>Ga0224511_10004051_pt1 | contig 10908 bp, 4 predicted proteins | sample SF_May12_sed_USG_2_FD_169988 | JGI IMG/M metagenome (GOLD analysis project Ga0224511, IMG submission 169988) | Sediment microbial communities from San Francisco Bay, California, United States - SF_May12_sed_USGS_8_1 | ecosystem: Environmental > Aquatic > Marine > Sediment | place: USA... | reverse complement strand
ACATTAGCGGATCCAGCGCGCGCCCCCTAACGGCCGCGGACCTATGTTTTTTGCCCCAAACGCTAACTTTCTGGATTGGCGTCGCTCGCTTTGTTCCCGATGTAGCTATCAACTAAATATCCCTAAGAATATTACCAAAGCATGCTATTATAAATTGAAGAGATGTTTAAACAAAGAATGTTGTAAACAATGTAGATATGTCATGTTTAAGGGCACCATGACAAAATGGCCCGTACAAAAAACTAGCACAAGGGACGACACAAAATCTCTTACAACATCATGACGCAACAGACATTTAGAAAACATATATTTTTGTATACTTTATCTGTCAACAACAAAGTCTTATGTCCATCACAAAATAAGCTTCGGCAAAGCTAAGGTTTATTCTGTGCTTCAGTCAGACATATATATTCTCATTTCATTTAGAGTTCTGCCTAGTTTTTTTAGTTTTTCTATAATTCATATATTTTAAATAAAAATACCTTTCAAAATTAGCAGTCTTTTACTTTATTCATTAACATAGAACATCTAAGAGTTTCATAAAAAACATTAATAGTTTGAGCAAAAAGACAAATACGTTTTGGTATAAACTTGTGTTTACGTCCTACCTTCTAACCGTTTCCTTTTTGGACAATTCTGGATGTTTCACTTATAAAACGCTATTATTACTTTGTTGTAATATCCTATATGATCGCATTTACAGCGCTCACTACATATAATTTGTATTTCCAAATTTATGTATAATTTGTATAAAACTAAACTAATTTAAGAAGAAAACAGTATTACAAATGGAACTATTGCATAATCAATATTCTTTTCATGAAACTTTATCACTATACTGATCCCTAACTTCCCTATATTTTTATTTTATTTGGTCAACGTCATACCAAATGTGATTATATTGTGTTAAATAATTACCATAGCGCGGATCTCTTTACTACTTTAACCCGATTAATGAAGAGCCGTTCATCCTTAAAGAACGTCACCGCAGTGAATATAAAATTCTTACATTAACACCGACTGCTAACATTCGGCAAAGCATGCCATGTTAACCCTTTGTCAAAGTTGAATATGTCGTAGGCCTGTGTCAAGCTTCTTTGGGCCTTCTTAAGTGTTTGCAATTTAGGTGTTCATGCTAGATATCTTCAATATATGTACTTGTCGGTTGTATTTCCAAAAGTTCTTTATAAATATAAGTTGTCGAACACCAGTCCTACTTCGTGGACATGTTGCAGTTTGAAATATCACACCGCTTCTGTGTCAAGACACTTTCTTAGACACAAATGTTAACTTTGCACTTACTACTTTGAAATTGGGCAAGATATAATATTTAATCAACTATTAAACATGCAACTTCTTGAGCAAATTAGCCGGTTACCAGAATGCATATGCTATTGACAAGCAGTAGGTCCTTGAATCTAATTTGTGTCCCTGTTATAAAACACATGCCTACATTTTGTAAGTCTTAGGCTAAGAACACCAGTGAGGCCAACGTAAGACACAATTAGCGATGAAGTCGCACAGACTAGTCCTTTTTTAACATACTTGATAAAAATATTTTCGATTAATATTTTATGACGTGCAAAACGTGTTTTTAGCACTTTAGCGCGATATCCATTTGATAGCATTGCGCCAATCATTTGTTTGCTCACTAGAACACAAAGAGCTCAGGGTGAGCTATTGTGGCCGAGTTTTGTCCGTCGTCAACATTTTTAGTAAAACATCTTTTATCTGAAACCGGATTTGGATTTTTACAAACTTTATGGGAATGATCACTGTGTGGTACCCTACCACATGTGTTCAAGCAGTTCTAATTCGTTGCATGAGTGGGTCACGGGGTCAAAGTTCAATTTTATTAAAAAAGAAATTCTGAAACCCCAATGCGAATAACTGTCATATTTGGTATATAACATCATCTGGAAACAAACTAAGTTGTTCGAATTATTATTCTAGGGTCTAGACAGTTAACATTGAAATAGTCATGTAATCCTTCAAACGACTTCTCCTTAAAATCCTCTTGGTCCAATTTAATAAGACTCAATTGAAACATTAATTTGGCGACCCTCGTTTCACAATGGTTCCAGTTGGTTGCATAAGTAGGTCGCGGCGTCGGACAAAAAAAATGTTATTTTTATCAATGTTCTTGTCTGAAACTACAAGCCCAAATTTTTCTTGTTTGATATATAACATCATCTAGAGGTCCTCTACAAAACTGTTCAAGTTATGCCCCTGGGGTCAAAACTGACCGCGCCCTAGGGGTTTACATTACTAGTAAGTTATACATAAAACCTTTTAAAGAGTTTTACTTAAATTCGCTTGGTCCAATTTAGAGGAACTCCACTGAGGTCTCGTTGTGAAACACAATAACAATTTTCGAAAACCTATATTTTCTTGTTACCATGTACCAACGTATTTAGTGTATCGAAACTTATTTTGTTGTACCTTAATATGTTCTTTATTGATTTGGCAACTCGGTTTAAAAGGGAAAGCATTGAAACGCCTTTTCAAGATCAACAGATATAATACATTTTTTTATGATATGCCAACCAATAAAAGACACATTAAATTACCACAAGATATAGAGTGCAATGCAATACACAGGTAAACAACAAGGAAAACAGGTTTTTGAAAATTTTCTTTTTAAGTGTGTTACACGACCAGACCTCAGTGGAGTCCGTTTAATAAGACTACATGGGAACAATAAACATGTTTCAAAAAGGCAAGTTTTTTGGTCTTAATATGCAAGGTTCAGAGCTTTCATATTTGATACATAACATCATCCAAGGGTCCTCTACAAAAGTTGTTCAACGTATTCATCTGGAATTAAAACTTGCCAAGGGGTCATAAGTGTACATTGAATAATATAGGAAAAACGTCTTCTCCTATAAAACCGCTTGGCCCAATTGAATAAAATACCGTGGGGATAATTATATGGCGACACTCTAGCAGACTTGTTAGAATGGTTCCAGTCGGTTGCATAAGTAGGTCACGAGGTCAGAAAGCAGGTTACCCAAATGCACGTTTAATAATCTTGTCTGAGGCAACACAGACCAGAGCTTTTATATTTGGTGTATAGTATCATCTAGCCCTAGAAGTATTCATATAATTATCCAGTATAGTTACTTATGGCTGCATAACTATGTCAATGTGAGCAATCTAGAGACCATAGGAACCCCTTCGGTTGACAATTGCAATGCGTAAGATACGTTATTGTTAAACAGGACGTGACAAATCTATGTGTCTCTCCGCCTGACTGTCGTTTTTTTCATGAATATAAATTCCTTATTTAGGTTTAAGATTTCATTTGTATTTTGGATTTGTATTTTTCATCTTTAAAAATATTTTTAGATAAGTTGATTCAAACCCAACAGTCTGTGCTCTAGTCCCTACAATACCAATTATACCTGAACATGAGATTACTTAATTCTACAAATATTTTATTAAGCATAGTCTAAAAAAGTATGTACTTATAAAACGAATTAAGAACGTGAGCCTTCTCTAATGACGTCAATAAAACTATATTTATACAAGAGCGTTTTAGACTGTTCTTTGTGTAGATGCAGTAATAGGCCAGAATTAATAATCTACGTATGTTTCAAAGACATCATGTTATCTGGTGTATAGAAATGTCCCGTAATGTAATAGCTTTGCTTATATGACTGTAATGTTCCATTATAGACGCTCCTGACGTCACTGTGTCGGCACATAATACGACCACCGCTGCTGAATCGATGTCTTTACGATGCTTGGCTAGCGGACAGCCAACAACCTACACCTACACCACGTGGGAGCACAGATGGCCGGGACATTCCTCTGTTGTGAAGACCTATGGGGGATCAGAGACTCTTACACTGGTTGGTCTGACGTACGACCACAGTGGATACTACACGTGCAGTGCGAGTAATGGTGTACAGTTCAGTCGTGATCCTCATGCTGGTGTCGGGACCACGTATGTAGAAGTCAAAGGTAACGGCCTTATGTTATATATTTCCACGGATACACGTATATAAGTAAACTATAATTAAGGCGGAAAAGGCTTTAAATAAAGAGTTGATCTCGAAGCGATATGAAAACACCTAAAACGTGAAGAGAGTACTTGTTGTTGTACTTTTCTAAAATGGCTTTCCCTAATTTGTTCATAATACTAGTAAGGATTGTACAATTGGCATGCATACTTAAAGAAAAGTATAAATGCTCATCACATTAATGATACAATTATGTGTTGGCGTTTTTGTACCGTTTATCGTTTTAATGATTATTTTCTGCCTCAACTTTGTTATGATACATGTTGTTTCTTTGTTAGTGGAAACTATACACATGTTGTCTTTAGCATTAGTGTACTACATGTAGGCACGTAAACAAAAGTAGTAAAGTTCAAGCTGTGCAGGTATTAATCAAAATACACACAAGTGTATCCCTAGTGTGAGTCACATACATTTTCTTATTATACCTTATGTGTAAAATATAATGACGTTCGGTGCAATGTTTCAAAAAGTAAACGTAGTCATTTTTTAAGTCCATGTGACAAACGTATGCAACCGACCAGAATCGTTGGTAGAGAGTCATTCAAGCTTGGGTGTGAAGGTCAAAACAAGAGAAACGTGTTATAGATCAAGAGGACATAGTCAAGGTTCAGTGCATCATAACACAATGGCAGCTACAACAGCACACGAACACACAAAATAAGAGCACACTACAAATATTAAATGAACAAAGAATTAAACATTACATATTTTTGTAGAATATTTTTTTTAAATATATAACTGTTAACGTCAGTGTACAATATACGATCATCGTGGGGTAAAATACGTTTTGTGCTGCAAAAAACTCACAGTTACCAGAAATTTGTTTAAACAATATGAAAACCAAACTCCTAATTAGGAAACTTAGATCATAAAACAAATGTCAAAAGTCACTTGTGAAAAAAACAAGAAAAGAGAAAGTTCCAGGAACACGGTCTAAAAATAATCACATGTTTTTCAGACGGACTAATGAAAAAAAGATTATGTATATTTCATGTTGCAATTTTATAATTTAAAAAACCAAAGCTCTGCTTATATCATTTTAAGCAAGGATAAAAACTAAGTGTAAAAAAATGTATAAATTATCTCCTCTTAATAAAAATACACTTAATTGAACTTTAATTTATAACTAAAAGTTAAAACATATAAATGCATGTGATTCCAGTTAATGTGAACGTTTCTATTGCCATACTATGTGATCTAAACTACTTTTTAAATTATTGAATGTTAATTTTTGTGACCATTAAAATGGTACATTAGGGGCATCGTAAGGGGCATAGACATGTCCAAAGCTTATTTTGCCTCCAGGGGCAACATCGAACGTACGTAGCGTACTAATGTCAATGTGACATACAAGGTATGTGTGCTTGTAGAAGTGGACACGTACTAGACCACACCAAGAGACATAGGGATCATATGGGGTCAGGATAACAAGGTTGTTCAGACTCTGAAATGTATATACTTTAAGTTCCTATCCCAGCCTTAAACATAACATATATATCAAGTTACATTAAATTAGATTGTTGATACATTTCTTACTCAAAGAAACTTCACTATAGAATTGTAAAAGCACATTTTTTTGCAATAAGTTTAAATTGTTTCAAACGCTTTATTTTGTAAACATTGATCTAAAATTAGATTAACCCATAAACGTGCGGCGCTATTTTGACTAGACTCACTCATTCTCATTTTGTCGGCCAAAACCATGTCCGGGGTATATATGCACATTTTTACAGCTCATATTTAGATGGAGTTATGTTTAAAGTGACTTTTTGTTTAACATGGTATTTGCTTTAATTATATAACAAAGAGGTTATGAAATACTATTTATTACACCTTCAGATGGGTGATAATATGATCCAACAGAAGCCCTGTCCCAACCCTTAGCTGTTGAACTCAACTTGCTCATAGTATTTTAATCAGGCTCAAACAGGCCTTATCACTGCAAAGTACCAAAATATGAACATTATTTATCTTATTTAAAGTGAAGAAATATGCATAAACATTGCTTTATTAATTTTGCTTTTATATTCTGTCCTTGAAAGTTGGGTATTTTACGTGACCAAGAAAAAAGAAACTATCAAGAAATGTAACACAGGCATTGCTAACTATGAACTTTTATTGAAATTGAAGTAAACGAGAAAAAATGTGTTAAAATCCATGCATTTGCCTCCTTATATCATATCATTTTATTTGCTTAATGTGCTTTATTCCAAAGAACAGTTTTTATGTTTAATTTCAGTAAGCCAGATGTACGCATTTGTTTTACTGAATATGTTTTGTTAATATATTGTGTTAAATGTATAATATGTGAAGTCTCGTAAAATTCACTGCAGAAAAGTGTTATACTGCGATACCAACAAAATTCAACAATCAACATTTTTTTAGTGGGCCCAAGTACAAAACATCTTTATATGTATATATACCCTAAGTCTGAGGTAGTAATTGAACATTTTCAGTAAAAAAAAAACATCGCCATTTCTTGAGAAAAAAATGGCCGATAAAATAAGAATGAGTGATCTAGCAAGGTGCGCGTCGAAAGGAATTCCATTATATTTATAAACCGGGAACTGTTTCGAGGAGCAGAAGCCGCGCTATTTGTGTAACATTTTTCTAACGACACCAATGAATTTCAATAATATTCAAAGAAGTATAAAATATATACTAAATATCTGAGAAAGACTGTTGTTTATTTTGATGTGTTTGATTTTGGGAATTAAACTTTACCAAGGCTGGGATAGAAGCTTTAAAGCCTGATCTGACCTATTGCTTTGAGTCAGTGTTAAGTGCTATTTTCACCCACAATGATATGTGATCCTTCAATACTGGCATTCATAACTAGACAAGGGATCTCTAGTGTTTGTAGGGATTGCAAGGGGTTAGTTTATAGTTTGATGGACTTCATGGAACATACAAATGAGCGTTTACTTTTAATTTCGTTAGCTTCTCAACTCGTCACACTTTAAGAACCAACTAGTACATCAAGATTTGGGGAATAGGAACTGCTAAGACCCCAAGTTCGATTGTATCTATGTCAAAAAGCTGACCACTATGAGCGACCAATGTGGGCCCGGTTTGAGGCTAAATATGTCATCAATACCCATGCAATCGGCATAAGGCCTTCCCTGACTATTGGTTTAAATTTGTCACCAAGGAGGGTCTGTAACTCTTCACAACGAGCTACTTGACAGTAGCAGTGGTCAAAGCTTTTTAAACAGTCAGAATCAGTTAGGAGGTTGTTTGGAAACTGGCTGACTATTTGGACATATGGCTCTTGTGCCACATTTGCGCGACCAGTACACCAAAGAGTCTTTGTGGTCCTTTAACTCTGGGTTCTGGCACAGCGCGGTGGAAGTAACTGTCAACAGCTACAATTTGGTTCATTTATTAGTGATGGTTGAACTCGACCTGAACTCGAGTAATCGGCTATGGCCATATTTTACAAAAATATATAGATTTATTAATTGCCTGATGCACTGGAATAGGCTGCTGGCAACACAGTAGACATTATTGTAGTATCTATTACTGAAATAAAAACGTATAACAATGCAAATTCATTAATAAATAACGAAATGCAATTGAAGGTATTGCTGCTTAGCAAGTGCATAAATTAATTTGGGCGTTCAAAAGGTATTGTATTTGTGCAGGCAGCTTCTTTATCAATGATGGCGTAAACAATATAATTTTGAAATTAAAATCACAAATGACACTTCCACAAAAAGCATGTGCGTTTATCACCATAATAAACTGTCTAGGTTTAATCTATTTTGACATGTGTGAAGAATCAAAACATGAAAAGTGTTTTTATAAATAAAACGTATTAAAATAAATAACAAATTAAACAATCAATTTACTCTTACCATTCAAGTCAACCGCTCCCTATGACAGACACAAATTGGTTACTGGCTAAGAGGCCCGCCATCTGCATTTTCTCATCATTCTTTCTACCGCTGGTGTTTGTAAAGCATGCAATAAATAGGAAGAAATCTAACCAAAGCATGGTTCCTTCGGAACATAAAAAAGGCTGATTTCAATACTAGACATTCATTTATAGAATTCAATGTGAATAAACCTCCAATTTTACGCGTATAATACGACGTAATAAACCTATAATTTATTGGATTTCCCGCCATGCTGCATGCGTGTATATAATTTTACAAGAGGAAACAAATACAAACTACATAAACAAAAAACATTAACAATTTCTAATTTTGTAGAAAATTGCATCTGCTTTTAATATTCTGATATTTCTTTCGTGTTGGATAACGCGTCCTTTGGACACCAACACCGAAAATGTTGATAATGTCATGTGCATTTATGTTATTATGCCTTTTAGGATAAATACCAATGGTCACTATACAACATACATTAACTGTATTGAAACTACATGTATAATTCAACTTTATAATGCCAAAAGACAATACTGTCAATGAACACTAACAATTTTAGACTATTTATGAAACTTAAGTCTAATTAGTACGAAAGTTTCTAACGAATCTAAATTATCATCTTAACAATCATAAAACTTGTTCAGGATACAAATGGAAGCTGCATACAGACTAAAAAATTACAATTCATTAAGTAACACCAACAATTTGACTTTCGTATTAGTAATTCCAATGCACATAGGAAAAACCAATGTATTACTTTTAGTAAAAATGTCAGCAATGACAAATCAATAACACAAAACAATTATTGACCTATTTGCTTAATGTTGCAGCGATTTCGGCCCACTTTTTACGGCGAGAGACCAAAGTCTTATCGGCTTTACAGCCCTTTACATCGCTATAAGGAAGGGTCCAGTTCGTGTTACCCAACTCAACTAAGCGTAGTTCAGAAGGTTCTCTCTAGGCGGGAGCCTTCACACTGCCTTTTACCACGTCTGTCATCTTGAGTGGTTTTGTACAATTTATTGTATGTATTCATTCTTAAGTTTTATAATATTTTATTTTTTTTATCATGTATATATGCAGTTATATGTACAAAAATGAGACTTTAATAAACTATCTGTCTGTCTGTCTGTCTGTCTGTCTTGAAACTATGAATGCGCTCGAGCGCGCACCTGCCAACGCCATCAAACAGCGCTATACTGCTGCAATCAACGATATTAATCAACTCAGCTGAGTCTGGGACGTAAACCGTTCCTAAATACTGTTTCAAATATACCATGTAGACTCAGGGAAGTCTAATTCTGAGTCTAAGTATGAGCCTAAGTCAAAGCTTGAGGTTATATTTTGTGAACATCGGCATTGGTGTTTCACTTATAAAACTCAATGTGTGCATAAAGTTCAAGACGGCTTAGTGTGAAAGGTATGTTCTTATTAAATTTTGAGTTCTGCTCGACCGCGTGAAATTTATTGTTTTGGCTGATTAGCGGTTAATTAACAATAAATTTTATGTTTCATTACTAAGGTATTGTCGACGTAACAGAGCAATATTTTACTTATTTCATTTAAGTATCATTGCTTGTTCTTAAACATGACAAACTGACTATTTTATTTTTTATCTCTGAATTTCCTCCTTATATCTATGAATAGAAATATTACTTATAATATCAAGCTTCACTTTTTAAACCAAACAAATTTAGTCATATAAAACACAGGGAACCGGTTTATAGTGCACAAAACAATGTTTGAATGGTTTTAAAACCGAACATTTAAAAATCATTATGACATTTCTATAATTTTATAAACAGAAAAATATACAGTATATTATCTTGATTAAAACAAAAAAATATTATTATTATTGTTGCAAACATGAAGATTTTATAAAATAAAGCTATTAAGTGGCACACTGCTTATGCAATATCCAAAAATGTGTTGTGTCCGGAATCGCAGCAACTGTCATGATACTTTATTTTACATAAACGTTTAAAATATTTAGAGCGCAAACCTGTATCAATATTGATGATAACACTTAAGATGATTAGGTGATACAATCGAATTAAACGTTATATATCGGCCCGATATTCAAACTCTACGTCGGCCCAACATCGGGGTGCAATACGGCGTGACATCGGGCCGATATCGTCAACTCGATGACATTCAAACATGCAGCTGACATACTAATCTAGTGTTAAGGTGGAACAGGACACCCGAAATGACGTCGTTTTTGACGTCAAAACCAGCGTTTTTATGTCGATGGCAGTGAATGGTTGCAATTGGAAATAATTTGTTCATTTAACATGTGAGATTGTTAAAACACGCATTAAATTAAATCCAACAGAATTGTCTTTCATTTGATATGAAAATTGTCTATGTATGATGATACTAACATGCTTATTTTATTCACTATGTTTACTAAATTTGTAAATTAAAAACGCTGTGTTTAATTGAAATACGTTTTCAAAAAAAATTGACCCGAGCGATTTTTTCTAAAAACAATTAAAATAAAGTTTGATTGGTTGTAAATAACCACAGAAAATTTGAAAGAAATCGTTCGAGCCGTTTATGTTTAATATTACGATAAAGTCGCACAGCATCGGTCAAAGTAGAGGCGGCAACGCGGCGTCATTGTTGACTGACGGCAGCGTGAATAGAAGTTACATTTTCCTTTTATTCGAGTCTTGTGACATTCTTCTGTTTTTTGAGGAATTTTTTTTTAAATATCATAGTGACTATTTCATAAATCTGGCAATTAATATTTTTATACAATATACCATTTATGCGCTAGGACAAACGTTGAGTTAATTATAATGTTCAACTGATATTTTTTTTTCTAAAAAACACATTGCCATTAGACATTGAACTAAACTTAGGAATGTCATTAAATAACGATCAGCAAACTAGCAAATAAATGACTTTGGTATTTAAATGTGAAATATAAAACTTTATATAAAGCATGAGTTGTTGTTATAAAACAACTATTATTTAAAATATGCATAAAC
>Ga0224511_10004050_pt1 | contig 10909 bp, 11 predicted proteins | sample SF_May12_sed_USG_2_FD_169988 | JGI IMG/M metagenome (GOLD analysis project Ga0224511, IMG submission 169988) | Sediment microbial communities from San Francisco Bay, California, United States - SF_May12_sed_USGS_8_1 | ecosystem: Environmental > Aquatic > Marine > Sediment | place: USA... | reverse complement strand
GAATGGGACGCTATTATGGATACCAATCTCAAGTCCGTGTTTCGCCTGAGCAAAGCCTGTCTGCGAGGCATGACCAAGGCCAGAAAGGGACGTATTATCAGTATCAGCTCGGTGGTGGGCGCGGCAGGTAATCCGGGCCAGTGTAATTACGCGGCAGCCAAAGCAGGTGTTATTGGTTTTACCAAGGCCCTGGCCCGTGAGGTTGCGGGGCGCAATGTGACCGTCAACGCTGTGGCCCCGGGCTTTATTGATACGGACATGACCCGCGCACTCACCGAGGATCAGAAGAATGCCATTATTGGCCAGGTACCGCTGGGCCGGCTGGGGACTCCCGAGGATATCGCAGAGGCCGTCGTTTTTCTTGCATCTGCCCGGGCATCGTATATAACTGGACTCACGCTGCACGTAAACGGCGGGATGTTCATGAATTAATAGTCAAATTTCTGATTGACCGGGGTGCTAGACGGGCCCGGGTAATTACGAATACAATGCGCCCGCGAGGGCTAGTTCAAGCCGTTAAGGAGGAAATCTAAACCATGAGCAGTATTGACGAACGCGTTAAGAAAATTGTTGTTGAGCAGTTAGGCGTTAACGAGAGCGAAGTATCCGGAGCATCTTCTTTTGTGGATGATTTGGGAGCGGATTCACTGGATACCGTTGAGCTTGTTATGGCGCTGGAAGAGGAGTTCGATTGTGAAATTCCTGATGAAGAAGCAGAGAAAATCACAACTGTTCAGCAAGCTATTGATTACGTCAACACACACGTTAGCTAATTTCGTTTTCGCTAATCAGGTGTCATAAGGGGGGATCATTGCTTGCATTGTGCAAGAATGTTCCCTCGTCTTTCTTATCTCAATATTCGGGTCTGTATTCGGACCTTCGGCCGTTGGAATTAAGGAGAATTTTTTGGGCAAAAGACGTGTAGCAATTACCGGTCTTGGAATACTCTCGCCTGTAGGTATTGGCGTTAAGGAAAACTGGGACAGTATTGTTGCCGGGAAATCCGGTATCACTCGCATTACGCAATTTGATGCGACGGGTTATCCGTCTGAAATCGCAGGGGAAGTAAAAGGTTTTGAAGTAGAGAAATACTTTTCCGCCAAAGAAGCCCGAAAAATGGATCGCTTTATTCAGCTGGGCATGGCTGCAGGTATTGAGGCGCTGCAGGATTCCGGGCTGGAAGTCACGGAAGCCAACGCCGAGCGTATCGGTGTTTTTATCGGGGCCGGCATCGGCGGTATTCATTCCATTGAGAACACCACTCGAACGGTTCTGGAAAAAGGCCCCCGTCGTGTTTCTCCATTCTACATTCCCATGAGTATCATTAATATGATATCGGGAGATCTGTCTGTCATGTTTGGTCTCAAGGGCCCGAACCTGGCAATTGTGACAGCATGCTCCACGGCCACGCATAGTATTGGCGATGCCGGCCGTTTGATTGAATACGGTGATGCGGATGTCATGATCGCCGGCGGCGCCGAAGCAACTGTAACACCAACCAGTATGGCGGGTTTTGGTAATGCCAAGGCATTAAGCGGCCGCAACGATGCGCCGGAACAGGCAAGCCGTCCGTGGGATAAAGATCGCGATGGTTTTGTTTTGGGTGAGGGCGCCGGTGTTATGATGCTGGAGGAATGGGAGCATGCCAAAAAGCGGGGAGCCAAGATTTATGCTGAGTTGAGTAGCATGGGTTTAAGCGGTGATGCCTACCATATGACCAGTCCGTCGGAGAATGGTGAGGGAGCCTCGCGCTGCATGGTGAACGCATTGAGACATGCAGGCCTCAATCCGGAACAAGTGGATTACATCAACGCTCATGGTACATCGACGCCTCTAGGCGATATTGCGGAAACTCAGGCAATTAAAACAACGTTTGGTGCTCACGCAAAAAAACTAGCAGTCAGTTCCACAAAATCCATGACCGGGCACTTGCTGGGTGCCGCCGGTGGTGTGGAAGCGGTTTACACGGCATTGGCCATTCATCATCAGATTGCACCGCCGACTATTAATCTGGATGCACCGGGAGAAGGTTGTGACCTGGATTATGTTGCGCATGAAGCGAGAAAAATGAAGATCGACGTCGCTATCTCCAATTCGTTTGGCTTCGGTGGAACTAACGGCACTCTGGTAATGCGTAAACCCATGTGATTGTCAGTGAACGAAGGTCCGGCGTCTCCCGCCGGGGCTATGTCATTACACCCTTAAGCAACTGCGACGACTTACTCGCGTTCCATCAGCTCAACCCGAAACGTTATCCTCATTTACTTGAAAGCGTCGTGCATGGTACGGACCAGGCTCGCTATGACATTCTTTTTGCTTTCCCCGGTCAACATCTGGCGCTTGACTCCAGACAACACTTATTTCTGGACGATGAAAAGCAAGACGACACAGATTTTCTGGCAGTGCTGGATCGGCGTTGGGGTGACCCGCAGGATGTCGAGCACGTGGAGAACAGTGCAGATCAGGAACAGCCGCCATTTCGTGGTGGCTGGTTTATTTTTCTTGCCTATGAGTTTGTCGGTCAAATTGAAAAGAAATTAAAGATAAAGCGCTCCGATGATGCCGTTCCACTCGCTATGGCGACTCGATTCCCGGCAGCTATCATTCGGGACCATAAGTTGAAAACGGCGTATCTGGTATGTGAAAGTAATCGTCAGAACGACATCGTACCGGCCGTTGAAGCTGACAGTAGAGCGTTGTCCAAATATTCCGGTGATCAGGAATTGAACATTACCGGGCTGACAGAAGAGACACCGGAAAGATTTTTGCAGGGCGTGGACAGGATTAAGAATTATATCCGTGAGGGAGATGTATTTCAGGTCAATTTGTCGCGTCTATGGCGAGGAAGGCTGGCGGGGCACTCTAACGGTGTGCAATTATACCGACGCTTGCGCCGGAGCAATCCGGCGCCGTTTGCCGGTTTGATGACTTTAACGCCAACGACGCAGATTATCAGCTCTTCACCAGAACGACTGGTGAGCGTGGTTCAGGGTAAAGTATCGACCCGGCCCATTGCGGGAACTCATCCTCGTGGGAAGGATGGAGCCGAAGATAAATTGTTATCGGCCCAGTTGTTGGCGCACCCTAAGGAGCGGGCGGAGCACGTTATGCTGATTGATCTTGAGCGAAATGATTTGGGAAGAATTTGTCAGCCAGGTTCCGTGGCGGTAAAAGATTTTATGATTCTGGAAAGCTATCGACACGTGCATCATATTGTTTCAGAGATTCATGGCACCTTAGGCCCCGGCATTTCGCCGGCTGCCGTTATTCGCGCCGTTTTCCCCGGTGGCACTATTACCGGTTGCCCCAAGGTGCGTTGTATGGAAATTATTAATGAACTGGAAGACACTGCCCGGGGCGCTTACACAGGCGCCATGGGTTACATCAATCACAATGGTGACATGGATCTTAATATCCTGATTCGAACGCTGACGAAAGAGGGCGATACGGTTCATTGGCGTGCTGGCAGTGGTATTGTTTCTGACTCTGTTCCTGATCTTGAGCTGGACGAAACCCGTGCCAAGGCAAAAGGGTTATTGTCAGCGTTGCAGGAAATGTCATGAATTGTTTGCGCACCAGGGTGAACTACCGTGATGCTGACAGCGTTACAATTTATGATCGTGGTCTTCAATTTGGTGATGGCCTGTTTGAAACTATTGCTGTTCGGGAAGAGCTGCCATTGTTATGGCTACTGCATTGGGCGAGACTGCAGAGAGGTTGCGGGTTATTGGGTATTCAGCCGCCTGAGGAACAGAGATTGACAGAAGAGATCAAGTCCCTGTGCCAGGGTGTCGATAAAGGGATCGTTAAGCTGGTATTGACCCGCGGTAACAGCAGCCGCGGTTACGCGCTGGATAAGAAGGCGCTTCCCAATCTTGTGCTCTACTTATTTTCCTGGCCGGAAAATATCGAGGCGCGCCGGGCGCAAGGTGCGCACCTTAGGCTGTGCCGGACCCGTCTGGCTTCGGGTTCCTTTTTGGCCGGGGTCAAACACTTGAATCGCTTGGAGCAGGTCCTGGCCAAAGCAGAGCTGGCCGGTGAGCAGGAAGAGGGCCTTATGCTGAATACTGCAGGTGATGTTGTCGAAGGTGTGTCTACTAATGTATTTGCGCTGATCGGTGACCGCTTGCAGACGCCTGATTTATCCGGTTGCGGGGTTCAGGGTGTTATGCGTGAACATATTTTGATGAGTGCACCGGAGCTGGGAATTGATGTTAGAATTACAACTTTAACACCTGGCGATCTGATTAGAGCACACGAAGTGTTTTTGACAAACAGTATCATCGGTATATGGCCGGTAAAGCAATTTCAGCAGACCGTTTATGCGCCAGGACTCGTTACTGAAAGACTTACTGAACATTTGCGACAGAGTTATTGTTAATTATGTCTTTAATCCGAAAACCTGCTAGCCTGGTCGTTGTAACCCTGTTGCTGGCAGGGCTGTATCTTGGCTGGTCATGGAGCCGGTCGTTAATAGCTGAAGATAAAACTGTTGTCATTCAGCCGGGCACTTCATTGGGTGGCGTATCCCGTGAGCTCGTGCAAGAGGATATTTTATCCAACGCATGGTCATTTAAATTTCTGGCCTATATCAGAGGTGATAGCCGAAGAATCAAGGTTGGGGAATATCTTTTTCCTGCCGGTATCAGCCAGTGGAAATTACTTAACCAGATTGTGGCCGGCAAGGTGGTAGAGTACCCACTACAATTTATCGAAGGTTGGACGTTCAAGCAGTTGCTGGCGGCGCTGGAATCGGCACCCAAACTCACTCACGAACTGACCGGCAAGAAGGAGGGTGAGATTATGGCGCTTCTGGGTTATGCCAATATACATCCGGAAGGCCGGTTTTATCCGGACACCTATTTTTATTCTGCGGGCGCAACTGACATATCTATTCTCCAACGCGCCTATAAAAAAATGGAAAAGGCATTATGGATTGAATGGGAGGCACGTGATCCGTCAGTGCCCGTGAAAGATCCCTACGAGGCCCTGATTCTGGCTTCAATTATTGAAAAAGAAACCGGCCAACCCGATGAGCGATCAATGATCGCCGGTGTATTTGTTAATCGTTTGCGCAAACAAATGCGTTTGCAAACTGATCCAACAGTCATCTATGGGATGGGGGATTCCTATAGAGGCAATATTCGTCTCAAGGATTTGAGAACCGATACGCCCTACAATACTTACACCAGAGGCGGTTTGCCGCCGACCCCTATTGCCATGCCGGGTCAGGATGCTATTCACGCAGCGCTTCATCCCAGAGATACCAAGGCGCTTTACTTCGTTTCGCGAGGCGATGGCAGTCATGTATTTTCCGATACATTGTCGGAACACAATCAGGCGGTAATTAAGTATCAATTGGGTGGCCGGCCCAGACCCACAACGTCTACGACTCCGGACGCTTAAAAAATGAATACCTCAGTAACTGGACATAAGGGTATTTTTATTACACTCGAGGGCGGGGAAGGCGCGGGAAAGAGCACCAGTCTCGCCTTTCTTGAAAATGGTTTTCGGCAATACGGCCATGAAGTCCTGCTTACCCGTGAACCAGGTGGCACCGTTCTTGGCGAGAAGGTGCGCGAAATATTATTGCATGCCACCGATTTGCATATTGTACCTGATGCCGAATTATTGCTGATGTTTGCCGCCCGTGCCCAGCATCTGCAAACCTGTATTGAACCGGCATTAGGGCAGGGAAAAGTTGTTTTGTGTGACCGTTTTACTGATGCCAGTTATGCCTACCAGGGCGCAGGTCGCGGTATCGATGCAGATCGCATTAAGGTGTTAGAGCAATGGGTGCAGGGCTCGCGCCGTCCTGATGTCACATTGTTATTTGATTTGCCTGTGACCCAGGGGTTGAAGCGGGCCAACTCGCGCAGCGAGCCTGACCGCTTCGAACGTGAGCAGCAGGCCTTTTTCGAGCGTGTGCGAGCAGGCTACCTTGCTATTGCAAAAAAGGAGCCGGACCGAGTAAAGGTGATCGATGCCTCGAAGTCTATTGAACAGGTACAATTGCAGCTGGAAATGATTGTTGAAGAGTTAGTAACAGGTCATGGCGATTGATAACTTAAGCAGTATAAAACCTAATCATTATCCCTGGCAGGCGCAAACCTGGTCCCGGGTGAATGCCGCACTGACGCGTTTGCCCCATGGATTGTTGCTGCATGGCGTACCGGGTACCGGTAAAGTCGCATTCGCCAAACATCTTGCTTATCAATTGCTATGTCAGGCTCCGACGGATGCGGGTGCCTGCGGCAGTTGCAAGAGTTGCCTGCTGTTGGCCGCCGGTAACCATCCAGATCTGGTGTTGGTAGAACCGGAGTCTGCCGGCAAGGCCATTGTGGTGGACCAGATTCGAGCGCTAACGGAATTTCTTTATTATCGGCCGCACATCGCCCAGCGTAAGGTAACGGTGATAGCACCGGCCGAGGCCATGAACATGAATGCCGGCAACAGTTTGCTAAAGATACTGGAGGAGCCGCCTCTGGGTAGTCTTATCTTATTAGTGAGCCATAATCCGTCCATGTTATCCGCCACGGTGCGTAGTCGGTGTACCCGGATATCATTTAATTTGCCGGCGCCAGCGCAAGCCCTGGCCTGGCTGACCCAGCAGACAGTCACGTCAGAGCCGGATACCTTGTTGAAACTGGCTGCTGGCGCACCGCTCAATGCCTTGCTGTTGGATCAAGATGGTTTTCTTCAACAGCGGGAACAGCTTTTACTTGATATGGAGCAGTTGGCCCAACGAAGTGTCGGTGTATCGTCCTGCGCCGAGCGCTGGAAAAAAACCGGCACTTTAACCTGTCTGGAATGGCTGCAGAGTATGGTGGGTGACCTGATTAAACACCTAATGGGCTCGCCTATCGGGAACCTGAGAAATGCCGACAAAATTGAGCGGTTGCAAGCGCTCGTAAAGCAGTTAAACTTGAAAAAGTTATACGGGTTTCTCGATACCATTAACGAAGCGCGCAGGGCATTGTCCGGACCCATCGACGAGCAGCTACTCCTGGAAGATCTGCTGATTCGATGGCACCGGCTGGCAGTGTTGCGGCAATCCTAACAACGTACTGGATACAGACAGAGAAAACGCAGTCCTATGTCACAACCGCCACCCAAACCGCCAGTCCGCCCCGGGGTATTATCCTTAACCATTAAAGACCGAAGTGCGCTTTACGCAGCCTATATGCCTTTTCTGAAAGGCGGCGGTATTTTTGTGCCCAGCTCAAAGCCTCACAAACTCGGGGACGAAGTCTTCATGCTACTGACGCTGATGGACAGCAAAGAAAAGATTCCCGTTGCCGGTCGGGTCGCCTGGATTACGCCCAAGGGTGCCCAGGCCAATCGTACCGCAGGTATCGGTATCCAGTTCAGTGAAAAGGATTCCGGTGCGGCTCGCAATAAAATCGAAACCATTCTGGGCGGCGCCCTGAAATCGGAAAAGCCCACCCACACCCTGTAGCTGTGCCCACTCTCGTTGATTCTCATTGCCACCTCAACTTTGAACCGTTAGGGGACGAAATCACCCAGGTGCTTTCCCGGGCCAAAGATCATGGTGTGGGGTATTTTCTGTGTGTGTCCGTCAACCTGGAAGACTACCCGCAAGTCTTAGCCCTTGCTCAGGCACACAAAAATATTTTTGCCTCGGTCGGTGTGCATCCCAATGAGCGCGAAGGCCGGGACCCGGAGGCGGAAGAGCTTGTCGCGTTGGCCCAGGACGACGCTGTGGTCGCCATCGGTGAAACCGGGCTGGATTATTATCGTTCGGAAGGCGATCTTGGTTGGCAACAGGAACGTTTCCGGCAACACATTCGGGCCGCCAAAACCTCGAACAAACCGCTTATTATTCATACCCGCGATGCCGCCCAGGATACCTTGCGCATTATGAAACAGGAAAAAGCCCACGAAGCTTCCGGGGTCATGCATTGCTTTGCGGAGGATTGGGAAACGGCGCGCGCGGCACTGGATCTGAATTTTTATATCTCCTTTTCCGGTATTGTCACCTTCAAGAGCGCTGAAAGTCTGCGCGACGTGGCGCGCAAAGTCCCCGCCGATCGCATGTTGGTGGAAACCGATTGCCCTTATCTTGCTCCGGTTCCCCATCGCGGCAAGACCAACGAACCTGCCTTTGCCAGTTACGTCGCCGAGTGTCTGGCATCAGTGCGCGGCGAACCCATCGAAAATATCATCCAAAATACTACCCACAATTTTTTCACGCTCTTTCAATGCGCAAAGCAAATCGTTTAATTCGATATGAGCACCAAAATAAGCCTTACCTTTCTTGTCAACATATAAAACATAGTCTATAGCTAACGTATCGTGTCGATAAAATGACATTAAAAAATTTTATCTCGATGGCATGACAGTAAATAGGGGGTAGGGGGGTCGATCGTTTATCTGTAAGCATATGACATCCTCGCTCTTTTGACCAAACAAATTAAGCACTCGAAAGGGGCCTTACCATGCAGAACCAAACCTTCAAACGGCGGCTGGGTTTAACGCCAAAAATCATCACATTGCTTTTGGCCTTTGCACTGGTGCCGGTCGCCATTGTTGCCACAAGCGTCTTTTTCAGTTTTGGCGATATCAAGGAGCAAGCGGCTGTCCGTTTTGAAGATACAGCGCTTACCATTGCTGACAAAATTGACCGCAATCTGTTTGAGCGTTATGGCGATGTCCAGGCATTTGCCCTGAACCGGGTGTTGTACAACCAGGAAAACTGGTATCAACAGGGCTCCGGTAACGAGATTGTGGAAGCCATGAACCAGTACGTGCAGACCTATGGCATTTATTATATGACTATGCTGGTGGACCGTAATGGTAAACTGATTGCCGTTAACTCCAAGGACTCAGATGGCAAGGCAATTAATACTGCCCCCTTGTACCAGAAAAATTTTAGCAACAGCGCCTGGTTTCAGGCCTTGTCGCGTAACCAGTTTACTACCAGCATGCCCTTTACGGCGGCGGGAAATAACATTTCAACAGGCACTTTCATTGAAGACCTGCATGTGGACGGTGATGTCAGCCAGGTGTATCAGGGTAACGACGGCCTGACACTGGGTTTCAGTGCGCCGGTTTACCAGAATGGTCAGGTCATTGCCTATTGGACCAACCGCGCCAAATTCTCGCTCGTAGAAGAAATTTTTGAACAAACCTACGGTGTGCTGAAAAAAGCGGGTTATCCCGGTGCTGAGCTGACGCTGCTGGATAGCCAGGGAAATATTATTGTGGATTATGATCCCCGCGAGAGAGGATCAGAGAAAGTTACTCATGACATGACCGTGCTCATGCGTTTTAATTTGGCACAGAAAGGTGTGACCGCCGCCATGGATGCGGTAAAGGGTAATACAGGTCACGAGTATGCGTTTCATGCGCGCAAGAAAATTACCCAGGCTGCCGGTTATAGCCATTTAAAGGGAGCATTGGGTTATCCTGGCATGAACTGGAGCGTTCTGGTACGAGTACCGGAAGAGGAGGCCGCACCCTGGTTACTGCCAATTCAGCGTAATGTCTCTGGTATTATCATCGCCTGTATCGCCATCTGCTCGGTTATCGGCGTCTTCATCGGCCGCTACCTGATCACCAACACGGTTAAACCGATTCTGGATGTAACCCATCATGCGGCCAACGGTGATTTGGGCCGCCGTATTGCTGTGACATCGTCGGATGAGTTGGGCGAGATTGGCTCTTCATTAAACGCCATGCTCGACAGGTTAAGTGAAACCGTGTCAGAAGTGCGCGCCAATGCCGAATCCATCTTGTCAGGTTCCGAACAAATTACTGCCGGCAACGCCAATCTGTCCCAGCGCACCGAAGAGCAGGCCTCCTCGCTGGAAGAGACCGCTGCCTCCATGGAAGAGATGACCTCTACCGTGAAACAAAATGCCGATTCGGCGCAACAGGCCGCTCAACTGGCCGGTGCAGCGCGCAACGAAGCGGAGAAGGGCGGTCAGGTGGTGACCCGGGCCGTGGATGCTATGGGCGCCATCACGGCGTCCAGTACCCGCATCGCCGACATTATCAGCACCATCGACGGCATCGCTTTTCAAACTAACTTACTGGCATTGAATGCTGCTGTGGAAGCGGCCCGCGCCGGGGAACAGGGTCGTGGTTTTGCCGTGGTTGCCAGTGAAGTGCGCAGTCTGGCCCAACGCAGTGCTGATGCTGCCAAGGAAATCAAAGGCCTCATCGAAGACAGCGTGGATAAAGTGAAAGCGGGTACCGAACTGGTAGACCAATCCGGTCAGACCTTAACCGGTATTGTGGAAGGCATCAAAAAAGTGGCCGACATTGTCGCCGAGATCAATGCCGCCTCCCAGGAACAATCCGCCGGTATCGACCAGGTAAACAATGCCGTGGCCCAGATGGACGACATGACCCAACAGAACGCCGCCCTGGTGGAAGAATCTGCGGCGGCCAGCCGTTCCATGCAGGATCAGGCCAATGGCTTAATGGAATTAATGGGCTTCTTCAAACTGGATAATAACTCCGGTTACCGGGGTCGGGCGCCCTTGGCAGCAACACCGGCAATTCATGATGTTCCGGCCGCAAGGCGCATGAGTGCTCCACAATCATCATCCAGCGCCTTGCGCGAGCGTACGACCGAACACCTGCAAAAAATCCGTGAAGACAAGGCCAAGACCCGTGCCAAAAAGACCGGTACCGACGGCAGCCAGGAGTGGGAAGACTTTTAATCCCAGGTGGCCGGGTGGGAGATTACCCGCCCGGCTACAAAAACTGGTCTACACTAATAACTATGGGTAACGAACTGAGAAGGTAACCAACTATGGCACAAGCACAACGCAAAGACGAATTGCAGGACTCCGGGTCCGAACATTCCTCCCAATACCTGACCTTCTCCTTGGGCGGAGAGGAATACGGGGTGGATATCCTCGGGGTACAGGAAGTGAAG
>Ga0224511_10004049_pt1 | contig 10910 bp, 10 predicted proteins | sample SF_May12_sed_USG_2_FD_169988 | JGI IMG/M metagenome (GOLD analysis project Ga0224511, IMG submission 169988) | Sediment microbial communities from San Francisco Bay, California, United States - SF_May12_sed_USGS_8_1 | ecosystem: Environmental > Aquatic > Marine > Sediment | place: USA... | reverse complement strand
GTACGCGCTTCCGCGTTTAGTTCAAAACTAATAGCCATGTTACTTCTCCTTACTTCAAATTAATCACCTTGGTATAAAGGTGACATACTCAACCTTTCCCGCGACCAGGAAAGACATTTAAATCAGATTGAAAAATTTTGCAGTTTTTCAACCTTGCTTTACTAATCCATAAACAACGAACTGACGGACTCCGAATTATTAATTCGGCGCATACTTTCTGCCAGCATTTCCGCCACACTTAATTGGCGAATACGTTTACATGCCTTGGCTTCTTCCCGTAATGGAATGGTGTCTGTTACCACCAGTTCATCCAGTACCGAGCCTTCAATATTGGATACTGCCTTACCGGACAGCACCGGGTGCGTACAATAGGCAACAACCCGTGATGCTCCGTTGTCTTTCAATGCACGTGCTGCTTCACAAAGCGTACCTGCAGTGTCCACTAAATCATCAATAACAATACAAATCTTGCCTTCAACATCACCAATGATATTCATCACCTTGGCTTCGTTCGGGCGTGGACGACGTTTATCAATAATCGCCAAATCGGCATCGTCCAGTCGTTTTGCCAACGCACGTGCACGAACTACACCACCGACATCCGGTGAAACAACGATGACATCATCCATCGAATACTGTTTCCATACATCACCCAGCAATACCGGTGAGGCATAAACATTGTCGACCGGGACATCAAAAAATCCCTGAATCTGATCAGCATGCAAATCAACTGTCAACAAGCGATCCACACCAACTGAACCAATCATCTTTGCCACTACCTTGGCTGTGATTGGTACACGCGCTGAACGCGGACGTCTGTCCTGCCGTGAATAACCCAAATACGGGATCACGGTTGTGATAGTACAGGCTGATGCACGTCGCATCGCATCCACCATCACAAGTAACTCCATTAAATTGTCATTGGTCGGTGCACAGGTTGGCTGTACGATGAAAACGTTTTTGCCACGCACGTTTTCCATGACCTCGACCATGACTTCACCATCACTGAAACGACCTAGCGTGATTTTGCCCAATGGTATTTGCAGATAACCGGAAATATCCTGCGCCAGACGCGGATTGGCATTACCTGTAAATACAATCATGTTGCCTTCGGACACGCTCTCACTCCGTTTTAAAATTCAGTACTGAATTTTGAGTTACCAGTGTTCAGTTAATGTTTATTGCACTTACCTCAATACACCGCTCAACACTATATAAATATGGCTGGGGTGCCAGGATTCGAACCTGGGAATGCGGAGATCAAAACCCCGTGCCTTACCACTTGGCGACACCCCAATAATTTCAGTCGAAAGTCTCAAGTTGAAAGTAAAGGTGACTTATTCAACCCTGTCGCGACGATCCCCTGCCAGTCATCAGGTACCTTTTGTGCGATATCTCGAGCCTGCTCTTCATTTGGGAAGGCGGCGAACACACTACTTCCGGTGCCTGACATCCTCGCTGGCGCATATTGCGAGAGCCATTCTAGCGCATCTGCAACCTGTGGATAACGCTTACAAACCACTGACTCACAGACATTAATTCCCTGTCCTGCGAGAAAGTCGCGTATTGTGAGGGGAGGACAATCCCGTGTCAAATCAGAGGCATTGAAAATTTCAGGGGTCGATACATGACACGGCGGGATAATGACCACATACCATGGTTCAGGCGGTGAAATTGGCTCAAATTGCTCCCCGACCCCTTCGGCCCAGGCTGCCTGCCCATAGATAAAAACCGGGATATCCGCTCCCAACGTCAGACCCAGCTCGGCCAGCCTTTCCCGTGACCACCCTAGCTCCCAGAGCTGGTTCAGGGCCACCAACGTGGTCGCAGCATCCGAACTGCCACCTCCCAGTCCAGCCCCCATCGGAATATGTTTGTTGAGCTCGATATCCACCCCCTGACTGACTCCAGCCTTCTCCTGCAGAAGTCGGGCGGCACGCACGACCAAATCAGATTCGGGCGGAACATCAACCGAACCACTCACCCTGTTAACTACCCCATCCTCTCGCACCTTAAAACGCAGTTCATCACAAAAATCGATAAACTGAAAAGCCGTCTGTAACAAGTGATAACCATCCTCTCGCCGTCCGGTGATATGGAGAAACAGATTCAGCTTTGCTGGCGCTGGCCAGCTTGTGGATGGACTGGAATTGTCGGTCATGAGTCTTGTGTCTGGGGTTTGGTTCAGGCTGATGATTATATCTGTATTTGCCTTCTATAATCGACTCATCACGATGTAAGCTCAGAAATCAGGGATCAATAAAATTCCCACTTGTCGATCACTATCTTTACCTTGAGGTCTGCCGTATTCATAAACACCTTGCCTGGCAGGACATGACCCTTGACGCGATGGTAACGCATAAATTCAATCAACCAGTCTGACTGATTCAGTTCCGCCAGATGGCCGCTTTCATTCAGCTTTTCTATTCCGGGACGATCAGGCTCAGGCAACCCTCTTGCCCAGAACCGCATCCCTTCCAGAGGGACCCGCATACCGGTATGACGCGTCAGCAATTCTTCCGCAGTATTCGCTTCAAATATTTTGCCCTCATCCGAACGCAGGGTGACATGTTTATTGTTCCCTTTGATATGCGCGCCACCTTGTCCCATGGGGGCGATAATATTGATGGTGTATTGTTTGGGCTGTTCAATCCACTGCAAAGTGGCATGCCATGAATCGGTTTCACTGGACACAGCAATGCGACCAGTCATTTTCCATGTATCCAGTTTTGCAAGTTGTCCTCGATGCACGAGCCATGCCGCATTAATATCATCAGCTGGTGGTAATACAGGCGTGCTGGAACAGGCGGATAAAAACAGGATTATGAATAAAGGAAAAAGGTTTTTCACTTTTTGAATCGTTTAATAACTTCCAGCAATAATTTGTCTTGCGGCGCTTTCTTTAGTGCACTGTCCCATATTTCACGTGCACCATTCTGGTCACCCTTGACCCAAAGTACTTCTCCCAGATGTGCAGCAATTTCAGGATCCCACTGTATATTCATTGCTCTCTGCAAATACTTGATGGCTTCTTCATAATTACCCATTCGATAATAAACCCACCCCATACTATCGAGAATAAAATAGGAAGTCGGTTCCAGTTCCAGAGCACGTTTGACGTAATTCAGTGCTTCCTGATAACGGGTCGTGCGATCTGCCAGCGTATATCCCAGGGCATTTAGTGCCTGTGCGTTTTCCGGATCAGTTTCCATGATTTTACGTAAATCCCTTTCCAGCAGTTCCAGCTGATCCATTTTTTCTGCCAGCATGGCACGTGCATACAACAGATCATTGTTTCCCGGCATTTTAATCAATGCTGCGTTAAACACTTCCATCGCCTCTTGATGGCGATCGGCTGTTGTCAGTATTTCACCTTCCACAATATAAAGACGTGTCTGCTCTTTTTCCTTGCTGGTTTCAATTGACCTTAGGTACTTCAGCGCCTTCTCCAGCCCTGCCTTTTTTACCATCAGGTAACTGATGCGTACCTGCGCATTCAGATGATTAAGCTGGCCCGTGGTGATACGTGAGTAATAATCAATGGCCAAATCCGGCTCATGTTGACGTTCTGCAATCTGACCAAGATAAAAATAAACCTCGCTTCCCTTTTCGGGATCATCAGCCAGGGTCAAAAAATGTTCTTTGGCTTCATCAAGGTGATCTGTCTGCAATGAAAGCGCTGCCAATGTATAAATGATATCTTCATTTTCAGGCAGGTTTTCAGCCAGCCACTGGAACTGTTCACGCGCCAGTTCCGGTTTATTAAGGTCAATCAGTAAACGACCATAAGATAATCTCAATACCACATTGTCAGAGTTATCATCGACGGCATCTTCCAGATATTTCCGCGCTGTTGTCTTCTGCCCTCTGGCAACATAAATGCGGGCACGGATAATAATCGCATCAACCCATCCTGGCCTTAGTGTCAGTACCTTATCAATATTTTTTTCTGCCAATTCCAGCTTGTCGGCCTGCATGGCCAGAAAACCATAGGCGTATAATGCATCTGCATTGTCCTTACGTGACTCGAGCAATTTTTCCATTGCCTTGAGTGCCACATCCTTGTCTTTCTGTTTACTCAGCAGGTTGCTGATCATCAGTAAACGCTTGGCCGTTTCTTCGTCCTTGTAAGTGAGCAATTTTTCCAGATGAGGAATGGCCCCCATAGGATCACCATGGCGCATATACAAGCCGCTCAAGACCTGATGCGCCTGAAGATTTTCCGGATCCGTTTCCACCCAGATGCGCCCCGCCTTGAGTGCCTCATCCTGCATACGGGAATAAATAGCGATTCGGGTGGCACGCTCGGCTATGCGCGGGTCGCGGGTCTCCACTGCTGCCTGCAAGTAATGCCGGACTGACAATACCAGTTCCCCACGTTGACCGGCCATTTCTCCCACCAGCAAGTCATACAGGGTCTCTCCTTCCAGAGGAATATTGGGCAATACTGCCTGAGATTCCTGATGAGGAGACCAGGTCCTTTCTATAGTCAGATTTTTATCTTGCTGTGAGGCGTTCATGGCACAGCCACTGAACTGGACTGCCACCACTATCAGGGCTAATATGTGCGAAATTTGTCTCATTATTAACATGTTAGCTGAATAACAACCCTTTGTATTCACGAAAAATAACGGTACTTCCTATACCATGCGATTTCTTTAGCTATTTTCAAGCAAAAACTGGAAAATACGTAAAAATAAACGTACTTTTCTTGCTTATCGTCGCTCCAGACGCAATTATTTAACTGTATTTTGTAATCTTTGGACCTTTATCACGTATTTCAGACCCTTTTATGTCATTACTGGCCTTTAGCATCAATCACAATACCGCCCCGGTAGAGATCCGGGAAAGGGTGAATTTTGCGCCGGAAAAAATGGATCAGGCGCTAACCGGTTTACGCGCCTGCCCGGATGTCAATGAGGCCGCCATCCTGTCGACCTGTAATCGCACCGAGATCTATTGCGATATTGATAATGGTAACCAGGACTCACTGGTAAAGTGGTTCAGCCAGTATCACCAGATTGATGAACGTGAAATTGAGCCTTATGTATTTGTACATCCGGATCAGGAGGCCGTCAGGCATATTCTGCGTGTTGCCTGTGGACTGGACTCCATGGTGCTGGGTGAACCCCAGATTCTGGGCCAACTCAAGGACGCCTACTCCATCGCTAACAAGGCAGGCACGCTGGGTATTTTTTTAAATCGCCTGTTTCAATATTCATTTTCAGTTGCAAAACGTATTCGTACTAATACTGCAATTGGTGGCAGTCCGGTATCCGTTGCCTTTGCCGCGGTCAGTCTGGCCAAACAGATTTTCAGTGATATGAGTAATCACACTGCCTTGTTGATTGGTGCCGGTGACACGATTGAATTAACAGCCCGTCACCTGAAAGAAAATGGTATTCAACGAATGATTGTGGCGAATCGCACAATAGAACGTGCCGGGTTACTGGCAGAAGAGTTTAATGCCAAGGCCATTGCACTCAGTGAAATGCCGGATCATCTTGCTGAAGCAGATATTGTGATTTCATCTACCGCCAGCCAGTTACCCATTCTGGGCAAAGGTACTGTCGAACGTGCTATCAAACAACGCAAGCATCGCCCGATTTTCATGGTCGATATAGCGGTCCCGCGTGATATTGAACCGGAAGTTGGAAACATGCAGGACGTGTATCTCTATAGTGTTGATGACTTGAAAGAAATCATTGATGAAGGCATGAAATCACGACAGGAAGCCGCCAGACAGGCTGAGGAAATTATTGATACCGAGGTTCTGCATTTTATGAACTGGCTGCAATCACTGGAAGCGGTATCACTGGTGAAAAACTATCGTGAGAATGCCGAGGCCATTTGTCAGGAAACACTCGACAAGGCCAAAAGAAAACTGGCTAATGGTGAAAATCCTGAAGAGGTACTGGAAGAACTGGCCAATCTGTTAACTAATAAACTGGTACATCAACCCAGTGTTCAGATGAAACAGGCCAGTTATGAAGGCCGCCATGATCTTCTGGAAGCTGCCCGCATTTTACTGAATATCGATAACGACTAATCTGAATTCCGCAGTTATGAAAAGCTCTGTTTTAAATAAACTTGAAACAATTAATGAACGCATGGAAGAACTGAATGCATTACTGGCAGATGCCGGTATTATCAATGATCAAAATCGCTATCGCGATCTGTCGCGTGAATATGCCCAGATAAAACCGGTTGTTGAAAGCTTTCAGCAATATCAGAAAACTCTGGATAATATCGAGTCAGCACAACAAATGCTGCAAGATGATGATGCTGATATGCGCGCCATGGCAGAAGATGAGCTGAAACAGGCTAAAAAAAGGAAAGAAGAGCAGGAACTGGAACTGAACAAGCTCCTGCTGCCGAAAGATCCCAATGATGATAAAAATATTTTTCTTGAAATACGTGCCGGTACCGGTGGTGATGAAGCCGCCATTTTTGCCGGTGATCTATTCCGCATGTATTCCCGTTATGCTGAATTGAAAAGATGGCAGGTTGAAATTATCAGTGCCAGTGAAGGTGAACATGGCGGCTATAAGGAAATCATTGTCCGCATTGATGGTGCCGGCGCCTATTCCAGACTCAAGTTTGAATCGGGTGCCCATCGTGTTCAGCGCGTACCGGAAACTGAGTCTCAGGGTCGCATTCATACTTCTGCATGTACTGTTGCCATCTTGCCTGAGGCAGACGAGATTGATGAAATCGAAGTCAATCCGGCTGATCTGAAAATTGATACCTTCCGCGCTTCCGGTGCCGGTGGTCAGCATGTCAATAAAACCGATTCTGCTATACGAATGACACACTTGCCTACCGGTATTGTGATCGAATGTCAGGATGAACGTTCACAACATAAAAACCGTGCACGTGCGATGTCCCTGCTTAAAGCCAAACTGCTGGCTGAAGAGCAGGAAAAACAAAGCAGTGAACAGGCAGAAACGCGTCGTAATCTTGTCGGTAGTGGTGATCGATCGGAACGTATTCGCACCTATAATTTCCCGCAAGGTCGGATGACCGATCACCGTATTAATCTGACCCTGTATAAACTGGATGAAATCATGCATGGCAATCTTGATCAGGTTATCGAACCACTGGTTAATGAATATCAGGCTGATTTACTTGCTGCATTGGGTGAATAACCCGTTGTTAAAGCAATCTTTCTGACCACGAAGATACAGGTTAAAGATGGAACCATTATCTGCATCAGAAAATAAATCAAAAACAATTGAAGAACTCATTCAGTCTGCCATTCAATATCTGAATAATTCTGGCAGTGCTCGTCTTGATACTGAAGTATTGTTGACACACGTCCTGAAAGCTAATCGCGCTTATCTTTTTGCACATCCTGAAAAAGTTGTTCCTGATAATGTGCGAAAAGAATTTCTACAACTCATTGAACAACGAAAAGACGGCAGACCTGTTGCCCATCTTACAGGTCACAGGGAATTCTGGTCACTGCAATTAAATGTTACTCCGGATACGTTAATTCCAAGACCGGAAACAGAATTACTAGTTGAAAAAATACTCGAACTGATCCCGAAAAATACGGCATGGCAGATTCTCGATCTGGGAACAGGCAGTGGTGCCATTGCGCTGGCAATTGCACATGAACGAGCAGGCTGTTCTGTTACCGCCACGGATATTTCCGGGGAAGCGCTTAATGTTGCAAAATCCAATGCACAGCAACTCAACATACATAATATCCAGTTTTTATCAGGACACTGGCTTGAACCGCTTGCAGATAAACGTTTTAACGTAATCGTATCCAATCCGCCCTACATAAGTAAGCTTGATCCGCATCTCCGGCAAGGCGATGTACGATTTGAACCTGAGTCCGCACTGGTTGCAGAAAACAATGGACTAGCCTGTATTGAGCAGATTACCGCCAATGCTGGCAGGCACCTTTACCCCGGAGGCATACTGGCATTTGAACACGGCTATAAACAAGGCACCGCTGTCAGGGAAATATTACAAAAACAAGGGTTTGCCGATATTCAAACCAGTATTGATCTGTCCGGTCATGAACGTATCACCTTGGGCAAATTACCCGATTAATTATTACTGCTTCCGGCACGGTTGAAACAACTTGATAATTTCTGTACAGGCAGTAGCATAAAAACATGGGGACACAACAACAGGATATTCTCAAGACACGGAATATTTATTTCTGCAACCTGCATCCAGACAAGGATCAGGCCAGAACAGCGGTTTTATTGCTCAACAATATAAAAGGGATTGAAGCTGTTTCCCTGATCTCCCCGGTGCATATCCAGCTTTCATATAACGTACTTAACATCACCCTTAAACTGATTGAGGACACCCTGCATGAACTGGGTTTCCATCTGGATAACAGTCTGCTTGTTAAAATGAGGCGCGCTCTTTATTACTACACTGAAGAAACGCAACGTGCCAACATGGGCTGTAATGCTGATCAGGGGAAATGTACCCGTGATATATTTATAAACCGTTACCAACAACTCAAACACGGTTGCCGTGATGAACGTCCACGCTATTGGCGAGAATATCTGTAAGCCATTTAATATATTAAATCTTTCAAATTGATTCCTATTATGAATGACGAACAACTCCTGCGCTATAGCCGACAAATCATGCTGCCGGAAATCGACGTCATCGGTCAGCAAAAATTACTCGATTCACATGTGTTGATAATTGGAATGGGTGGACTTGGTTCCCCCGTTGCCATGTATCTCGCATCAGCTGGTATTGGGAACCTGACTCTTGTTGATGATGACAAGGTTGAATTATCCAATCTACAACGCCAGATTGCACATACCCAGAATGATATTGGCAAATACAAGACTGATTCAGCAAAAGAAACCCTGCTTTCACTCAATCCTGATATCAATGTAACTACCATTAATCATCGAATGAATGAAAATGAACTGATTAATGAAATACAAAAATCTGACGTTGTCATTGATGCAACCGATAACTTTACTACCCGTTTTTCTATCAACAAAGCCTGCGTAAAAACCGGAACACCGCTCGTTTCCGGTGCAGCTATCAGGATGGAAGCACAGATTACCGTTTTTAATAACGATAAAAAGGATTCACCCTGTTACCACTGCCTTTACAAGGAAGGTGATGAGCTGGATGAGTCATGTACAGAAACCGGTGTACTTGCACCACTGGTTGGTATTATTGGCAGTATTCAGGCACTGGAAACTATAAAAATTTTACTTGGGTTTGGTGAAACACTGACCGGTAAACTGTTATTGCTTGATGCAAAAACCATGGAATGGCGCAGTATAAAACTCGGTAAAGATCCGGCTTGTCCTGTCTGTGCATGACAAAAATGGCCTGTGGAAACCGGCTCGATATCAGTCATTGTTAAGTACCTGACTATTCCCTTATTCTCAAGAATATGCTCGGAATACCGATAACATATGTGTGAAAATTCGTTATTTTTGAATTGCTTATTACATTAATAATTTCAGGTGGTTATATGAAAACATATTTTAGACTCGTTCTAGGCTTGATGCTTTTTTGCCCTATTTTTGTCAATGCCGACCACCCAGAGAATAATGGATTTATCACAGGGGCCGGTGCCCATTTTTCATGGGTAGTTATGGATGCATTGCAGCCCATTCTGGAAGAAGCATCAGGACACCAACTCAAATTATATGGGCAAGCATCCATGTTGGGTTCCGGTTGTAACGCGGGTATTAAGCTGGCATTGGAAAACAAGCCAGATGATGAGACCTTTGGTTTTGTTTGCTGCCCGTTGAGTGACGAGGAAATCTCAAAGAAAAAGTTACGAGTGTTCCCGTTAGCAATAGAACCCATTCTTATTATCGTAAATCGCAACAACCCAATAACCAATCTGTCCATCCAGCAAGTCAGGCACATTTTTAAGGGTGAAATAACCAACTGGAAAGAAGTGGGTGGTCTTGATCAACCCATTGTTACTGTTAACCGTTTACATTGCAGTGACCGACCTGGTCACTGGAAAACTATTTTACCTTCAAAAAAGGATTTCAGTGAGAAACGATTAAATGTAAAAAGTGCCGAAGCAATGGTTAAACGTGTAAATGATTTTCCAAGTGCAATCGGTCATACCGGCTCTGCGTGGGCATTTAAACCGGGTGATAAGGTAAAAAGCATTACAGTTAATAACATAAAGGCCTCTGCTGAAACGTTGAAAAACGGCAAATACCCATTTCATCGTCAGCTATCTATTGTTACTAATCAGAAACCGTCACATTCCATCCTGAAGATTATCTCAACAGCACAAGAGGAGCTGGCTACACATCCGGTTGCAAAGAAATATAATCTACTTCCTTCCGGAGTTGGTGAGTATAAACTGCAATAATTGTTTATTTTTGAAATGAAGTTCCCTGCTACTTATAAAACACGTCTTATCGTTTACATGGTCCTTTTAATGGGATTTTTGTCCGGTATTCTGCTGTATTCAAACAAAATACTACAGGACGCATTATTAAACGAAGCAGATAACCATCTTGCCAGAGTAGTGCAACTCATCACATCTCATATTGAATCAAAACAGGATGAGCTCATGCACTATGCAGCTATGGTCAGGGAGAATTCAACCCTGCAGGAATATATGTTTGTTGTTGTCCGTGTTAACAGCGATGTGGAACCATTAAAAACCTTCTATAAAAAGAGCTTTGGATGGCTTCCGGTTGAATACAACATGATCCTGACAAAAGAAGGTAAGCTCCTTGCCGGGAAAGGATCAAAAACAATAACTAAAAATAACAACTCTATAATTCATAGCAGTCTGAGCACTTCCTTTGCCATGAAATGTGAGGATGGTATCGAGATAGTAGCCTATTCCCCTATCAGCTATCTTGATGAACAAATTGGAAGTATTGTTATTTCAGATGACATAAACAATAGCTCGCTGAGTCAATTAAAAA
>Ga0224511_10004048_pt1 | contig 10912 bp, 5 predicted proteins | sample SF_May12_sed_USG_2_FD_169988 | JGI IMG/M metagenome (GOLD analysis project Ga0224511, IMG submission 169988) | Sediment microbial communities from San Francisco Bay, California, United States - SF_May12_sed_USGS_8_1 | ecosystem: Environmental > Aquatic > Marine > Sediment | place: USA... | reverse complement strand
AGTAATTCTGGATTACCTCCCTCTATTAAAACTCTGAAAATGATATTTATATTTCAGTTAGAAATATCTCGCTTAATGTGCATTTGTTGGCTTAAGTTTTTTTAATTGATACACTTACTTTTGTGTTTCCTACATAATTGTAATTAATGAAAGAATCAGACAGCTTCCCTTTAAAAACATGTTTGTAACAGTTTGCAAAAGCCATGTCCCAAACCTTAATTGAGAAAAACTCATAGCTTTTTAATCAGGCCTAAACAGGCATTATCACTGCAAAATATTGAAATATGAACATTACTTAACCTATTAAGAGTCATAATAAGAATATGCATAAACATTGCTTCATTAATTTTGCTTTAATATTTTGTCCTTGAAAGTTGGGTATTAAACGTGACCATGAAAATAGAAACTATCAGGAAAAGTAACACAGACATTGCTATCTTTGAAATTACATTGGAATTCGAAAAGAATATGAAAAAATGTGTTTACATACATTCATCTGCCTCCTCATGGGACATAGTTTTATTTGCCGAGTGTGGCTTATTCCAAAGAATAGTTTCATGTTTAGTTTCAGTAAAACAGATGCACACGTTTGTTTTACTGAATAAGTTTTGTCAATATATTGTGTTAAATGCATAATATGTGACGTCACATAAAGTTCACTGCAGAAAAGTGTTATACTGCATACGAATATTCAACAATCAACATAATTTCAGTGGCCCCAAATAAAAACATCTTAATAGGAATATATACCATAAGTCCGGGGCCTTTGTTAAGCCTTTTCAGTGAAAATAAAAAACATCGCCATTTCTCGAGCTAAATTTGGCCGATAAAATGAGAATGAGTGATCTAGCAAGTTGCGCGTCGAAGGGAATTCCGTCATATTTATAAACCGGGAAATCTTTGCAGGACCAGAGGACGCGCGTATTTGTTTCACATTTTTTACACCAAAGAATTTCAAAGAAATTCTAAGAAGTGTTCTATTTATAATGATTATCTGTTAAATACTGTTTTTATTTTTGTTTTGATTTTGGGAAATAAAATCCACCAATACTGGAATAGGAGCTTGAACACATGCATAAATAAGATTACATGTGTGCGTTTCATGTATTAATTGTGTTTACTGCCTTTTGAGTCAAAGTAATGAGTGTCTTGCCGTGTGTTTGTTTAAATCTTAGCTTACTTTGTCATATGTGTGTGGGAGCGAAACTGATATTTTATAACCAATCTGGATTCTTGTATAGACCTCAATCCTCATGTCATTGTATGCACCATATTCGATTTACTGGCCTTATTAATCTTACACATTCAGTTTGGTTGTCTTTTGAGTCCATGTCGACCTCGACAACAATACTACATAGAACAGTATAAAGCAACTCCGGTTTAACTCAGTAGGTAAGGCATCACACTCGTTATCCAATGGTCGGTAGTTCTGGTCCAATTTTGAGCGGCACACTTTGTCCGTGCGTTATGTATAATACTAGATAAAGCATTGAGTGATGTAGTCGATTACATCAAATTTATGTACAATGTAATAAAACAGTTGCTTTCAAGGAAATGAGGCAAGTTCACGTGAACACATGAACGCTGTTTTAGACGGACTGCCTTGAACAACTAGAGTTGAAATACGTCGCTTTGATATTAATTTAAAAAAACAAATACAAAATATAGATGAATTTTCAATTGTAAATGACATACATGACGACTACATAAACTTAATGTTGTTTTATAGAAGTATTTATTTTTCCTAGTCTCATGAAATGAGTAACCTGGCGTCGACACTTAAAATGGTAAAGCAACATAACAATAAAAGTATTATAAATATGAATTTTATTCAATTTTAGTTATATATATTGTATGTATAACTGATCAGTTCGTTAAGAATAAGGCATGTTTTTACAAAAATGTTTGCATAAAAACGAACACGACAAAACACAATCTGTGCACAATTAAAAACCTTCAAACAGTACATTTTATGAATGTGCTAGTTTTTGTACGGGCCATTTTGTCATGGTGCCCTTAAACATGACATATCTACATTGTTTACAACATTCTTTGTTTGAACATCTCTTCAATTCATATTAAGAATTTCTATACGAGCTGGGCTTTGCGGTACAATATCATGTTCTTGCAAATGAAACAATTTTGTTATTCTGTAAGTGTATCTGTTATGATTACATGATAATTCTTTTACTTAAGCAGAATCCCAGTCTTCTGCAATGTATCTGGCTATCATTATCGTTAAGATTATCGCTTTAACGGTCAAACGAAACACAAAGCCGGAACATCGCAGACTGGTAGCAAATACTCCCCGGATCAAAAGATATCTAGAAATTATCTAGGATAGTATTCGCATCTGTATACTTAACATTTTTAGTTGTAACATTTCAAAATAAAAATGTTGTAATGAGTTATGTACAGCAATAATCATACCTCTTGTATAGAATTTGGCAAAGTTACTTTGTACAGACAACACACGTGATAACTCGACTATCAAAGTACGGTGGACAAGGGAGGGAACCGCACACGGACTTTTGAAAGTAAAACAATGCTCCATTTCTGTCTGCGTATGATCCAGTTACAGACTCAGGGATTTCGTCCATACATATAAACTCCTTAGAGGATGGATTAGTATTTCTTTCGCTCATAAGAAATCCGGCGTATTCCCTCGCCCATCCCGTGTGACACGTCTGTTTGGCTGGAATTATAAGGAAATTAGTGCTGTTGGTTTGACATACAGCACACGGGACGTCATGGTCTTTGAGACCATCAAGCATGGACCCATGCGTCTGGTACTCTGCTCCAAGGATATAACCTAAATAGCTTGGAGATTGCTCCTGAGCCCATTCAGGATCCTTGGGAAGACAGATATAGTTAGTTCCTCCACCAGGTTCGGCGTGATTTGCACAGCCAGCAAAGCCATCGTACACGAGTTCCGACGTTTCTGGGCATGTTGTGCGACCCCAGCGAACGTATGTAGAACCGCCAGGATCATTCTTGTGGCTGTAGTGTGCCATGCGTGTTTGAAGATCTTCTATTTCTAATTCCTTTTCTGAAAATGTGACAAACAAACAAACACGAGTTAGCATTATACATTGAAGTATTAAACACGAGAGTTTAAACAAAAGTTCGAAACTAAAAATATTTACCTCTCAGGTGATTTTGCAGCGCCGTCAACTGTTCAATCAATGTTTCTGAAATGGAAATCAGTTCCGTACGGCTCTGTTCCAAGACATCCAGTTTATGAAGAACGCTAAATTCATACTCAAATCTGTTTGTTATATAGCAGGATGGTTCCTGTGAGCTTGTAAGTGAAATCAAAACAAGAGGTAATAAAACTAGACAAATTTAAGTCGACATCGTGAATGGTTTCTACAACCAGTCCTGTCAATAAATCTAATGAAGATGAATTTCCCCGACTATTTATATAAATTTCTGAACATTATGTTCCTGTTTACTACTTTTTCAATGGAAATTGCGTAAAGATCTGAATTTGTTTCCCTATGTTTTCTTGTTTCAGACAATATGTATTTGTGATAACAAATTAAAGTATGTCTTCTTACCATTATGTCTTGAATGATACTGAGTAGGATAACAGTCACCCAAACATAATGGGCGTAACGGATTTCGTTTAAAGATCAGTTTAGTTTCAATGCCTTTGTGTCAAAGTATTTAAAGCATTTTATCATCGTTATAATATTGTTTAGGTATTTTAGAAAAACATTCATTTAAGTAATCAGTTCGAGCCTATGCGCATTGTATATCATTCAGCAATAGCTGCAATACCCATCCTTCTATTTACTTTAGACTTGGCTTTTGTACAATATTAGTACATAAAAATAAAACATACTATGTTCACTACTATTTGTAAAAGAGCCATACTAGCAAATACGAGTATTAACAGTATTATGACAGATGCTGGTTAAGGTAATGTGTGTAGAGCTTCTTATGAAAATTTAAGTAGGTTAACCGACTGCCTTGATACGCCTTATTCAGTGGCAAACGCCATAAAATAAAACACATCCACACAGAATGTGGGTTTAAGATAGGATCCTGTGTCGGCACGTTTGACTTGTCCAAATGTAGATAAACTTACCAATAATATTTTTATTATCCCTGATTTATTTTAAACGAAAAAAATGACAAATAAAACATTAATAAAATACATGTTAATAAATATATACAGTATTAACTAAACTCAAATGCTATTAATACAATTAATTTTTTTATCAGCAAGCTATCAAAAATATAATTAAAATAGAAAATTGTCGGGTAACCTGAACATCCACTCTAAATTGGTAGCGATCCCATATTTTAGGCATTTCACGCCGTATAGTACGTATTTTAAACTACGCAAAAAATATACTCTGAACCTACTTTACTAGTCTTTTCAAATTATCCTCCGTAACACACATATTTCAAACATGTGTATGTGGTTCTACATAAAAGGGATTACTAACGCAATATACGTTAGTAATCGGAAAAAGAAAGCATAACCTGCTTGGGTAAAACACCAGCCTAAGCATTATTGAAGCTGCTCATAAAAAGTAGTAAACAAAAGGCATTGTGTCAATAGAATATGAAATCCCTACGCTGGAGACAGGGTTTTCCGTTGACTCCATGCGTTACATTGACCTGCATTTTTGAAGCGTCAATTTTTAAGATATGCAAGATTCACATGTTGGCAATAATTCAGTTCATGAATTCTATATCGTAGGACATCCAAACGGTGGAAAATGTATATACCGAAAGTTAAAGTGGTGATGGCATTACACAGTTAAAAAAGCTTGTTCAAAAATGCATCCAAATCGTTTGACTGTATGGCTGTACCGTTTTAACCTGGTTATCACAAATCAAATACAATCAAAAGTAATTAAAAAACAGAGAACAAACGAGATATGCAATTTACCAACCCACAATCACAATCGCATAATGTTTACTGCCATTTGCTTCTTAGCATGCACAATACATTATGAATGTACATAATTTTATTACACGACCGGAACCGTAACTGAAATCCATATCCTCTCCACCTGGAGAAACACAAAACGTCTTTCAAGTTGGTCGAAATGCTTGAAAATGAAATTCTCATTTACAATTTATATTGGATTCGATGACCATGACAAATCAAAGAATGAATAATGATTACAAAGTAAATAAACGCAAATCATTAATTGCAATACATTATTTTGAACAAACAGCGCACGTTCTCGTCCATCTAATAAAGTATGTTCGGTGGACAAGTAAGAGACCCTGGTAGGGTTTCGGGGTTTCCGTCCATACATACGCAGGAACCATCAGAATATTGGAACTGTTCATCTGACAGACATCACATTGTACATCTTTATCGTTAACTGCTTGAAAAAGCGAACCTTTGTCTTCCATGAACGTGTCCTACGTACGGTGTCGATTCCTCTTGTGCCCAGTCGGGGTATTAGGGTAAGCACAGGTAGTTAGTTCCTGACCCTTGTTCGCCGTGATTTCCATCGCCGGCTTAGCCGTCGTATACAAGCTCGTACGTTAATGGGCGTTGATTTTCGACCCCGGCAGACGTATGTTGAACCCCTAGAACTAACCTTTTGGTTATTTGAATTTTTGCCTGCTCCATGATCTTCTATCTCGTATGTTTGTTCTGAAAAAAAAAACGCAAAAATTATTCCTTGTTGCTTAAAGAGCATCTTCTTCGAAATCCAATTCTAAAAAAGGTAAAAATGCGAGTATAATAATCATTTCACAATTGATTTTATTAAAACACGCACGTGGGACGTACAAATCCAACATAGACAAACAATCCTCTTAGCTGGCATTGAAGGGAAGACACTTGTTCTTTCCATGTATCCGAAATGGAAATACGTTCAGTACAACGCTGTTCCAGTGTAACCAGTTTGTGAATGAAGTTATATTCATAATATATATAAATCTTCTTGACGAGCAGCAGAAGGAATTCGGTGATCATATGAGCGGAATGAAAGCACAAACTTAGTAAACCAGAATGCTAAAAAGCTGCAATATGATGCAATTCAACATGCTTTGGGTTGAATTTTTATGCGCTTTTAATTTATGTTCCTGTTTATTTTAATATAATTAGCTACGAGAGGGAAATGCCTTATCAAATATGCGTTGCATTTACCTTTTTTGCATTGTATACTTTTGAGCCTTGTTTTCTTGTTAAATAAATAAACTTGAATTAAGAAAGGCCCTAGCATTTTGTTCCTTGTTTTCAATATGTCAAAACCATCTGAAAAAAAACCGTTTTGTAAACATGTTTGCGTATTTTAGAAAATGTTTGCTGGCATCCTTTTGTGTGAAACTATTTAATGTATTCATATGTTTGTTAAGCAAATTCTTCCATTTATGGGTGTGCTATTTCAAAGTTCTTATTGTTGTGGAGAAACATTTTGTTGTTTTGTCAACAACAATCATTTCAACCGCCAAGCTTCTAAGATACATGTAGCTCGTCGACTTAAGCGGGGTCCTGAGGGCCCTGGGTCACTCACCAGAAGAAATTGTCACAGTGGAGCCATTTACAGAGGACCACTAATGTTATACACCAAATATCAAGGCTCTAGTACATTTTTACAAGAATTTTTTCAAGACTTCCTTATATTACTCTTTTTAAATCAGATATGTCCCAGGCAGGGCCCCATTTTATACTAGGGGCAAACTTTGAACATTCTTTCTAGCAACCAATCAGAACCAATTCAACAATTATGGAAGAGGACCATGGATCATTCCTGTTGATTGGGTCGAATTTCCAGAAGTAGTTAAAGAGAGGAAGTAGCTGGAGTAAGTAGTTTTCCTTAAAAATACTGTGAACTATAAATATAGCACAGATTGTTATGTTCTTTGTTTGCTTAAGCCATACACATGTATCCAAATATCATTGATTATCATTCATTACGGACAGGCCACGTGGAAAATAATCCGACTTAATTTTCATCGCTATTTTAATTCAAAACGTTATCCACGTGTCACGTTAGGTTTTTTGTACGGTATTTAGGTTCACACAAAACTAATCCATATTCAACCTAAACACGTGTACAATGTGATCGGCTTGCAAAATAATCAATAGTCCATTGTTAGATGAGCAAAGTTCGAAAATGGGAAAGAACCGCAGCAAGACGTTAAAGCAACGTAGTCGGTCTTTAGGCATGCTTGAAACCGGAATGGCCGTGACGAATGTGGCGCGTAATATTGGTGTTAGCCACTGTATAATTTCACGTCTTCGGACAAAAAACAACGCAACAGGATCGTTTAAAGACCGCCCGCGCACTGGTCGGCCTCGGAAAACTACTGCCATTGAAGACCGCTATATTACGTTAACCTCACGTCGTAATCGCTTCGCCTCATATTAGGGAAAAACTGATCAGTTCTATACAACGACAAGAACAATGGTTCAATAAATTATTACTTGTCAACCATTGATTGATTTTATTTCATTCTGAGCATTTGTTAAAGAACTATTATAATACAATTTATCCGTGCTAAACTAATTTTTCACAGTATATTTGAATGTAAAATTGTGACCTTTGGGAGCGTTCAAATATGACCCAGGGGCATAATTTGAACACCTTTGGTAGAGGACCTCTAGATTGTGTTATATGCCGACATCTCTGGGCCGTGTAGTTACAGACAAAAATATTTTGAAAAAAAAATGCATTTTGAAAACCTAGTTTTGACCCCTTGACATACTTATGCAACCAGTCAGAACTACATGTATTTGAATAATTCTTGTAGGGGACCACCAAGGGATCATTCCTGTTTAGTTTTGTCAAATTCCTATTAGAGTGGCTCAAGAGAAGAAATCGTTTAATGTTTTCCTAATATAATTTAATGTTAAAATTTTGTGACACCCGGGGCGGGGTATCTTTTAATCCCATGGGCAAAATTCGAACAAGTTTAGTTGAGGACCTCTAGGAAATGTTATACACCAAATATAAATGCTCTGGGCCTTTTAGTATCAGACAAAAATATTTTTGAAAATTGCATTTTGAAAACCTATTTTGTATCCCCGTGACCTACTATGCAACCATCAGAACCATTTGAACAATTTTAATGGGGGACCGCACAGGGAACTTTCCTTTTGAGGTTGGTCAAATAAGCTGTTAAAAAAAGTCAATTAAAGTTTTTCTTACATAATTCAATGTAAAATTGTGATCCCCAGGGTCATAATTTAAACATCTTTGGTAGAGGACCTCCAGATGATGTTGTATACCAACTGTGAAAGCACTGGGCCATGCATATTTAGACAAAAATATTTTTGAAAATTTCATTTTGACCCCGTGACCTACTTATGCAACCAACTGAAACAATTTGAACCACTTTGGTAGGGAACACCCATGCATCCTTGTGCTCAGATGAGCTAAACGGGAATCTGTAAAACTACATTGATTTTCGAGCTATAAACAGGATGTTGCAACAATTTAATGACTAAGATAATCGTTAAAAATGTGGTTGTGAAGGTTGCAAAGCACTAAGGAAACAAAGACCATTCTTCGCATTTTGATGATATAACTGCTAGAAGGTCGCATTTCTCGCTACGTGTATGTTTGGTAATTTATACGTATAACCATTTGATGACATTTAACACATACATAAATAACAGAAACATAATTATGTGCATTTCATGTATTGCTACCTTTTGTGACAAATTAGTGAGTGTATTGCAGTTTGTTTAAATGATAACAAAACTGATATTTTAAAACGAAAAACATGATCCCTTCCAAGATTTAATTCTTCTTTTTACTTTATCGACCCTATTCGAGGTTCTTGTCTTTTTATTAATCTTACACATTCAGCTGTGTCTGTCTAACACGAACTCGACTATAATGGACAGTTCCGCAATCCAATGGATTGTGTAGTCATATTTTTCTGGTCCGGACCAGAGTAATCGCCATCAGTGGTAGGATACGTTCATGAAGCTGAATACGAGACGAGACACAAGATTCCGGCTTAGATGCTCTTCGAATCCACGATGTGCCATGTGTCCGAGGTTTAACTAACAGTAGCAATGGCCTGATGATCCCTGCAAAGCAGACATACGGGGTGGATCAAGGAGTACTCCGGAATTCTTATAAGCGAAAGAAATATTCATGTTTTATTCTAATCCTCAGGGATCATGGAGTGTACATGTATGTTGTTTACATTTGAAAATGGAGTTCCGCTCATGCGCTTGGGGGCGTCAGTGGTGTAGCACCCTTCATTACCACTGATGAACAGCTTCAATAAAACCGAGGCTGCTGTTTTCTCATTCAGGCCTTGTTTCCTGAGGGCTTCCCGTTCTTCAGTTTATTATATTGTCAGGTGACAATCTGACCTACAAAACACAAAGGAAAGACCCCTTCACAAGATCAAAGCAAATCGACCGCATTGGGCGGAGCTTGAAATTTTGCGGGACGGTGCATACCTTCATCAAGCAGACATAAAACAGTACAAAACAACCCTGGTTAAAGTCAGTAGATTAAGAATCGGACTCGCAATCCGAGGTTCGTTGGTTCATGCCACATTGGGCGCGGCACACTTTCTCCCTCCGTGTTGATTTCTTTTATTTGGTTTAGATTAAACGCTGAATTTTGTTCAGTACCTGTTTCAACTCAAAGCAACAGTTTGCTGTTGTCTTATGTTACTTGCATAACTGCTAGTACACCTAAACACAGACACGCTGGTTTGAACGCCTTGATATGAACAAATCAATGTTTAAAGATGGCGTCGAAATCAAACAAAGAATTTACAAGTTAAATATACATAACGTATATAAAGTTTATGGTATATATATGGATATGTTGCATTGTCAATTATAAGTTATACATTTATTTAAAGAAATATGATGATGAAATGGGGAACCTGGTGTCGGTACTTGCAAAGTTCTGAGTAACAAAAACAATCTGAGTGTTAATAATTTTATTTAAATGATGTATACATCAACATTTTACAAATGAAGAGTAAAACAAATATTACGCATAGGTTATTAGCATTTTTATAGTTTTATTGAAGCTGTTCATTAGTGGTAATGAAAGATGTCACACAACTGACGCCCCCTGGCGCATGAGGGGAACTCTATTTTCAAATGTAAACAACGTACAATCCGTGAACCATGAGGACCAGAAAAGTATACCTACACAATGATGTAATACGGGGCGACATTTTACAGCAACCACACAGGCATTAAAAACCAGCTGTAGTTAGTTAAATTAAGTGGATGAAAGGGAAGCATAAACCTAATTGGTGTCGAATGACCGCGTTCTATTTTGAATGGCATGCATTTGCGACTTCATGTACGTAAAGTAGTTTCATAAACGTTTTACTCTCAATGCTCAAAATAAACAAGTGATAATAACAGTACTATGAAAGTTAATTTCATTTAAATTTATTTACATACATGATTAAATATAAACATCAATTTTATTATTTATATACTTTAAATCAAAGGAAGAAAACCAAGGTATTAGCAAGCGTGTGCGAAGTGTCATAAATAATATGTGATATTCATATCAATTAAACTATATTATGTATAACAAACAACTCATGGAAACATGAAAAGAAAAAAGTGCAACATTAAATTAACCTGGAACAATAATTGTTGACGGTGGTTATTTCGTTAATGATTGGTATGTATTTTACAGGGTAAACATTAATCAAATTAAAACATGATGAATATGCAGAGAAAATGTATGCATAAAACGAACATGACAACAGTTATCATTTTACGGTAATGATGTGCGTACAACAATTACTTTGTCCCGGTCTATGATTAGAAATAAAAACACTTTCATAAAATGTGGATGGTTGTGAAAATGTCGATACAGCTTGGTTTTGCGATACAAGATTGTGTATTTTGTAAATGTTACAAATAACGCCCTTTTTGGCTTGCCGTTCACGGCAAGCCAGTATTGTTTTGGAAAGGTATTTCCGGTTT
>Ga0224511_10004047_pt1 | contig 10913 bp, 3 predicted proteins | sample SF_May12_sed_USG_2_FD_169988 | JGI IMG/M metagenome (GOLD analysis project Ga0224511, IMG submission 169988) | Sediment microbial communities from San Francisco Bay, California, United States - SF_May12_sed_USGS_8_1 | ecosystem: Environmental > Aquatic > Marine > Sediment | place: USA... | reverse complement strand
TATTTTTTCGGATGAACATTCGAAATAACTGTTTTTTATTATCTGCACGGCAATGCCAGGTCATTTTTAGCTAAATTAATGAAGGTCAATAGGTATTTCTCACGTAATATTAATTAGACTTGACTAATCCTTCTCTCATAAGTGTTTACCTTATTTTCGGGTTCAGTATATATTCATTCTGTATGTCATTAGTATTTTAACACGAGCTAGACTAGTCATTTTAAATAAATGATCATAATAAGTCTACATAAAAAATTGAACTTCTCTCTATAGTATAGACATCGCCGGGAACTCTGTTTAAAAACTGGCTGAATAGGAAATAGAAACCAAAGAATGTAATACACTAAGAAAGCATGCTAAAAGCAAAACAATGAATTCAACGTTATAAACTGATGAAATGGAAAGCCCAAACAAGGAATACGTGTATATTATTGTATAGTCTTGCATACTAAACATGTTGCTGGAAACCATAAGACATTAAAGGTAAACATAGTTTCAAGTGCTTCTTATCTTATACCTTATTAAACTGATGAAAGGAAAAGCCCTCAGGAAGCATAGCCTGCACGAGAAAACAGCAGCCTCGGTTTTATTAAAGCCGTTCATCAGCAGTAATAAATGATGCCACACCACTGTAAGGTTTATATATATTTACAAAACAATGCATCCTGTTTTAACCAAACACATGTATTCGTATACGTTATTTTTGTGTACTGACAGTATCATCACATCAACTGAAATGCTCATTACTTAACAATCTGACTTGGCACTGGCCTAATACCATCTCATCTGCCAGTAAGGATCTCGAGGATGTTCAGACATCATGATAATTGTTCCGTACCGAAATATTTACGGATTCACTATCAAATGAAGACACTTTTTATAGTTTACGATTTATTGCATTCTAGAGCAAAAAGCAAAAGAACAAAAAGAAAAACTGCCCCACCGTATAAAGAAGTATTGGTACTTGTGACTTTCTAAGAACTTTTTACTGGCCAGGAAATCTCTGTATCTGGAACGCCATTGACGGTTTACATGACAACTATGGTTTTAATTGAATACCGATGTTATTTTACCAGTGAAAACAGATGTGTGTAAAACATATTGCTGGTAAGCACAACACAGATGACCGGCTTTGAAAAGAAATCACACGCATTTTGTAAAAAGGAATATAATACAGATAATGTATAATAATATGTATGTGATTTGTAACAAATGCTTTATCATCGCGTTATCATTTTATTATTATCATGTTTTTTCTACAATATTACACTCGTGGGATAATGCACATCAGTTGTAAAAATTCTGTGTAAAAATTAACTCTGCACTTTAAAATCCTGTAATTATGTCCTTCAATTGAAGTAATCTATTAAAATCAACGCCTAACATCAACTTAAATAGTTGCGCAATTACATTGCATAACTATATGTCCCAAGAATGTTCTCTCGTAACCTCTACCGACATAATGGGTAATGAGGATTCCAGAGTTTTACAGGTAAATGACGCTACAATGAATCTGTTTGAAAGTGGATGTTGTTCCACGTAATTAAAACTGCGACGAAAAGTAATAGAGAGATATTTACAATGTGTTTTGCAGAGCAAGTGTTCAGAAATAAAGAAATTGACATGCCAAGTCAGTGAATTGTTAGTCACGATGTCTCCAACACATGTGTTAAAACTAAACCATTTTATATAATATGTACATGTATGTCACTTAATCATTTTAGTCATGAAGAATCACAATTTGTGATAATGAACATAGTTACTCTCCAATATTGTTTCCTTTTACTAGATTTGCAAGCAAATGTTAATTAGGCGCCCATTAAACATTCAGAAGGTAAATAACTAAACGCGTAATATGGGTGCTACTCGAATCATTTGATAATAATGTAGAATAAAAACGTAATACATTCCACTATTTGTTGAACTGATTTACATGATAATAATAATTATATTGTATGCATTAAAAAATATTTATCAAAAATCATATTACTATACATGTCTATGGATTGACTTGACTTCTTTCAAAAGATATGGTTGTTTCCTTTTGCAATATTATAATGCTGATCTTACAGAATTAAAATAATTCAATCACGCTTAGAGCAAAATAATTTTCATTGTTTGGTTTGTCTGAGCTTGAATAACCGTTACTAAGCACTTATTTGCTTACAATATTGTTATCGGAAGAAACAAAAGGAACTTGTTTTAGACATTCACTAGAAACTACAAACACAATATTGAATTGTGCTGCAGCATTGTTACAGGATGATAAACATGTTGCAGTTTCAATATTTAACACGGGGAGAAGGCACAAAACGATTGTGCGTTGTCAGAATTATAGGCTAAACACTCCGTGTTTCGTAAAATATTAGGTTGATCTAAAGCTGATGTACATTTATTAAATGTATTAATATGTTTTGTTTTCCTGAGAGTGTATTTTTATTTAGTAACGAACTTGGACTAAACACTTCTCTATTTATCGTAATTGGGAATACATCAGGGGTACAGCAATTTATATTTGAAAGATGCATGATTATAGGAAAGGACGATTGTAGACATTTTTCAAGAAATTGCGTTTGTAAGGTAGCCCAGGGGGAAACAAGTGTTCTTTGCAATCCAGAGAGACTTATTTAAGCCTGCGGCAACTCGTACAATGAACTGAAGTGGACGACGCTAATAATTTGCTTGATTTGTTCAGATATAAATACGTTACAAATTGTATAAAGCCAAGCATATGAGTTTATTGTCTACAAAATGAAAGACATGCACCCAAAATTTCGTCTTTAATAAAACATTCCTGAAATGAAACCTCATTTCCTGTATCTCCGGAGCATGTAAATTGTTTCTGATCTCTATGAAGGTTAACGAGGTATACAGCCACTGCCAACTGAACGTGTTGCACATAGCAATGTCACAACCTGAGCATGAGGTCGAGGCTATTTTCGGTAATATTTCATGGCAAACCCGCGTTAAACTTTGAGGTTATTCTCGGTAAACAGTCCAGTCATCAATAGCTCTACCAAGTGTTTAAATTCAAGATTTCATGTAAATGCATTCTATTCGTTATTTACATTGTAATAGAGAAAAAGTTTCCCGACAGACCTAGTTTGTAAGTCATGAAACCGATGTAGTCAGAGACTTATGTTTGCTCACCGTACCTTCCAGCCAAGAGAAAATTACCTAGTATTATTATAATGGTCAGCTTTAACAATCCTGGGATAAATGGAATATATGACATATTATATAATTATTTCATAATTCAACTACTTTTAAAGATGCACAGAATCTCATCTTTAGAAACAAACGACACAATAGCCCAAAATAACGTATAAACTTATATAAGTTGACACTTTATGTTTTGTCCACCATACATTCCACTTGAAATGTACGTGAAAGCTGTCCATTGACTTCAATTTCAATTGTGTTAATCTTCGTTGCTTAAATCTTCTGCGTTTCGAAATTTTAATGGTTTATATAAATCATTGATGGGAATTAAAACATTTGTTTATTTTTCTTAAATATGCAAGAACAAGATTGATGCAATATATCTGGCTGCGAGCAACGGAGTGAACCCGTGTCCTCGACAAAACAGTACGATCATATCCACAGAGCCACAAGACCACACACAATGGCAATGGACATGAGCTTATATAGATAACTAATAAGACAGCCTTTCAACGTTGGCCGTTTAGGACTTTATCCGTTAAGATATAATTTACAATTAAAGATTAATAATGACTAAATAGATTAAATAAGGACATTTCTAACATTTTATGCCACAGACAAAAATTGGCTGCGTCTATCAAGTACATGGAATTAATAACGCATCAAAAAAGAATCATGTTTAATTACGTTCCAACGGTTAAAAAAACAACTAAGAAAATACATAAAATAACACACAACATGTACAAGTCAGATTTTATGGCTCTTAAATCATATAGGTACACTTTTTCGCCAGAGCGTGCTTGAAACCCAAGAAGTCCAAATTTTGTTCAATGTTAATGATGACCACAACTTGCACACATATTTTTTTCATTTCCCAGAGGCTGTGTCAAACTTCAATGTATACAGAATTTGTTCAATAGCAGACTACGTTAATTGTCAGGCAAGTTTTAAGGCTAACAATAGGGCAATATGACAATAAACCTATATATCTTATACTTTCAGACGATGATGAATTCCCTAAAACAGAAGTAATATATTCAGCCTTGTGCTACTTTTGATTGAATAAGAATTATCTGTGGGAAAGGAAATCGAAATCGCAACGCCGTGTGCCATACTATGTGCCATTAAAATGGTCTCGTGGGCATCATTTGTATATCCTCGTTCTTGATGAATGCAAAAGTGGTGTGAAGATAACAAAAGTGTGTTTTGTTTGCAAGACGCAACAGTTTCTTTCCTCTTTTCGTTTAAAATGGATGGAATATTGATCGATCTCATGTCCTGGAAACAATATATATAGTTGCATTTTAGAGAGCCCTGATGTTCACATATCTTTGACATAGTTTTTTTGTTATTAATAAAGAATTGATGACAATAAAACTCTGTTATTTGGCGTCGTTAATTTTCTAGTTGAATAGAAGGAATGAAAGAATGAAATACCATTGTTTAAGCAGCAGTTGATACATGTATAAAATTCATTGTGAAAGAGAACACGCCAAGTGTTATCTGTGCTTCTGTATACAACAAAATATCTTAAACTTAAACATAGTAACAAATAACATAATAATATGTAACTAGTATTACATTTCTTCATTCAAAATAAAACAGCAATTACAATTAATAAAGAAATAATCAGTTTCCGACGCACTCCAAGTGATAATTAAATAAACCTTTAAATATTGGGGAAAAATAAATCCTCACAACGCTTAATATTCTTTCAACAGTTTTTATAAACAACGACGACATGAAGTGTTCCAAATGCCTCCCAAACACAGTGCAGGAGTTCTATGTTGTGTTCGGTAACCGAGGCTGCTGTTTTCTCGTGCAGGCTATGCTTCCTGAGGGCTTTCCCTTTCATCAGTTTAATAAGACCAGACATCTATATTCGTTTCATCAAAGGACTTACAAAGGCTGACTGTTTGTTCCGAAACAAGTCTTCTGTTCTAGAAGTCAGCGTTTTTGTACGACTTTCTTTCATTTAGTAGATGACAGTGATTTCATAATTATTACTATTTGCAAAATTAATTGATATTTTTAAGAGATCTTTATGCATGAAAAATGGACCAAAAGAAGGCATGTAGTCGTGTTATCTGCTAATTAATTAAGGACAAAACGTTCAATATTCCAAACAATTAATAACTACATTTAGTTTAGCCGTAGAATTGTAAATTAATGGAAACATACATGTGATGTTGACTCCAGAAAATGAAAACAAAATTAGAATACTCATATTTACTTATTATATGATATAATTGTCACTGTATGATCTAATATCACAAAAAGCGAATTCCAAAGACTTTTCTATCCGATTTTTTTTTATTTTGTGTTAAAGTAACGCTTCATCAATTTATAACACATATTTTTCCTTGAAAAGTCAAATTAAAAAATCTCTGAGATTTCCCATAGTGCTTACCAAATACAAAAACCGCAAATTCCAGAGACATTTCGGCTTGCACTTTCTTCTTTTGTGTTAAAGTTACGCTTCATCAATTGATAACAAAACAATCTTCCTTGTAAGGTCGACAATTGATAATCCCCGAGATTTTACATAGCGCTGACCAAATACATTAATTGAAAGTTTTTTATTAACCACAAAATGGCACATGGACAGCTTTATCACCAGAGAGCTTTAATAATGCATTTGGGTTACCCTCTATGTAATGGAAATAGTTACGATAATCTTAAAAACGTACTTAACAAAACGCATACAAAACGAGAGTCACGATATATACGTTTCAGCAGACCCTTTCATAACTTAAGTCGAAAATAATTTGGCACAGTGTTAATAGTAACGTGAATCGTGCGTAGCTGCCGTAAAACATTATAATTTTTTTTATTCTTATATAAACAATTACTTTACATTTATTATAGTAATTTGCGTAAATGTGTTAAAATGTATGCATTTGCTATTGTCAGAATAAGTTTTTCACAATAAATTAGTTATATGAGCTAAATGATTATTTAAAATAAATTAAACTGATGAAAGGGAAAAAGTTATTTTGTGCATATTGTTCCGCACACCCTTAATGCAGTGTCAGATCACAGGTTACAGGTGAGAGTAGAAATGATGTGCAATAATACGGACAATGCCCAGTGCTGTCCATGTGCGTATGTAATAAAGATGAACCACTTGTCTTAACGAAATATACTGTACCTTAACCGGTGCTAATTATCGCCATAAATCCCAATTAGAATGATACAACGTTACTTCCCTAACGGCAACAGCAATTACAGTTCATTGATAATTAAACACGTTCATCCATATTCTGAGGGATATTTGACGATCCTTTACTATCTGAGACGGTGTACAATAATGATTTCAAAATATACTTGTATAGGAGATATTTTGTTTCAAAGCCTTTTGCATATTCATTGTAATAGTTTGAAGGCTTGCTTGCAATTCAATAAATGGAATATTTTATTCTTCCGTTGTGTATTGCAATACATTCATCATCGTTTTTGAATATATTTTATTAGGATTGGCAAAAACAAATATTTGTTGTTTAGCAATAAATCATCATGATTGAGTAAAATATGATCATGCTGCACTGAAACAACAGTTTTATTTACTCATAAAACATTTCCAAGACAGTTTACCTCGCTATTATGCTTTTATTTATAATAATGAATTATTCTGATGATATGTATCTACTGGTATCAAGAAACACTGTTCCGCAAATTTTTAAGCTCCTCCCAATGCGGTAGATTTTCTTTGATCTTGTGAAGGGGTTTAGCACAAACAGGAAGTGTTCTTTCCTTTGTGTTTTCAAGGTCAGATTGTCGCCTGACAATAATATTCCTAATCTATTGGATTAAAATTGACCATGTACTGATAAACATGATCATGATTGACAGTTGCGGATCCGTCTATTAACATCATTCTGAACGAGAAATTCTGCTAAATGTTTCATGTACTTTGAAGACGTCATACTATCTGACAAGTGGTATTTTTTTGGTCACCATAATTCTGAAATTGTTGGCTACGATTGTTTTTTTTCCTTATCTTTATCTTATTCTATTACATATATAAAACACATATCTTTCCAAACACTCATAATGCATTGCCAGAACACAGGTTGAAGTGAGAATATAAATGATGTACACTATAATACAGACATGCCTGTCCATGCTCGTACGAAGTAAAGATGAACCACTTGTCTTACCGAAATATACTGTACATGTACCATAGATCGGTGTTAAATATCGCCATATATTCCAATTAGAATGTGCCAACTTCCTAAAGGCAAAATGTCGAATAATTGCAAGAATACGATCAGTTTGTATGTTTATTGGGTGATCAAACTGTTGATTATTTCATTTCTTTTTCCGTTGACATATTGCTAATATACAAAAATGCTAGTATTAACAGCAATTAAAAAACAGCCAATGGGTTCAAAATTTCAATATATTTTGGGAAAAAATGACAATACTAACATGTTGAAGGCCAAGTAGACTGCGTAGTGGTTATGGCATCACGACAATATGACCCTTACAAACTTAACATTATGTTTTATCTAAAGACATGTATTCGTACACGTTATTCCTGTGTACTGACAGTATCATCACATCAAATGGAATGCTCATTACTTAACAATCTGACTTGGCACTGGCCTAATACCATCTCATCTGCCAGTAAGGATCTCGAAGATGTTTAGACATCAAGATAATTGTTCCGTACCGAAATATTTACGGATCACTATTCGTATCTGCGATTCACTATCAAATGAAGACACATTTTTATAATTTACGATGTATTGCATTCTAGAGCAAAAATAATGCCCCACAGTATAAAGAAGCATTGATACTTGTGACTTTCAAAGAACTTTTGTTCTGGCAAGGAACTCTTTGTATCTGTAACGCCATTGAAGGTATACAGGACAACTATGGTTTTAATTGAATACCGATGTTTTTGTTACCAGTGAAAACAGATGTGTGTAAAACATATCGCTGGTAAACACAACACAGATGACCGGCTTTGAAAAGAAATCACACGCATTATGTAAAAAGAAATATAATACAGATAATGTATAATAATATGTATGTGCTTTTAAACAAATGCTTTATCATCGCGTTATCATTTCCTTTTTATCATGTATTTTCTACAATATTACATTCGTAGTATGATGTACATCAGTTGTAAAAATTGTCTATAAAACTTAACTCTGTACTGTAATTATGTCTTCAATTGAAGTAATCTATCAAAATCAATGCCTAACATCAACTTAAATAGTTGCGCAATTACATTGCATAACTATATGTCCCAATAATGTTTTCTTGTTACCTCTACCGACATAATGGATAAAGAGGTTTCCAGAGTTTTACAGGTAAATGACGCTACAATGAATCTGTTTGAAAGTGAATGTGGTTCCACGTAATTAAAACTGCGACGAAAAGTAATAGAGAGATAATTACAATGTGTTTTGCAGAGCAAGTGTTCAGAAATTAAGAAATGGACATGCCAAGTCAGTGAATTGTAAGTCACGATGTCTCCAACACATGTGTTTAATATAAATTGAAGAGATGTTTAAACTAAGAATGTTGTAAACAATGTAGATATGTCATGTTTAAGGGCACAATGACATAATGGCCCGTACAAAAACTAACACAAGGAACGACACAAAAACTCTTACAACATCATGACGCAACAGACATTTAGACAAACTATATTTTTGTGTTTTTCAATGATCTGACTTGGCACTGGCCTAATACCATCTCATCTGCCAGTAAGGATCTCGAGGATGTTCAGACATTATTATACACTATCTGTATTATATTCCAGAACTTAACTATTTGATATAATATGTACATGTATGTCACTTAATCATTTTAGTCATGAAGAATCACAATTAGTGATAATTAACATATATACTCTCCAATATTGTTTCCTTTTACTAGATTTGCAAGCAAATGTTAATTAGGCGCCCATTAAACATTTTGAAGGTTAATCACAAAACGCGTAATATGAGTGCTACTCGAAAAAATATTATCATTTGATAATAATGTAGAATAAACACGTAATACATTCCACTATTTGTAGCACCGATCTACATGATAATAATAATTTTATTGTATGCATTAAAAACTATTCATTAAAAATCATATTACTATACATGTCTATGGATTGACTTGACTTCTTTCAAAAGATATGGTTGTTTCCTCGTACAATATAATAATGCTGATATTACAGAATTAAAATATTTCAATCACGCTTAGAGCAAAACAATTTCCATTTTTCGGTTTGTCTGAGTTTGATTAACCGTTACTAAGCACTTATTTGCTTACAATATTGTTATCTGAAGGGACAAAAGGAATTTGTTTTAGACATTCACTAGAAACTACAAACACAATATTGAATTGTGCTGCAGCATTGTTATCCTGCTGTTACAGGATGATAAACATGTTGCAGTTTCAATATTTAACACGGGCAGAAGGCACAAAACGATTGTGCATTGTCAGAATTATAGGCTAGACACTCCGTGTTTCGTGAAACATTTGGTTTATCTAAAGCTGATGTACATGTATTGTAAACGAAACTACGCTTACAATGTTTTAGAAAGATCAATATTTCGTTTTATAGGTTTTGTTTTCCTGAGAGTGTATTTTTATTTTGTAACGAACTTGGACAAAAAACTTCTCTATTTATCGTAAACGGGAATACATCAGGGGTAAAACAATTTATATTTGAAAGATGCATGATTATAGGAAAGGACGATTGTGGACATTTTTCAAGAAATTGCGTTTGTAATGTAGCCCAGGGGTTAATATGTGTTCTTTGCAATCCAGAGAGACTTATTAATGCCTGCGGCAACTCGTACAATGAACTGAAATGGACGACGCTAATAATTTGCTTGATTTGTTCAGATATAAATACGTTACAAATTGTATAAAGCCAAGCATATGAGTTTATTGTCTACAAAATGAAAGACATGCATCCAAAATTTCGTCTTTAATAAAACACTCCTGAAATGAAACCTCATTTCCTGTATCTCCGGAGCATGTAAATTGTTTCTGATCTCTATGTAGGTTAACGAGGAATACAGCCACTGCCAACAGAACGTGTTGCACATAGCAATGTCACAACCTGAGCATGAGGTCGAGGTTATTTTCGGTAATATTTCCTGGCAAACCCGCGTTAGAGTTTGAGGTTATTCTCGGTAAACAGTCCAGTCATCACTAGCTCTACCAAGTGTTTAAATTCAAGATTTCATGTAAATGCATTCTATTCGTTATTCATATTGTAATAGAGAAAATGTTTCCCGACAGACCCAGTTTGTAAGTCATGAAACCGATGTAGTCAGAGACTTATGTTTGGTCACCGTACCTTTCCGCCAAGGGGAAATTACCTAGTATTATTATAATGGTCAGCTTTAACAATCCTGGGGTAAATGGAATATATGACAGATTATATAATTATTTCATAATTCAACTACTTTTAAAGATGCACAGAATCTCATCTTCAGAAACAAACGACAAAATAGCCCAAAATAACGTTACAGCTTATATAAGTTGACACTTTATGTTTTGTCCACCATACATTCCACTTGAAATGTACGTGAAAGCTGTCCATTGACTTCAATTTCAATTGTGTTAATCTTCGTTGCTTAAATCATCTGCGTTTCGAAATGTTAATGGTTTATATAAATCATTAATGGGAATTTAAACATGTGTTTATTGTTCTTAAATATGCAAGAACAAGATCGATGCAATATATCTGGCTGCGAGCAACAGAGTGAACCAATGTCCTCGACAAAACA
>Ga0224511_10004046_pt1 | contig 10913 bp, 7 predicted proteins | sample SF_May12_sed_USG_2_FD_169988 | JGI IMG/M metagenome (GOLD analysis project Ga0224511, IMG submission 169988) | Sediment microbial communities from San Francisco Bay, California, United States - SF_May12_sed_USGS_8_1 | ecosystem: Environmental > Aquatic > Marine > Sediment | place: USA... | reverse complement strand
AATCACGTGATAGAGCATCGTCATGTGATTTTTGTGTTGGCAGTGGTTAAAGTAGCAAAGCGTGATGTAACCGCTGTGAGGAGTTTGTGAGTGCCTGGGTCTTCTGAAAACAAGTTAGAGTGATGACAGTCAGAAATACAGCGTGATGTGTCATCAACGTTTTAGTAATGGACTTACTGAGTACCAAAAAAAGTTCCCAGATGTCTTACAAAACAATTAAAACACTCACTACTTGGCAACCCTTCCTTTTTAAAGGAAATTTTATTTTACTGTCACTTTAAACCGTAACAACTCGGCCGTTTCCGTCCTTTCGCCGAGGGGTCCCGATAGCTGTCACTAGTTAAGATTTTACAATCGGAACTACTCGGCCAATTCCGCCCCACTGTCCGATGTGTTTAGATTGCTTCTGTCACATGGTCTGACTATCGTCACGTTTGCGTGTGTGTAGTAAATAACGGCTGAAGTTTTGAATCAATCACGTGATAGACCATCGTCATGTGATTTTTGTGTTGGCAGTGGTTAAAGTAGCAAAGCGTGACGTAACCGCTGTGAGGAGTTTGGCTTTATCCGATCATTTTATTCATAATGGAAATTGAAGCACGCTGATAAGCACGTCTCGACTCTAGCAACCACAGCCTCGTAATTACTACAACTGTGGATGCAAGCAGCTGCGTTGTCTCTGGGTGATTAAGGGAGTTTATGTGTGTTTCGAGGTTTTATCCTAGAAATCTACAGGCTCTGACAGAAATGTAACACAGTGGATGAGAGTACTTCGTCGATGTATTTACGTTAGATGGCTAGTGGTTACGCTACGTGAAATGAACTCCAGTCAGTGATAGGCGTTATAACGATGTTTCTATTGTAGAGTGCGTATCACTGTAGCAAAGGAGGGACTCGGACGCCCAGCTTGTCAAGGCATTGGCCACCATAAAAAAACACTCTTCGTCATGTTTTATCACACTCGTATCCACGGACATGCAAAATATGCCAAAAAACCCAAGTGCCATTAAAAGCAGCGTAAACGCCTCGTGTGCGCTATCTATAGTCGGTGTAGTGTCGATGACATATAGATTGGTAGACCGCCGCCCCCACCAACTCTAAACCGACACGACAATAAAAATCAAAGCGACTTTTTACTGCCCCTTCAATAAAAATATTTTAGTCCCGCAAATGCTCATGTGTAAGTATAAAATAAAAATAAAAATATTTTTGATATTTACCCATAAACCTGCGTTACAGAAACAAACAGCAAATAATAAGGAAGTATGCCAATGTTATTATAATAATTTCATTTGATAAATAAACAGTGGTAAGGCACAGCTGTACATAAAGACCACAACACACAGACATTCACAGGACAACATTCTGTCGTGCTTCAAGTAGAAGGCGTGTTAAAGAAATTGGTTTATAATTAAAAAGTGTCAAGTCAAAAGCCATATTAAAATCAATATATTTATAGACAATGAGTCTTTGTTTTTGCCCGACATTAAAGCACATCTTTTTAGATTTCTGTTTCTTTTATTATACTAAAGTGTATATTGTTTTCTTTTTCCGGGATGTCATTTAATTGCTGTCGCCGCTATGCATGTATACTTCAGTAATAAACATATAAAGCAACAAAAAGTTGTTCATGGACCATACTTGTACGCATTTTTATGCGATTTGTATAGAAAGGAGATATATAAATGAAAAAGAAACATATGCTACAAAATAAACGAACAAAACAAAACAGTTCTAAATGTGTGCATATCACATTGTTTAAATCAAGAACATTGATCTCATAAACTATGCCTAGACTGATTGGCGCCAGCTAGCTTTTTGCCGTATCATTTCATGCCATGGACGTTTGCATCAGTGGAATAAACCACGGTAAAATTATTAAATATATGCATACAATAGTGTAAAACAAACATATCTAAATGATGTACTTGGAAGATTTAAACTGTATAAATATATATTTTTATGACAGTAAAATGTTAATGAAATTGTAACAAAAAAGACAATCATCTACACAAAATCATCTACGTCCTAAACGTAAATTTTCAAAACAGTTTTTGACTGTTGTGTTCAGTGTTCGAATGGCTCACAAAAATGTAGCATTTACGATATGGTAAAGCTGTCACAGCTGCGCGAAAACCAACAGGTAACAGCTCGGACGTTACTCGATGTGTGTTGAAGTGTTTGTGACGTGACACGTCGTTACATTGCAAACGAAACACTAAAACAAGTATCTTGGAGCTTTCCCCCATCCCGAGCAGCGCCTAAAACCGCTCTCGAATGGGTCAACTTAACGTAACGATCGTCTGCAATAAACGTTTTATTACGTTACAATAATTTAATCAGATCGGTCACGTCCGTAGCCTTGCAACTGTGCATATGTCAAACATAAAGTAAGACCAGGTCATTAGGGAAGCGTTTCATTTCTGAACTAAGACTGGTGTAAATTGGTTATGATTGTGAATATGATGTCTTGCTCAAACGCATCACGCCAATCCATAATTAACATATTTAATTCATTTCACGAGCATACGAATCTGCGATTGCTCTAACCAGTTAAACAAAATCATTTAACTAATCGCATGCTCCACAGTAATTAACGTCGCCGACTTGACACAGTTACAAACATCGGTAAGCGTTTTAAAACGTTGAGTGCTGACGTTGGTTACGTTAAGGCGACCCATTCGACAGCAGTCATAGGCGCTGCTTTGGATGCAGAAAGGCCCCTGGAGACTTGTAATGGTGTTTTGATTGCAATTTAGTGTACATGACAAGCCAGAAACTTTTTAACACACAACGAGTAATGCCAAAGCCGTTACCCTTTGGTTTTCGTACAGCTGTGACAAATTTACCTTATGGCAAATGCAAAAACAAATGTGATTCTTTTTGTTAACAGATTGAACATTAAAGAAGACGGTCAAAACTGTTTCAAAATTTTACGCTGCATCGACGTAGACGTGTAAAACGTGTTTCTATATTTTGCGTTAAACTGTATTTTTTTTATTTGAAAATTAATACATATGTGAACCAGAATGAAATCATTTGGAAATGAAGTTTAAAGTGTCTTCATTAAGTGGTTTTGACACAAAATGTACATGTCTAGTTTCTTTTTTGTATTAGTTTATTATATTGTTATAACATATATTAGAATTGAGAAAAATACTAAGGTACATGGTTTTACATAGATTAATATTTAATTGTACATACATCCACATCAAACATGCTGATTGTATAGTCGAAATATATTTTTAATGCCTGATGTTCCTGCAAGTCTAAAAACATATATGTTTCCACAAAATTAGCATTGGGTGTAATGGGACTGACATTAACCACACTTTCTCAAGAGTCTGTGAACCACATACCCATCGTTAAAAATCATTTATGAAATTAATAAAAGTAAAGTAGTTATTCCTGACTTTGGAACATTCAGTAAAATTAAATGGTTTGAACATGGATAGGAGGTATTCAGTTTGACATGGTGTTGTAAATGTAATGGAATGTAATAGGAAAATGACAGGTTATCTCCTGACTTTTATATTCTGTCAAAAGCGCAGTCAAGGAATTCAGGTTTGGGCATTAACGAAGTGTTGTTATCCGGACACACAATGACATTTTTTGAGAGTTTTTAATTCAGTGGCAAATGGGACGTTACCAAGCACATTCTACTAGTCAGAATATTTATTCCCCTTTGTGGGATTTGGCGCGAAATCAACCAGCTATGATGGGCATTAAATTTTGTCAACAGTTAACAGTAGCGGATCCAGGATTTGACCTTGGGGGCGTGGACTTTGTCAACGGACGGTGTGTGTGTGTGTGTGGGGGGGGGTAATTGGGGGATTGTTAACAAATAATTGAATTTGTTGACGGTTGAAGTTATTTTTAGCATGTGTTGGTCATATTTCTGTAGAAACGTGGTAAAATAAATAAATCGCGAGCACAACGAGCGAAGAAAATTTAAGAAAATTGAGCGTTTTAGGTATAAAAAATCTAGGGATGAGACGATAAGGCGATATATCGATACGATATCGATACGTTGGGCCACGATAGTATCCTTCTTTTTTTTCTTCTTCTCTCATTCCCCTATTTTTTCGTTTTCTTTTTCTCCTCCGCTTCCTCCTTCTCATCCTCCTACAAAACCATAGTTACCAGTGTTGCGTTGTTTAATCTCAAGTGGGTAAACGCTGGAAGACGACACAATTCTCCGTGTTCACGCGTCACTCACATGCAAAATCGACGCACACACTGACTTGCAAGACATGCTGAAGAAACTCGATTACTTGAAAAGTGTAAATAAGGTATGGTTTTTGGACCTGATTAAAAGTTTTGATATGCCAATAAATCATCAATAAAGAGGAACTTAATTCCTGTAATTACTCCCAGAGAAGGTACATTTGTACACAAATAATTGTATTCTATTCTCATAAACACTATATTGTTCGCAACACGTGTGTACAGCGTGTGATCATGCAGTTGTTGTTAAATTAATACAGTATTGCTATGTTGGGACTTTATCATTTTAAGAACATTTTAGATACCATGGAATTGTTGACACCTTTTTTGTAGCAAAAGATTCATACCTGAAAATAACAAAAAGACTTAAGCCAGTCTAAATGAAAGATATGTAATAAATCAAAGAACATCTTTTAAATGTGTTGTTATTATTTAGCTCCCCATTGAACGCAGTGTTCATGTTGTGCGTTTGTTATCTCCCCTCGTCCGTTACATATGTATGTATAGTGCGTTACGTGTGGACCGCAAAGTGTTGGAACAACGTGTTCCTCTACACTGTTTGTAAATTCATATATTAATGCTCTTCTGTGACGCCCCTTCAGACCCTTTTTCTCAGTTTGACCATTGTGAATAAATGACACGGTCTAAAGGTGTCTATCCATATATTGACATGAATATATTGGAACGACTTGTTCTTCTACAATGTTTCTAACTTCCTGTGCAGGCTATGCTTTCTGAGGACTTTCCCTTTCATCAGTTTAATTCTACACTGGCACTTAAGTCATAAATAATCTGTGACGCCCCTTTACACCAGCTTCAGATTCGTTTTCACTGTTTGACCATTGTGTCTGATGTCTCAGTCCATGGACATGTCCATGTATAGGATAGAACTTTGTCAGAACAGGCGGAGACACATTTTATGTCTGCATCCGACACTCGCCTTGATTTCTTGATTATTAAACAGAATATAAACTATATATTATACGTTAAAAGAAATATCGTTTGTGTTTTATTCCATTTTTTCAACACTGATAAGAAAATCGTATGGAGGTAAAAAGCCTCAGAAATCTTCATGCAACACGCTTGACATGCCTAACCAACCTGTGTAACCGAGTGCTCATACTCGTAGCTTAACCTGCCCTACTTAAGTCAGTAGTAGAGAGCGAATGACCGTATCAATCAATGCGAGACAAACACGACCACACATACAAAGTAGCCAGAGTCGACCTCACGACACATGGAATAGCAGAACGCCGCTTCTACCAACGTAAAACCAACATGACAACAAAAGTCAAATCGGATGTTGAATGCTTCCTTTTTAAAGATATTTAGGCCAGGAAAATGCTTATGTCCATGCAGAAAATGAAATGATTTTTTGATACTGATACATAAATCTGCGTTTTAGAAAGAAACAATAATAAAATAAAACGAACTACAACAATGTTATTACAATAACTTTATTTGATACATTACTAGCACCACATGAAGACCACACGCACGCACAATCACAGGACAACATTTTATCGGACTTCATGTAGCAGGTGTGTTAGAGAAATTGGTATATAAATAATAAAGGTCAAGTCAATATCAATTTAAAAATCAATATAATTATAGGCAAATTAAAGTTAGTCTGTGTTTTTGCCCGATATTAAAACACATCTTTTTATGTTTCTTTTTCTTTTAGACTACTTTGTTTATTGTTTTCTTGTTCCGGGATAGCATTTAATTGATGTCGCAACTATGCATGTATACTTCACTATGCAATAAACATATATACATGTATCAACAATAAGTTTTTCATAGACCATGCATGTAAGCATTTATATGCGATTTGTATTAAAAGGAGATAATATAATATACTAGTAAATTAAAAAAGAAATCTATGCTACAAAACAAACGAACAAAACAAAACACTTCGAAATGTGTGCGTATTACATTGTTTAAATCAACAACATCCAATAATCTATGCCTAGACTTATTGGCCGCTACTAGCTTTTTGGCCATGTCATTTCATGCCATGGATGTTTGCATCACTGGAATAAACCACGGTATAATTATTCAATATATTCATACGATAGTGTAAAACATAACATATTTAAATGATGTACATGAAAGATTTAAACAGTATAAATCCATATTTTATGACAGTTAAATGTTTGCTTTTGTAAGTATAACCAACGAAAAAGAAAATCATCTTGACAAAATCATTTTATAAAAACATCTGCCCCGAACCCGATGGATATTCCACGCTGATCTGTTTTGAGTCACATTTTGTGGGAGTTTATATATCGTTTGTAGAATCTAGATATTTTCACAGCGACAACTTGCATCTAATTGATGTGTCGGTTCATAATTGGTAATTAGTTAAAGCTGATACGAAAAAGTTTATTGTTAAAATGTAATAAAATAGGAAGGTTAAGGCTTACAGGGTCTAAAAGAAAAAGAGAAGAATCACAAACCTAGTAACATTTAAGAATATAACATTATAAGATAAATCACCAGGCCGCTTTTTACCATTTTTGATTATTTTAATTTTGAAACAAGATTTAACAATTTACACCCTATTCATATTAAGGGAGGTAGAAATATAAGAAATTACTTCCCATTTACATTTTCAATAAGACGAAGATTTCTTCAACAGTGTTTTAAAGAACTGCGCGGTTAAAAAGTTTAATAAAACTATCAAACATATTATATATTGTAAATTTCATTCAGTTATATTACAAACTTATGCATTTTTCATTTGACGACACCAGTTAAGCACTGTAAGCCTTAAGCGAGATTTTATTTTTTATAAGCGATTGTTAGCGTACATACAATATGATTTAAATTCAATATTGCGTATACATGATGTGGTTTCTGGTGAGAATATGTCCATCTTGGAAACTCAATTAAAGTTTATACTTCAGTCAAAAAAGTTTGATTGATCTTAACTTGTGCTTTATGGAGTTCGACACCACAAGTGTTTTTCCGTCAGCAAATACACTAAATGCGCGGGGGTTAACATAGTTTGAAGGATTAGTTAATACTCAACTCGGAATAGTTTGATCGTTTTTACTTTGTTCACTATGTCGTTTGCCACCACAAGAGTTCTTCCGTCCATGGACACGCTTATTGTGTAAGGGTTTACCATATCCACACTATGAACCTTCACCAGCTCACCACGGGCAGATATCTGCACTACAGACCCAGTGCCCGTGCTGCACAAGAAGACTGATCCCCGGTCTCCCCCGCCACACACGCCCTCCGGTTCCCTTATGTCGCTGTTCTGCACCGTCGTGGTGGTGCCGTTGTCAAGGTTATAAAAATGCACACTGTTTGCAAATCTATCAACGAACACGACAGTCTTCCGATGCTGCACAAACGTGCACCAACTCTCGTCTAACTTGTACGTCTTGTTAGGCAAACTGCCGTGCTGAAGGTAACCCTCCTGGCCCTGGACGGTGACCGTGCGGACTGGTGGACTGTGGTCGATAGTGCCCACCAGGAAGGTGTCTTTGTCCATAGGGCAAATCGAGAAGCATAAGAAGCTCGTGGTGATGTTTGTGATCAGGGTGATGCTGCTGTCTCTGGCCACCGTCAGCAGGCAGATTCCATAGCTGGAGAAGGAGTAAATTCTTTTTGGATAAAATCATCAATATGAATTATTAGTTTATTTAGTATTGGTTTTACGGAATAAACACCTAATTATTATTCTTATTCTGTACAATAAATTAAATAGGCTACACTACAGTATGACAAGGAAAAACGCGTTTTAAAGTGTATTAAAGTGTAGAAAAACACAACTTTATTGTAATTAACTAAGTTAAAACAAAACATCAATGCAATTAATAGGTTGTGATAAGATGTTGAACATTGTAGGACGAAACATTTGGAATTTCTTAAAGAATGAATATGTTTGGGAAATAATGAATAACATATTCTATTGTGCAGACCGGTGCAAATGATATTTGTGTTTTAAATAACTAAAGTTCTAACACTAATTTGAAAATTGTTGACAGCATGATTCGAAACAAGTTTAATGTGTCATGTGTAAATTTAATAATAGTTGTATTTTATTTTATATAATGTTTTAATTAAAAGCAGTACATTTTATAAAACACAAACCCAAGAGTCACAGCCAGGTTGTCTCCGTTAAAACAGGCGACATCCTGTGGGTAAGCCTGGAACTGATATCCCGACCCGAGCCTGACCAGGGTGGCACTCAGCACGATGCACTTCTTGTTCGTCACGTCCACGGCCACCAACCGACCATCAGGCAGGAAGGAATGGCCGAAGATGAAGGGCAGCTCCTGATCCCCCGCCGTCTTCTCCAGGTACACTGTGGCCTCCAGCTCCAGACGGGCGGGCTGTAAACGGTGGACATTATTATTATCATTATTATTATTATTATTATTATTGTTATTATTATTATTATTATTATTATTATTATTATTATTATTATTATTAGTAGTAGTAGTATTAGTATTAGTATTATTAGTATTATTAGTATTATTATTATTAGTATTATTATTATTATTATAATTATTATTATTATTGTTGTTGTTGATGTTGTTGTTGTTGTTGTTGTTGTTGTTGTTTTTGTTGTTGTTATTATTATTGTTATTGTTATTATTATTACTATCTTTAAATTTTTACATAAGAAGAAGAAGAAGAGAAGAAGAAAAAGAAGAAGAAGAAGAGCGTCCATGATGCTCTTACGGGTACATCGCGCATGCAGTTGATGCAGCGTGCTCACGGCACGCATAGTGTTTAAGGAATTTTTATCTAAAATTATATTTTGAGCCACACATTTTTGCAAATATAGTGACTTATTTGGAAAGTTTAAAGTGATGCGTCATAGTATTGAACAGTTGTACAAAGTCACGCAGGACTTGCAACTTGTTTAATAAAACACATACTAAGAAGTGTACATCGAATAGATTTTATAACTATGTGTTTAAGTTGATGTTTATTTTTGTTTAACTAATTATTAGTTAAATAATGACAGATATGGTCAATCTGTAAGTGTTGCCAGTTTTATTTAGCTTAAATGAAGATTTCATTTGCTTGCATTGTAATAAATATATTATTTTTTATAATACATTTCATGAATACTTGTATTATTATCAAAATATATTGCAAACACCGCCTCCGAATACAGGAGTTACACAGAGTCTTAATAGCGCGCACGTAACGCGACCACAATACGCTCACGGCGCGCTAGAATATATAAATCTTATTAAGAAGGCCAAATAAAAATATGTCTGACTCCGGTGACCCGACCTTCTCTATTTTTTGCTATTTAACTCCCTTCAATGGTATGCACCGAATTATAAACAAACAAAGACAAATACCGGGCCACACTTTTTGAACAAAATATATTTTGAACCAGGTTTCCGTCAACTTTTGGTTTCCGCTCAATAACTTTAGTTTGCGTTTGCCTATTGACACCAAACTTGCAGTATGGGTAGTTTATTTCAAAAGGCAGCTTGGAATTGCTACCCAGTTGTCTGTGATCAAGGTCAAGCTCACTGTTACTAAAAGTAGAAATTCAGTTTCCGCTCAATAACTTTAATTTGTTTTGGCCTATTGACACCAAACTTGCTGTATGGGTACATCAAGTCACATCTTGGGATTGCTACACAGGTGTCTGTGATCAATGTCAAGGTCACTGTTACTTAAAATAGAAATTCAGTTTCCGCTCAATAACTTTCGTCTGCTTTGGCCTATTGACACCAAACTTGATGTATGGGTAGTTTACATCAAGACGCAGCTTGGGATTGCTACCCAGGTGACATTCTGAAGATGTGGGCGTCGTGGCAGCAACCAGGCCAGCAGGCATTCAGACTGGTTAATAATCCTGTGAAGGGCAAAAATCATGTAAAGAAAAATATAACTAGAACTACTGTCAGTAGTCTCTTTATGGTATTACTCAATGGTGAACTCTAGTTGAACTTTGGCATGAAATTTTAACTGTCACAGCAATCTATATGGTTAGGCCCTGCAGTACTGATCACTTCTACTAGCATGTGTAAGGATTAGTGGATAATTCAAAGTGATATGAAATGTAGTTAAACGGTGTGAGTTGTACTCACAATCAATACCTGTATAATACCTGTATACATCATTGATCCATTAAATGGCCTGCGATACTTCACACAAGGAGAATGAGATCCTCATGCTCCTTGTGTCATGTCACGGTTCAGTGCATAATGATAGGTTTATCAAGTTAATATAGATATAGATCCCAATGAGTAATACCTTTTAGTACATTTTAATATGTTAACTTGTACTATACTATATTTAACTTGTTAAACTTGTTAAACTTAACCGCTGGTGTTTAGTGCCTGTGTGGCGGCTGTAAAAAGTCGCACAGTAAGTACTACATCATTGTGTAGTCATATTTTTCTGGTCCTCAGGGATCATGGAGTGTACATGTATGTTGTTTACATTTGAAAATGGAGTTCTGCTCATGCGCTAGGGGGCGTCACAATTAAACTGATGAAAGGGAAAGCCCTCAGGAAAAATAGCCTGCACGAGAAAACAGCAGCCTCGGTTTTATTGAAGCTGTTCATCAGTAGTAATGAATGATGCCACACCACTGACACCCCCTAGCGCATGAGCGGAACTCCATTTTCAAATGAATAACTTGCTTTAAAAGACATATTATTCTATGACCTGAAAATGCACAAACATTGTAAACG
>Ga0224511_10004045_pt1 | contig 10913 bp, 6 predicted proteins | sample SF_May12_sed_USG_2_FD_169988 | JGI IMG/M metagenome (GOLD analysis project Ga0224511, IMG submission 169988) | Sediment microbial communities from San Francisco Bay, California, United States - SF_May12_sed_USGS_8_1 | ecosystem: Environmental > Aquatic > Marine > Sediment | place: USA... | reverse complement strand
AAACTTAGTGATAACGAGAGAGTAGAAATATATAACATTTTAATACATATTGCAAGGACAACGCATTCATGAATGGATCTACTAATACCGGTAATACTTACAGTTACTGCTTCTCCTCTGATTGTGGTAAACGTTCAATGACCGTTATGACAACGTAAGAGCTCTACAGAATACTTTCCGTTAATGAGGTGAAGTCATTTGATCTGTATACTGTTGTCGAGTGTTGTAAATTAGCGAACACAACTAGCCGAACTACTAATGACATGTGACGTTTAAGCACTGTTTAGTATTTGTGAATATCATAATAAGATAAAAAGTTCAAAATTTAAATATTTATTTGTAAGATTATTAAAGATAATTATTAATAAGTTCACATCTACACGTGATGTTTTTATAGATGAAAGGCAACAGCTGCGGTAGACAATTCTTTTTTATGAATAAATTATTCAAATGTCACAAAGCAAAAACAATGTTTAATCAATTCAAAGTGTTACAAAACATTAATGTGTGTCTCTGGCTTTAATAGTTTTTATGGTACATGTAATCATAAGTACAAACTCTGGTCTGCTTTTGTAGAACACAAATTTGTTCTTTGAAAAATGATACAAAAATGTAATTAATGTTCTAAATAATACAAAATATGTTACATTTGTACATAACTATACGCCAGTTACACGTAAAAGATAAACAGTGAAATACAAATATGTCTAAATTGGCTTAAAAAATTATTACGTTATTTAGGAAATAGATTTTGGTTTTGCGTGCTATATCGTCAGTTGGAGCACGGTTGCGAGTTCGGTCACGTAATAATTTGAGCACGAAGGACGCAGGCGCAAGGGTCAAGTTTCACAACAGTGTGCTTCAGATAGGCATATCTTAATACCTATATGAGCTAGCTGTATGAAGGTTGTAGTCAAGTATTTGTTCATCAACGTTTGTTTAACATGATGCATGCTGAAAATCACATCTCGTGCCATTGATGCAAGATGTCTGATTTCTTACCACGAAGCGCATATAATTAACAAAATCAATAATCATCTAAGCGCAACTTCTTGTTATATTGGTGAAAACAATTTGTCTTACATTGTTTATAGCAAATTATACGGGTTGTTTTCGAGCTGTGTAACTTTATAATTAAATAACTTCTAAACGTGCTTGCAGATTTGATTCCCGGAAATAGAGAGGTTATTATTAGGAGGATATTATATTTTTGTAAGTTTTGGTTATATAATCAGATTTCTATCAAATTAGGTAGTATTTAAATAAAGTCAGATTATTTTTCTGTTTTCAGTCTGCCATTGTCATTTAGATAAATATTTGGTACTTACCAACATTGTTAACGAAAAAGAATTTAAAATTTGTTTTATAAAATGTACAGTAGACAAACAACATATTGTTATTTACAATATTTATTACATGTTGATAATTAACATTTATTTAACTTCTTTTACGAAATATTTTGCTTGCAACATACAACATTGATTAAATACAGAATGACCGCGGTGAGGCTCAAACCCGTGACACTGTCTGACCGACTACCGGCATTGCTTGGACACCACTCGACCACCCTGAAATTGTAAAGATAGACATATTTTAATTAACCGGCATAATTGATGACCCATGATGTGCTAAACCTTTTAACAACATACAAAATGAACATAATATTTACTTAATACACAGTTGGATTCACAAATACAAATTAGGATATTGTTCATAAACAGCTTCCTGGACATATTGCTACATTGCATAAGTTATAAAAAACACAAAAAAACATGATATAATATGAAAGTGAAATATGACCCACCGAATGAAACTATCAACTATCCAACATTATGAGATTACATACATGTGCGATATTAACCAACGCATCATATATAAATAATCCTGCATTCGCATTTGATTGAAGACACGGTATTGCGTAAAGGTCAAGTCTCGGTTAAGTTGCGGTGCTATTCTTTTATACGTACCGACATCAGCCCAAAACCTATACATCAACCATCAAGAATGATAATAATAAATTGTAACTACTTTTTTGTTTAATAGTTCATTTAAACCCCATTCTATATACTTTTAAATTTGCCACACTTTGGTTTAGAACCAGTTTTGACTGGATTGCTAAAAATCGTTCATGATTGTACATGGTCAATTCTGTGCACATCCCGTGAATCAGGAAGGCTAATCTGGATCCGCGTGGTGTGTATAATGGAAACGAACTAATTGGAGAAATGTATACACGTGTTCGTATAGCAACGCTCTTACACGAAATGTGGTGGATATTAACGTGGTGCAGTTGTGTGTATGTTAACAATGGGTTTAAGGGTTTGTAGATCCAACTGTGGATTTAAAGGTTTGTAGATCCCACTGTTCATTTTATCGGTCGAGATAAACCAGAGTTACCAGACGAGTAAACATGTGCGTAAACCTTATACATGTAGTAGTTTTTCGTTCATTTGAAAACATGTAGATACTTACTGTGGGTCTATACAACCGTCTGGTTAAATCGATGCTTTGATCAAGGTTTAGGTACATCATCTAGAAACATTCTTTTTGGTATGTTAAGAATCTGTGTTGTAGTCTTTTGATCATGCTATTTACAAATACAAGCTATAGCACGCTATACTGTTAAAAATAACTAACAAGCACCTGTTGTACGCATTAATTTCTTGTATTCTGTACACGTGTCGTCTGTTATCAGTTACTGTTTTATAAACGTCTGTTCGCAAGGTTTTAAGTGGCATTATCTATCTCAAGCAGGATGACAGTCGAACAATCATTTGAGCTTTAGAGTTTTGGTATCCGTTTTGAAGGGTGTCAATAATGTGTAGTTATTTTGTTCGGTTCTAAGTGCAACACAACTACATGATCGCCTTTACGTAGAACACGACTCGATACACACCTGAAGGTGTTTTGTCATTATATTACAAAATAATGATAAATATCTCATACAAGGAAGGGCAGAAAATGTTATTCATTTATAATTACATTTTCTCACGAAATACAGCTCGCGTAACTTAACCCCGACTTGACTTTCTAACGTTGCATAATTACCATCTAGTTCACACCTTTCGATTGGATGATCCATACCACGCCTCCCTGTCATTTGCACAATTTACGCATGCAAGTTAAAACTCATTTGCATATTGTAGGTTTAAACTTTGAGCTTTATCTACTCAATTTTGACCGCGTTAAGATTCGTTAGCCTGATTAGTAAAACTGGTAAGTTATATAGGTTTTAAAATAGACGTTGCTAGTTCGAGACATAAAAATACCTTTTTGTCATTGTATTCAATAATATTTAAAATGAAATATATATTGTGCAATTACACATTTGATTAAATTGGTTTGTAGGGAAAGTATAAACATATAAAAATAAGGTTTTATTCGCAAGAAAAATAACAACAAAAATTAATTATGCTGCTAGATTGATGTGAAATCTAAAATCCGTAATTATAGACACACCGGCATTACACAGTTATTGTTATAGCGTATTGTTCTGTTGAATATATAAGCTTTATTAATGTTTCAAACATATAGATAAAATCGAATTCAATAAATTTCGAATTTTAAATTTAGTTTTTAATTTATGCTACTGAAGACCACGTGCATTGTCGATTAAAATGTGTGGTTTTCGCTATGCATACTGATTATTACGTATGTCACCACCTTTTGTTTTAAATATCAATATAAAACAGTTGAAATAAATAACGCACAGGAACACAAAAATGACTCCCATATAAAAATCGGTACAATAAGTTTAATATTTAGAGTCCATCTTACATTTCATACAGTTTAAATCATGTGTGAGCTTAACCGACTTACAGTGACGTCATAATCAATATCTAATTATCCGTTTGTATTTGATAGATAATATATAATTATATAATTGTATTAAGGTGATTTCGGGGGTTATGTAACGCGAGTTATACAAGATATATTATCAGCAATGCGAACCTGTTTCTGATTTCTGTATACCCTAGAAACTAATGCCACATGTTCTTAATCATTATACTTTATAACACGAATTAAGATTAAACGAGGTTTATTGCGAGATTTAAGATGCTTATGCATTCAAAAGTTGAAAACAAACTGAAAACAAATGTTGCCGAGACTAAGAGAACAAGTAATACATGAATTCCCACAACAATACATTGGGCTCGAAAAATAGTGTGTCGTTAAAGGGACTAGAGAACTGAATATTGGGTCGGAAAGTACCTATCTAAAATATCATTTAGACATGAGTCTTAGTCAAGAAATATCATATTGAGTTTTAAAAGTATTATAACAACATACTTAAAAGGATGTAACATGTATAAAAACTTAGGTAGACCTATTTTCTGTCCCGTGGGCAAGAAAATGATTTCCCCTCAAATTGAATAGTGTATTGAAAAAAGTCCGGGTTTATGTAAATTAATCTGAAAAACTAGCAAATCTTACCTCAACTTTATGCTTTAACATGCAGTTATTTAGATTTTTGAGGCACTTTACTTTCTTTACATTTGTATGCTCCAAACTGTGCTCTGGTGCATTTAATGAAATTATTGACACTATATTCTTACTGCTTGAAAATGTATTTTGAAATAAAACGTAATTGAATTAGCTTTATCTAAATAACTTTTAGAAAAATTAGAAGCTCTGAGGTTATTAATCGTGCAAGGAAAGGTTTGAGCACAATTGCATCTAGAAGTGTGATATACGTTAGCATATTTTGAATACGCGTCCGTAAACATCGATATTCGTAATAAAATTGTTTGCCTCCTTTTCGAAATAAAAGGTGCCAGATTGAACATGTGAATAAGCAAGTGTATTCCATCTAAGTAAAGGAAAAAGGTTGGCCAGCTCCTGTTTAAACTGTCATTTATGTAGAAAGCATGCACTTCATTTTGTTTGGTTTGCCGGGGTTTGGTTTGAGCAAATCGATGCCTTACCTAAACACAATGCGATATAAAACTGAAATAATAAATAAATGTTATTGCAATACATACAACTAGTCACTGACTTGAAATTATGATCATTATGTAATAAAACACACACATATTTATAAACTTAAATATTTATAAGTATACAAATACATTGTGCGGTATCCACATTAGCGGAGATTCTTATTGATCCTTATTTTATTGAACTAAACATGTATGTAGAAATGTAACCTTCAAACCTCAAACATACACCTAGACATAGCTCGGGTATTTTTCGAGTACCCTTAATGGGGTGTAAATACTTATATCGAGTACCCTCAATGGGGTGTTAATACTTACATCGAGTACAGTCAATGGGGTGTAAATACTTATATCGAGTACAGTCAGTGGGGTGTAAATACTTACATCGAGTACAGTCAATGGGATGTAAGTACTTATATCGAGTACAGTCAATGGGGTGTAAATACTTATATCGAGTACAGTCAATGGGGTGTAAATACATATATCGAGTACAGTCAATGGGGTGTAAATACTTATATCGAGTACAGTCAATGGGGTGTAAAGACTTATATCGAGTACAGTCAATGGGGTGTAAAGACTTATATCGAGTAAAGTCAATGGAGTGTAAATACCTATATCGAGGACAGTCAATGGGATGTAAATACTTATATCGAGTACAGTCAATGGGGTGTAAAGACTTATATCGAGTACAGTCAATGGGGTGTAACTACTTATATCAGGTAAAGTCAATGGGTTGTAACTACTTATATCGAGTACTGTCAATGGGGTGTAAATACTTAAATCGAGCACAGTCAATGGAATGTAAATACTTATATGGAGTACCGTCAATAGGGTGTAAATACTTATATCGAGTACAGTCAATGGGTTGTAAATACTTATATCGAGTACAGCAAATGGGGTGGTAATACTTATATCGAGTAGTCAATGGGATGATAATACTTATATCGAGTAGTCAATGGGGTGTAAAGACTTATATCGAGTACAGTCAGTGGGGTGTAAAGACTTATATCGGGTACAGTCAAGGGAGTGTAAAGACCTATATCGAGTACAGTCAATGGGGTGTAAATACTTATATCGAGTACAGTCAATGGGGTGTAAAGACTTATATCGAGTACAGTCAATGGGGTGTAAAGACTTATATCGAGAACAGTCAATGAGGTTTAAATACTTATATCGAGTACAGTCAATGGGGTGTAAATACTTATATCGAGTACAGTCAGTGGGGTGTAAAGACTTATATCGAGTACAGTCAATGGGGTGTAAATACTTATATCTAGTACAGTCAATGGGGTGTAAATACTTATATCGAGTACAGTCAATGGGGTGTAAAGACTTATATCGAGTACAGTCGATAGGGTGTAAAGACTTATATCGAGTACAGTCAATGGGGTGTAAGAACGTATATCGAGTACAGTCAATGGGGTGTAAAGACTTATATCGAGTTCAGTCAATAGGGTTTAAAGACTTATATCGAGTACAGTCAATGGGGTTTAAAGACTTATATCGAGTACAGTCAATGGTGTGTAAATACTTATATCGAGTACAGTCAATGGGGTGTAAAGACTTATATCAAGTACCTTCAATGGGGTGTAAAGACTTATATCGAGTGCAGTCAATGGGGTGTAAAGACTTATATCGAGTACAGTCAATGGGGTGTAAATACTTATATCGAGTACAGTCAATGGGGTGTAAATACTTACATCGAGTACAGTCAATGGGGAGTAAAGACTTATATCGAGTACAGTCAATGGGGTGTAAGAACTTATATCGAGTACAGTCAATGGGTTGTAAAGACTTATATCGAGTTCAGTCAATGGGGTTTAAAGACTTATATCGAGTACAGTCAATGGGGTTTAAAGACTTATATCGAGTACAGTCAATGGGGTGTAAAGACTTATATCGAGTACAGTCAATGGTGTGTAAATACTTATATCGAGTACAGTCAATGGGGTGTAAAGACTTATATCGAGTACCTTCAATGGGGTGTAAAGACATATCTAGTACAGTCAATGGGGTATAAAGACTTATATCGAGTACAGTCAATGGGGTGTAAAGACTTATATCGAGTACAGTCAATGGGGTGTAAATACCTATATCGAGTACAGTCAATGGGGTGTAAATACTTATATCGAGTACAGTCAATGGGGTGTAAAGACTTATATCGAGTACCTTTAATGGGGTGTAAAGACTTCTATCGAGTACAGTCAATGGAGTGTAAATACTTATATCGAGTACAGACAATGGGGTGTAAAGACTTGCATCGAGTACAGTCAATGGGGTGTTAAGACTTATATCGAGTACCTTCAATGGGGCGTAAAGACATATCGAGTACAGTCAATGGGTTGTAAAGACTTATATCAATGAAAGGTGAATGTGCTTTTCCTTCCATCAGACTCGTTCTCCTCTTTTAAAGTGTTGGCTTCTTGACAAGTTAACCGCTAACGGTTACTAGAACATTTACTGGTAAAAAAACAATTCCAATTCCAGTTTAAACTTATAACCCCTAAAGCATTATAAATCTTCTAAACGCTGTCTGCAGAAAGTGAATACAGATATCGATTCGGGTTGCACATTTGCGTTGTGTTTCGAGGCATCGCATTTATTTGGTGGCACTACAAACCTTTTTGTGTTTGTATTTCAGTGGATTGTAACGGTCTGCAAAAGGCTCCATCATTAAAATGTTTACATTATGTGAAATAATTCATGTTGTGATGTCGCAGACAATTGTGAAACCATTGTGTGGATTAACAATTGGCATTGATAAACGCGGGCTTTGGTTTGTATTGAGTGGGAATAAAAGTCGGTAGTTGAATCTGTTGTTATAATGTATTGGATAACTGTATTTACTCACTACGTTTGAGATGACACGATGTTTGCATCATTATTAGGAGCTTTTGAACCTATGCAGATTTCCTTAAAGCTTAAGGTGAAAATTGTTGCTTTGCTCAAACTTAAAACCATTACACGTAAAACAAATTATTTTAAAACCACAAATCTCCCAAGCTTTGGCTTTGTGCCAGTGTCGAACCTACGACCAACAGCACAGAAGACGAGAACTGATCCATGGCTCTATGTGCAGCCCAGGGTTTTATCTGTGTCAATAAAAACGTTTTTAACGCTTTTCGCTTCCATCCAGCGTCGATAGCGGGTTAGAATTTTCGATATAACCAATGATTGTAATTTACGAACTATCGGTATTTTTATATATATTACCGTATGTCTTAGACCAAAACTTACTATTATTACATTTTTTCGCGAACGAAAGAATGTTCTTTGAAATAATGTTCTGAATATTTTATCGAATGTACCAGCTTTAAGACACCATACTACATGTACATGACATTGTGCGCCCACTTTGTCTGAGCTATAAATTGTTATCGAATATCTGCCAAAATACATCGTGACATCGCCAGACATGGAACAGCCGTAATAGATTTGGAATCACAGAAACTCATTTAACTCCTACATGTGCACTTTTTACATATTTATAATTATTTTTTCTTTTGCAATATACTTCGCGTAAAATTACATATAAATAATTGTGCAAGTGGGTAATTCTACAGGAATTGCCAAACTGCTGTCCCCGGACATAAAAGCCTTACGGTGTTCTTCATTTGTAGTATTTTTCAAAGATTCTTTGTTTTTTTGACCAATCTATTTGTGGATATAGGGGATGTTCTAACTTGATATTAAAATATCAGCAAAACATTGGCGGTGGTTTAAGACAGGGAGTCGCATTTTCACGTGTCCATGTGATGATTTTCGATTTTATCAAATATTTTTGTAATGAAATTGGCCTTTCATACTTAATTGTTGTATATTATATAAATTATCAATGTCTAACGATTCTGTAAACAGAAATTTATAACAATAATAATATATTGAAATAGGGTTTGGAATTTTTAAAATTGGACCTCGATTTTTGTCATTACCGCAACGACAACACAAAATTCAAATTATTAGAAAATTAAAATGCGCAAACAATCTATTGATGCTCATTATATAGAGACCAGCCAGTTAACAACGTTTTTACCTGGTGTTTATTTCTGATATTTTTACGTACGTTCACACTAAGAAAGCAAAGTTCGAAATTTGTTCGACTATGCTTATCATGTCATTACCGAACGGTGTCTACCTGCTTTAATTATGTTTTGCAGACAGTTTAAGTATATTTGTTATATTGCTCTGATGTACACGTTGAAAATAACTTACAAATAAGGTATAGAATGTCCTTCAAATAAAGAATTGTTAAAGATAATAACATAATGTCATAACCGCAACGGTTATTACCGCAACGAAAGCATAATGACTTATGACTTAAGTTACCTTAAAGTGCCAATAGATGCATAACTGAACTAATGTTCTATTTGCCGAACCTACTTGTTGTGAGTTCCACCTATTCGACACCTTTTTTTGACTCGGTATGTGTTCGTCTGTCCGTGCGACCGACCCTGCGGCACTGCATTTGGGATCTGGCTTTATCAGCCAAAAACTGTACTAAGATTATTTGGATTTTCGAAAAAAAAATGAGCAAAACGTTTACAGTTGATTAAGAAACGTTCCGTGCTGAAGAACTGTATTCCCAGTTATAAGATTAAGGTTATGCCTAAAGCATGAACTTGCATTACCATGCTACAGTGTCGACAATAGTATTAGACGTTTTAAAAGTCACTGCTTGATGGAGGAGATAATATGAGCAAACAGTGATAAAATGGTTTATTTTTACATCTTCTGTATATATTTGCGTTGTGTTCAAAACATGTGATTTATCTCATAAAATATATATAACAGTATATAAATCAAACACAAGTTTTATTAATACGTGTATTAATTTTAATGTTTCAAATGTTTTAGTAAGAGTTCTTACTGCTGAAAAGTGATGGGTGGCATGCACTCACAACTTAACACAGTAGTTCATCTGATAGTCGGTGTATTACGGTTTCGTTAACACTAGCAATTGTTCGTAAAGTTATGTGTTTGTCCCAAACGTTCACTCATACTTGGTGAGGTCAAGTACCTACAGGGCACTGACCGGGGTTGATGATAATACAATGTACTTTTAGACACTTAGTAAGTATAAAAATGTTAATGTATTGTATAATTGTCGTCCTCTACCACTTGCCTCTCACTTCTACCAAAACACTGTATAAGTTTTCAAATAACTCCATCATAGAAATGAACAATTATAAATATATAATATGTAATCTATTTAATTAAAATTGCTAAAGCCTAAATCTTACAGGAGTTGCAAAACATACAGAATACAAATTGATATGCTGTGCATATTTTATATATGTTGTTTCCAGAACAGCTGTGGTATAATTATGTTTTTCATAAATATGCAAACGAAATTTGTACGTGAACATTTGAACTGTGTACTTGACCATATGGGCTTTATTTCAGGTTTAAATATGATTAATGAAACGTTGTTCGATCCTATTTCGTAGACGTTTAGTTAAAATAAAACGGAATATTAAAGGTTTAAGAGTTTAGACAAAGAGAGTAATTTACTTTTTGTGTTTCCAGAATTTACATGAGTGATTTTACACCGGCACTCGATATTGTAATATCCTTTTAGTTGTTGCAAAACATTCATACCATTTTACGTACTTAAAATTAGTGTATAATTAGGAATACAACATGCCCCACATAAAACGTCAACAAGAAGAAAGTGGTGCCTAAGAAGTGCGTGGCAATGTAGAAGAGTAATTAAATTTGAACCGTTCAAAGTGCGTATACACAACGGAACTCATTTGTTGTTGCAGAAGTGGATCTAGATTCCTTGTGATATCAAGAGGACGCTGCTTGAAGTGCGGGTCGCGGTCGTTACAGGCACAACTAGCAGACTCGTCTGGTAAATTAGCATGGAATAGAATGCCGATACGCCACAGGAACTAATAAAGCAAGTACAAAAAACATGTTTCTGCTTAAATTGTTTAAACTTTAATTTTAACTTTTAAATTGTGGAATATGACA
>Ga0224511_10004044_pt1 | contig 10914 bp, 3 predicted proteins | sample SF_May12_sed_USG_2_FD_169988 | JGI IMG/M metagenome (GOLD analysis project Ga0224511, IMG submission 169988) | Sediment microbial communities from San Francisco Bay, California, United States - SF_May12_sed_USGS_8_1 | ecosystem: Environmental > Aquatic > Marine > Sediment | place: USA... | reverse complement strand
GTTATTATTATTATTATTGCTTTTATTTATGTGTTTCATTGCGTTTTATTAGCCTTAGATGTTTTAACAACATGAAAAATAACTATTTTAAGACTTAACAGTATGAAATATCGTCACAATAAAAACTATAATGTGTTTGCAATAGCTAAACAAGTTTTAAGTAACAAAAAATAAGTCATAATATCATCGTTCATACAGATGTACGCTGGGATGTCCTTATATCTATTATATTTAATATTCATTCATTTAAACAATAAATTAAAAAGCGCAGTTAGTCAAAATCTCAAGACGGATGATCTGGAAAACGTGTTTCTTTATATTCTTGCAACTTCAAACGGAAGATTAAACAAACTCCTTAAATTCCAGCGCAATTGCTCAAACGTCTTACGAACAATAGCACGATTAATCATAATTAGAAGTATCACTTTTAACGCTGTCTGTACGCCGTCGCGAGTAAAAAGGCTGGAATATGTTGACCTGGCCCTGAAAAGTGATTCAAATTTGAGCACGTCAATGTTATTAATGGGACCTCTGGGTCTGCAACTTTTGAAGTCCATTTTGTGATTTTCAGTCCATCGTTGACCTCATTAATTATGTCAATGTTTGGGCTACGGTAATAAATGTCCGGTGAGCGCGATCGTTTGAATAAATTGAAATTAATTGCCGACGATGAAAACCGCACATATATTTAAACGAACCGGGATTTTTATTGTTTTTCCATTTTTGAACGGGTCGTATTATTTAATATTTTTCAAAGACAACGGATACAACACGGAGGGTGCTCTAATTGTGTTTTGTTAAACATATTCTATTTATTTTAGTATAGACCTGTTTATATGTTTGGTTTTTAATATATAAACCAGTGAAGATTTTTAACATGTAGACTAAGTATTAACTTTTTTTGAGACATTATATTGTATAAGTTAATGTTCTTTTCCAAAGTATTACCGCATGTTTTTGTTTTCAGACTTTGTTTGGGAATTGTCGCTGATCAATAAAACTCTTACAAACTCTCCAAAGGTATTAAAATAAAAACTTCATAAAATAATTTACGTGCAAGATCTGTTTGTTACGTCCCCGCATAGTGTTTTCTTGTTATAGATGATTCATGTTCTACCGGCTTGTTTGTTTGCGATGGCCATTTGTGGCATCGTGCCTTAAGATTGCCCCTTTCTAACTGGTCTACACTAGTTCATATTTAAAATTTAGTTATCGTTTCACACACTATTGATGAGCTTATTTTGTTTAATTAAGATTTACTTATCACGGTCTTTGAATATGTATTTCACTTAGATATTTAATTCACATAAACATTTAAAACTTACAAGAAAAACTTTTTTATGCAGAATTGAATAAATAGCATTTAAAAATTAGACAAAAATGAAAACGCCGTAAAATAATCATTATCAACTGCCAACATTTTTATGGCTTTTTGATTCTCTTACGTGTGTGTGGGTTATTTAAAGGTGCGTTGATTGGTTCTGAATAAAATATATAATTTAAAGTAAACATAAAAATAAACACTTACTTTTAGTTGTGCCAGTTATTTATAACTCCGACGAAAGCAACTCCTTGGTGTGTACAAGGGAAGTAATGTCGACAATTTACGACCAAAGCTCTAACAGAGTTACAGTTCGTGTAATTACTTGCCCGTACATCCAATACCAGTAACGAGGGTTTTGAACAGAATTGTAGCTGTTATATGGGTAGAATAGTCGAGCAATTAGCTACCACTAGCGCTGGATTGGCGAATGTTGTAGGGACTATAATGTCTTTTCCTACGCACACGTGTTTCGACTTAAAGCAGGGCAATTTCCCATTTATCAAATGACTTGCAGCGTTAGATATACCGGCTTTTTGAGACTCACCGGCGCTGCCTATCAAAATTGAATACACATTTTCAACAATCATTAATGCAAATGTATTTTTCCGACGCCGATGGGCTTGAAGGACGGGTGCGTATAAGACGGCCGCGTTCTACTCTTAATAATAATTCCCACTCAAGCAAATCCACCAGTTACTTTGAGTATAGTGTCTGAAAAATATCCGTTACGACATTTTTAATTTTTGGCCTAAATTATACAGCATTTTTTGATACGTATCAGATCGAGTATTTACCGTATCTTTGATAAATGATATTTTTTGTGATTGTAATTTGCAAGTTAGTCAATGCCCGGATGTAAATGAGTACGGTGAGTGATGTGTTTTTGTTGCATATTTTTAACAACGGCTAATACAGACAGTCTTTGAAGTTTAAATTAAATAGAAAAATATCAACAAACCATCATTCATTTCAGTCCCTGAAATAAACATAAGTTACAAGCGTTAGAACATAACACGTTCAAGTTTATGGAAACATTATACATTACTGTTTAGTACCCTCTCGTTACAGACTATTATGTATCACGAGGACAGTAATGTTGTGTCTGGTTATATGTATGTATCAACGAGCGGCAACTGCATCGCTGAAATAAAACAGAGCAATAGGAGTACCCTCCCTTTCCTTGTTAGACGGCTGAATCAAGCGTAGACCATTTAACCTAGAAGCTGTATTTTGATTGGCTGCCGTTTCTAAATAGAACATCTGAATACACTATCTTTATTGCATTTTAGCCAATCAATATTGCGAGAAGAAATTGACGGTTAGGAGGGATCATGATTTATGATTCGCGCTGAACACAATATTTGGGTTAACAGCCAATCAAAGCTGCAGCCGTGGAAGATGGATGTCGAAGATAACACATCGCTGCGTTATGGTTGAATATTACACACATTAATCGGGGGAAATGTGTGATGAAAACGTTTGATAAATAATAAGTACACAGATATAAAATATACTTGTTATTCCAAGACGTCAAAAAGGACATGTCGAGGTAATGGTTATGCTTCCAAGTCGCATATTACCAAAGCATTGATTAAATTTAAAAAATGCTATACATGAACTGTTTGTAGCATTTTCAAATTGCCTGCGATTTGCCGCTAACTTCCAAGAATAAATACTTGTTTAATTAATCCGATACCGTATCAAACAAAACATACATTTTTATATGCATTGTGTACACAACAACACACGAATCTAGTAAATATTATAAGATATGAACTTATTTTTAAAAATCTTAATGTTTTACATTTTTGGTAATTTTTTACTTAATCTAACTTTATATAAAGCTGCGGGGTGAACAGTTTAAGTTACAGTAAGTACTGCGAAAAACAGAATACGTTTGTATATGTTTACAACATGAAACTTTGTTTCGCTTTGAACTTTATACAAATTACCATAATTTACTCCGATAGTAAGGACGTAGAATGTTCGATGAAATTATTATCAAGAAAGCAAACCAAGACAAATACGTAGTGCACGTCACAGTTAAAATGACAATGTCTTGTGCGAAATGATTACAATTCCATTTATGAGATCGAACATTTTCGTTCTTTTCTTAATGATGAAAAATTGGCGCCCTCCAGCTCTACAATTGATCAAGTAAGTACAATACACTGTCATGTAATTCTTGTTTGTCATACAAAAGAAGAAAGTACAAGTGCATTAGAAATTAATCATGTGTTTATATTTAAATAACATGTTATTTATTCACAATTATACAATTATAGCACATGTTAGAATCGCGAAACCAAATACGTGCCCAACATGGACAAATCAACAACACCGATTAATGTTTTATTCAGAACAATCCCTGAGGAAGTTATGTTGAAAAGTTATTATATTTACCTTTTATATTTTATGTAAATTTATTTTTGTGTCGCAAAACTACAAATTTAAATAAACAAAACATACGTGTACAATGTTTGTTCATGGGCCAGTCAACACACTCACGTAAATACCAGAATGTAACGCATGTCCTTTTGTCTGAACGCATGCTTGCTTTAGAATTGTACGTATTCAAATGGTAATCGTGTATGCTAATTGATCTAAATATAAAAATGCAATTCAGGTCATAAAGCTCCACAATAAGTCATTTGGACATCTCTTCAATTTATATAAATAGTGTCAAAAAATTAGTGTTGATAGCAATAATTAAGATTTCGGTTATTTGCAAATGTCTGTTTCAGTTCACTTACAAGGAAAATACCAAATTCAAGTTGTTTTTCACAATGATCTTCTGTCCTGGTCCGTGAAGATGCGGTCAGACACAAACCTAGCAATTGTCCCCACAGACCTTGTGCCCTGCTGAAATACTCCGTCTACTGTCGTCAATAAATTAATTTAAATCGCAGATGATGTGCAGTCTAGTATTTCAGAACCTCGTAAAGTTGCCACAAGGATCGTAAACATGTCGTAACCGTGATGTAGAGCTACAGTTTGGAGCAAAGAAACGGGTCGTAAAATTCACGAGAGTCGAATAACTTTTCTTGTGAAAACTAAAACTAATTGGAAACAATTTAATTTACCATATATTCTATTTTATAAAGTTGCATTCTTGAATTTAAGTGTTTAGGACAAAGTAATTTATGGCTCAGATCCGTTCCGCACAAGTGCTGTATTATGATAATACATTAATTGCAGTTGGGTTTTCATATAGTTTAAGTATCGTTAACAACTACGTGTGCTTCTAGTAACATGATATAAAGTAAATGATTATATGTAAATATGAGATTAACCGAAGTATATTACATAGACAGCAATGCTGTTTTAAAAGGGGCAACTCTGTATGACAGAAACAGTTGTATTGGTAACTTATAACATTTACGATCGCTTTTAGTATCTCATTGTAAATCAAGTACATTTTCCATGTACTTTTTATATGTTTGAATGACATATAACAAGTATATGAAATTTAAAGGAAATCAGATTAGAGTGAGTGTGTGCCAGATGAATAGGTCTTACGAAAGAAATACAAATAAGTCAATTTACTGAGTAAGTATTTTAAAGAGTATGAGATCAGGATTTTCAACTCAGGTTAATCTTCAGTTGAAACAAATATATTATTTTGTTTTGTAGTTCTTGTGCATTTTCACTTCTTTTAGGGTCTTTAAAAAGTGTAAAAAAATAAATAAATTTAAAGAAGTTCTTTCTTGACAAAATGCCTACTTCTAGTTTCTGTAAAGAAAAGCAAAATGCCTCCCATAAACTGTCATGGGCGCCTCCCAAATACTAAACAGGTAGACAAAAATACCCCCGTGGTTTGAAGATGGTGGACAATATGTTCCTTGTTGTATACAATGCCGTTAACATTTTATATGTTTTAATCTTAATCCCTTTTTCAACTTGGACATTTTCAGTATATATTTCATTTACTTGTCTTGGAAATGTATGAAATGCATTTTTTTCGGCTGTGCAGACATAAGACGTAAACATTTTATGTCTGCGATGTAATTTGTTTGTCTTCCTAGACAAACCTGTTGTATCATCTAGAGGCAGGATCTTGCTCGTGTCCATATCAATAGGAAACCAAACAATCATTATTATAGTAATGCGATGCCTTTATATGTTTGTCTTTTCTGCGGCAAACATTACTAATACAAAAAAGATAATGTCGCTGGGTTGTATTATTCTTGACTTGTAAAATATCATCAACAAAAAGCAACACTATAACGCTTTCTAACTTGAGGCACACATATCATTCTTGTATTGCATTTCTGTTTTGTTTAGGTGTGTAAGTATTTTGCAACAAGCATTTGTTTAAAGGTAATGCGGACGTAGCGCAAGTAACGTGTTCTTCTTAACAGTAGCATTGTAAGTACGGTTGTTATTGCAAGCGCCTACAACACATGGTCATTGTCGAGAGGAGTAAGCTTTTCACGGTCGCCTTCATAATGTGGCACATTTCACGGCAAAACAGGTCAGGTTTTGGTGAAATGTGACATATAAAAATGTACGATTTCAGTTAAACGTCGCACTGTCAGGTGTCATAAACTTGTATGAAGACATTAGCTGTCCTACTAATTAGCATAATGTGTGTAAAATTAACTTTTTGTTATTTTACCAGCAAGAATTCGCCTTCCACCGGTTTATATGACACCTGTTGTGTATAGACAATTTAATGTTGCTATGCTAAAAAACAGACATTAACTGTTAAACTTCATTTGAATCTTTTTAAAAAGTATGTATTACGAATATAGGCTGTTGTTTTCATCACAATCATCATCATCATCATCATCATCATCATCATCATCATCATCATCATCATTATCATCATCATTATCATCTTCATCGTTATCATTATTATAATCAATAATAATAATAATAATAATAATAATAATAATAATAATAATAATAATAATAATAATAATAATAATGTAGTAGCATTTGTTTATGAAGAAACATCATTAATGTTCTGATTTGTGTCGATAAGTTATCGCGAAGATACCAATTAATTATGTCGTTTTTCGTTTATGGGACTTTGATTTGAGGACTATTACCATTTTTGCAATATGGTTCTTTTCACGTTTCGAACAAAGTCACGAGTCTTAACAACGTTTTTATGAAATTTTAAACCACAAACTCTGATTTTAACTTGTATTTTGACACTTTTGATACAAAGGAGTTTTTCAGAGCGTCTAGATGATCGCGATTAGAAAACAATTAACACATATTTTGTGGCTCGAATTGTTCAAATTCAAGAAACTTTATAACCGACAATATTGGTAATGTAAAATTAAGCGGACAACACCTTTTCAACGAAACGAAAATGAAATACGACCGCCAATCAATAACTTTCCCGCTTCTTAATTACTACTCCCTCTCAGACGGCGCAGAATGGCAACTCCGGGAGAAGGCGTTGTTGGTTTGAAACCGAGGCTGGTAAAAGCCAGGGGATCCCGAGGGTAAACGATCAGAGTAAAGATATGTCGCTGGCTACAAAACTAAGTAAAATTAATGTCTTTCTGACGCTAATTCAGTGTTCCATCTGCTTTGCTGTGCTAAGAATACATTTATCACCACATAACCCCGTGATCTCGATAAAACTCAACAAAAAGACGGACACTTTAGGGATTCGTTTTCAAATGCAGCCTATTCATCAACGCCTAGGAGCCATTGGCAGCACTATTTATAACTAGGATAACTCATATTTTTCTTTTGAGTGTAAGAGAATAGAATGCAAGTTTTGAAGCAAGGATACCCCTTTGGATTTCCATTGTTAATTTTTCAATCTCGAAGAAAATAAACGACCCGAAAATTTGACCGTTGGAGCTACTTTTCAATCCGCTTATATTTTTTATTAAATTAAAATAGAATGACCATAATGAATAAATGTTACAGCCATATAGTGTAATTATTATAATAATATTTGTATGATGTATTTATTCTATTTAATATCCATTTTTGTGTTGCGACCTAACCTTTATTAATAATTAAATAGCTTTATATTGTATGACAAACAACTAATGTCTGTCATTTGTACACATTGCCGTCAAAATTCATTACCCAAATGACAATGCATTGCGCATAAATAACCAAAGTAATAAAATACAAAATGTATAGTGTTTTACTGTATACACATTTGTTAACTGACCCATTGACAATCCTAATATTTAAAAGTTGATGTTAACTTTTTAAATAAAGTAATGCCCTGAAACATCACGTAAAGTGTTGGTCGTGCCTGAAATTGTGGTACAAAATGTAAGTAACGGTGGAGGAAAATATGCTTAACTGGTAGAATCAAACTTTTATATATCATTTTGTCGCAATCGTTTCGAATTATTTGAAAGGAAACACTCTCATTAATATGATAGATCTATATTCTCTTTCTAGAATGTTAAATTTTCACAATTGCACATGTAAATCCTATATATTAAATTCAGCAAGTGTAACCTATACACTGAGAAATAAGTGACTATGGAGCGTTTTAGTTTAAGTTGTAGTTTTAAGAAATATTTAATACGTTGGATTGTTTGGCATATACACTTTTCCATCATAGATTAAATGTTGACACATAAGCGTTAAATACTAACAAACACAAAGTATGATGTCATACCTGAAACTAGCCAGACTGACGACCCGGTATGGTGGCGTCAAGGCGGTTGGGGCGGAAACCGACATCTCCACTCTTTAAACTTCCAATCCATTTTGCACATTCAATTGTGTAAAGATACTGGTAATGAATAAATATATAAAATGCGCTAGATTTCTTATGGGACAGTATTTGTTCATATCTTTAAACCCGATATAAAGTTTAAGTAGAGTATATTCAAGATTACACAACACTTTTACACACATACTACGTATTGACAATTTGTTTTACTTTTCATAAATTATATCTGTAATACATATATGTTATTGCTCCATTTCAGTTTAATCCATGAAACCAGTGTCCCTTCTGGCGGGATCGCATGTGAAATTCCCTGATATAGTCGGAATAATTGTAATAAATCAGGAAAATGGACGACCGGTCATTAATGAATTGGCGGGACGAGGGGTAATTCTTTCTAAACAATCACCGAAATAAATGTTTCGCAGTAAATTTCAAAATATGATAAATCAGAGGTAATTGAGTTCCCACCGATAACGGGGTAAGAAGGAACATTTGAAAAGGGTGTAATGTCAAAATTGACAGAGCTTTAGTAGCCGACACATTATGGCGCAGCGTCAAATGCATTTTTCTTGCCCTCCATATTTCTTTTGCTCCAATGGGGTTATTTCCGTTTGATATATGGAGAATTTTAATGACTGCGTTTATTATCCTATTATATGCATCTGTTAACTTTAACATTAGGGCATTCAGTAGAAATATATTTATCTTAACGTTTGAGACAGCCTGTTACCTCGAAGGATACAGGTAGATTTTCAATCTCTATATCTGCACGTCTTTTTATTATAGATGCACCTAAGTCGCTCAAAATTCAAATGTTTGTTTTTCGTTTGACTTGCATGCTTTCAAGCTATATCCTAACCGCCATTTTCCGCACATTTTATAGAAAAATCGAAGTATGTTGTACTATCATAAACATACCAAAACGACTTCAACGTTTATTTAATCGCTTTTTATCAGTGTTAATATTGATGTACATTCAATTCTCATTTGATCAAGTACACTAATTTGTTCATAAATATTATGACACGCTCCACGTCTTTCTCTATAGTAAATCCTGCAAACATCACGCCCAGATTATTTCTACTCAGCATTCCTTAATTGATATACTTTTCAAACCATTGGATACATATCATAACGATACAAAAAACGGGAGCAGCGCTTTATCGTTGTCGAAATCAAGTATTATATCAGAGAAATGAATAGCGATTTAAAACTCATTAATCAACACATTCTAGAGTTTTTTGAAACCCTAACTTCTTTCGTGCTTTTGAAAATTGCAACGTAATGACGCTCGGAAGCCGGTTGATTTTTGACTGCAAAAAGACCCCAACAACTGGTACCGCTAGGCAATATGATAGTTAGACAAACGTACAACATGAGTAAACAATGCTGCGATAGATGACTCGTAGCCTGTGTGTATAACACAGCAATCTCACAGGGACCAAGAAAAATGGGATGCCGTGAGGATGTATCCCAGTCTATATACACACTTACTGAAATTGACAATATATTAAGAAGGTGTCCAAAGAAAAACGATGTAACAGACGTAAGGCAGACACGTTTAAGGCACCATTGGCAAAACGGCTCTTACATAAATATATAAAAGAGGCGCAACAACAAAAAGAACACATAATACGACGACGCATATAGGGACACAATGAACATTGACAGTGTTATGTTTTTCTAAAGCTTTATATGGTTGTTTCTTTTTCTTCTTCTTTTTCTTCTCCAATAAATTTTGAGAAAGTGTAAGGTTTCATATAGCTTGAAACTGGTTTGACCCCCAATAAGTCATTGACCGTACCAATGCGGTTACTCAATATATTTTCGAGAATAATATTAATAAGTATAACAAAAATAAAAATGGAAAAAAAACACCAAAAGAGTTAATTCTGAACGTCTGTTACGTCTTTTTTTTCTGCGTGTTTCGTGCTGTTCCAATTTGTTGTTTTTGTACGGGCCATTTTGTCATGGTGCACTTACACTTGACCTGTCTATATTATTTGCAATATTTAGAACATCTCAAATAATAAATGAGTCGTCTAACAAATGCTCATTCCAACTTGGCCTTGATACGGCCAGTGATATCCATTGTTGTCCTAAGCAGTTTTGTGATGCAGCAAAACATCGTTATTACTCAACATTTGGTGGCAATATTTCATTTTCCATTTAAACAATTTATTATAAGAGTAGTCCAGTAGATATGATAGATAGCTGTACAACAAGTCTACATCGCACCTAACAACACCACGGATTATTATCGACAAAAAGAACATAAACACCAATATAATTCATTGAGAGCTTTATTCTTAAGATGATATGAACTTAAACATTTAACGAAACAAAGTAAAAGGCATAGCATTTTTGTTTCAAACATATACATAGTACGCACCGTGTTTTTGTTAGAAAATTAAATACAACATAATTACGTCTACGACTCGTACATGTCTATGGAAATATGTGACATGTTCTGGATGTCTTTTTGGGTCTGTAACGATTGCCACGTACATGGAAGTAATAGGAATTAACTGTCGCTTACATTTATTTGTTATTAACAATCTCTACAAATCACCAATAGTCTTATACATACATGCTTGTTTTAGCACACACGCCTGCATGAAGAAATAAAAACAAAACTGAAAGGTTTCTGTTTGTTTATTTTTACGCCGTCTTTCAACATTAAGTTAGTCCACTAACCAGCCTGCATGGGGTCACCAGTACAATGATAGCTAATGTTAAAATGAAACAAGAATGTATATAGCTAGGATCAGCAAACCCCGAGTGATTACAACAAACATCCGTGTTTTATCACTGTTTGCATCAGAATCTGTCCTGATTTCTCGTCCAACTGAGAAAAGGCAATTTAAAACACATTTGAAAACTGACACTGTTTGAAGTATCAATCACATAATGTCAGTTGGAC
>Ga0224511_10004043_pt1 | contig 10915 bp, 7 predicted proteins | sample SF_May12_sed_USG_2_FD_169988 | JGI IMG/M metagenome (GOLD analysis project Ga0224511, IMG submission 169988) | Sediment microbial communities from San Francisco Bay, California, United States - SF_May12_sed_USGS_8_1 | ecosystem: Environmental > Aquatic > Marine > Sediment | place: USA... | reverse complement strand
TTTAATACTTGCCAGAATGCACAGTTTTGTGTTTTAGACGTAACGTTGAATCAGGTAAAGAACAAGGGGGTGCGTTTGCAGTTTACTACAAAGGCAAACCTGTCATAGACATATGGGGCGGTTATGCGGACGCGGCGAGTTACCGCCCCTGGCAGAGGGACACCACGAGTCTCGTATACTCTTGTACTAAAGGTGTAGCCGCCATTGTCATAGCGAAAATGGTCGAAGAGTACGTATCTGTACACAGAATGGTGTTCGTATTATAAAGTTATTTGAATTCGTAAACTTGTTAAAGAAATTCTATACCGTTCACCAAGAGGTTGAATGTTTGAACAAAAGCACGATTTGCGGTTAGTCTAGAATGTTTTTTTATTAACGAGTTTTCGGGGAATATTATAACTCGTATATTTTCTAGTTAATGCTTATGTACTAAATGTATTATACGATAATAAATAGAATAGTATATTATATATAGTATAACATAAGCATACGTTATACAGAGGATCGCTAGACTACGGCCGACTTGTCACGGACTATTGGCCTGAGTTCGGAGCAAACGGAAAAGACAATGTCACTGTAGAAATGCTAATAAGCCACCAGGTCAGTTGTAGAACGGTATACACGTGTGTGGTCCTTTATTGATTCATTTCAAAGACGCGTAGTGTACAGTTCCGCAAAACTTCAAAATCGAACATGTACTGTAACAGTTATAAGTGATCATGATTGACATTTGGAGAACTGTCCATTGACTAGAAACTTTTTTATGTAATGCATGTACTTTATTATATACCTTCATGTACTGAATTTACTGATGTCAGTTGTAGAATTGCTAAAATTTACAATATTTTAAAGAATTGTACTTGTGATTAACCACAAAAATATTTTTTGTATACATTTTGATATTGTAATGCGCTTGTTTGGATAAACATACTAATTGGTTGTCTTACTATGTTCAAGGCAGGTCTAGCATACTTGGATACACAACTCTCCGTGTACGAGTATAAGACAGACAGGGAGAAATGGTCACGAGTTCTGGCCGAACAGAAGCCGGCTTGGCCACCAGGTGATTGATCAGTTTTCAACTCAAAGGTCAAATATTTTATATTTGCCATTAATTTGTTTACACGTATAATGTTATGAATGTTTATTTACACCAGTGATCGTATCCATGCAAAGTAATGTTAATTGCAAAAATAAAAAAATGATGCAATTTATATATGTGGATGCAGGACAAAAGGGAAATAAGTATGTCTCCAAACTCGAAACTGTCATCGTATTTTGCTTTGCCATGTACTGATCCACTGATGACGATACTCCATATATATAGTTCAACTTAACAATTGAACACACGTCAATGTTTGTGGTTAAATTTATTCATCTTCACAGTAGTGGTCAAGTTATGGATCCATCAATTTCACCTTTCCCCTGAATGTGTTTTCTTGTTTCCCCCAGGGGCGCATTTCGGCTACCACGCGTTGACATTCGGCCTTTATGTCGACGAGCTTATCCAGCGAGCCGATCCGCAACACAGAGACACTGCCACCATATTCAAACACATGATAGCGGAACCTTTTGGTAAGTTTATATGTATTTATATAAACAATAACAAGTCTTTAGAAATGTTTTATATTCAATGTTTCTGTGTTGGTGCGTATAATATGGTTCTTGTTGTTTCGGCTGTTTTGTGTTTATGAGGGCTATTGTGTAACATTTGATGCCATAACACTTTACTTTGTCCACTTGGTCCACAGCATCTTTTCTTTTGTATATCGTTTCTATTTACATTGGAAGGTTGAGTGTAAAACAACTGATTTTAATAGGGCAAAACGGTTTGTAAACATCAAATACAGAAATAAAGAAATACTATGTCGCAATGCGTATAACTACCAAGCTAATTTATGACTAAATACCGGACCTGACCCAGTGAGTAATCATTATTTAAAAACATCACTGAGTTCCTACCTAACGTCTTTTAACTTTTCTGTTTAAGATATCGACTTTGGCATGAGCACGCCAAGGGAGGAGTTCTACCGGTCGGCCCGACTGCTAACAAAGACCAAGATACAGCTACTGATAGATTCATTTACACATCGTAGATATCTGAAGCCTCTTTACCAACTAGTGTTCGAACCAGATGCACCGTTTGCCAGATCTATTGCACCGATCAAAGAGTACGCAGAGGTGTGCACACACGTTTACTATCTAAAGTCTTATTTACCTTACGTTTATGAAAACAATAAATGATCATTAAGGGAGGCTACTCGTCTTAGTTTAGGCTTTCGATTCTGTAAAACAGTTTGCCCCTTTTGACGCCAACTCATCCCGTTTGTCAGTTTCGTGCACTTCATTCGTAGATTGTCTTTATATTCAAACATCTAGAACGCATGTGACTTTTTGTGTAACGTCGTGAGTTGTTTCCAATTCTTTGTGTCGTTTTACAGAGTTCCGATTGTGTGAACAATCCGTATATCCGAGAAGTTACGGTATCATCGTTCTCAGGTACCGGAACCGCCCGAGGATTGGCGAGAATGTACGGAATTCTGGCGAACGGAGGTTCAGATGGCGGGAAAACGTTGTTGTCCCCAGCTGCCATAAAGACTCTTGCAACACCTGTCGTTTATGGCGCTGACTATGTAATGATTACAGGAGAGCAAACGTCTATTGGAAGGGGAACCATGTACCTTACAAACCCAAAGGTGATTAGTTACATGCTGCAATGAGCCGACGCTTACTAAGTCGCCCACAACGCGTTTAAATCTGATTCGTAAAAGAATGACCAATAACGATTAATAACTGTTACCTAATGTCAATGAATTATTTATGAAATCATTTACATGTACATTGTTTTCCTCATAATATTATGCTAAAGGCATTATTTCTTAGTTTAACCATATGAATTGACCAAATATATAAAATGATCAAATGAGAACATGCATACGTAAGTACAAACATCAGTGGCAATGGAATTAAAACATCTTGAAACTTATAGAGTCTTGTTCAAGTTTGGTTATTGAAAATATGTTACGACTGCAGTAGAGCTAAGTTTGTGGAAAATACAAGTATGTCTACTAAGAACATTATTGTTTTCCTTTGATAGGGTCAGAAGACTGTTGGACATACCGGTTTCGGAGGTCAAGTGGCTGTCGGCGACCTTGAGAATGGCCTCGGCATAGCCTATCTGACAAACCATCTGACCATCCACGGTATTGCAGATGACCCGAGGTTCTTGGACGTTCAACAAGCGTTATATAAAACATTAGATAAAATAACGAAATAAAATCTGGACAGACACCTTAAATAATATTGCGTGCTTTAGTGATGTGTACATTCATACTTAATTATTACATCGGACATATAACTATAACTAAGCCATCTGCAACAAACAGTGGTACTGGCCATGTAGTTGTTAGTCGTTGTTGAATTGTTATTCTAGATCAACGCACTTTATTTATTAGTACATGTTTAGAGATATTACAATATACTCTTTTGTTTATAAAATATAGTATTACTAAAAATTTTGATGTCCTTTTATAACTTTTAACGTATACCACCACGTTAATAGCACTAACATGTGACAACAGGATCACAATTTTTACTCTTAGACATATAAAAATATTACATTGAAAATTGGTAACACCATTGCAACAATTATTTCTTATAAAAATATTCATAACTTTTTTTTGTTAACTAACATGTAAGAGTTTGTCATTACTTTGACCAAATCATGTCAGCAGTTTTGGTGTAGATAGTTTTGTTTAACTAATGGACAAACACGACAACAGACACTCGCCCCAAACAACATTCCAGTTGAGCCAAAATAAAGCCCGTATAAAACTGCCGGAAATAATTTTGTGTGATGATCTATGACCCTTTTATACACAACCTCCCATTGAATGTATGTTTCGCACAGAGGGTCTTTTATTTCACAAGTGTCTGTCGTCGCATTTAACGCAGCATCAGGATTTGCGACAGATAGACTGGGCTACATTAATCACCGCTGTCCACACAATCCGTCTCTCTCAACGAGGGGATGGTTAAATCATTTATGACATACCAGTCTCCTGGGTTTCTACAGTTGACGTTTTTTGAATCACTTTGATTAATCATTCGCACAATGTTACATTGTATCATTAAACACTGCAAAAAGCGTCCGAAAATAACACTTGCAAAACCTCAAGTTCGTGCATCATTGTTTCAAAGCTTCTTTCATATTCACTGCGCTTATACGTATACTAAAATAATTTATACATTTATTAAGTTCAAAGCTCAAGAAAGCGTTGAACTTTTGTCACATTCATGACTTACTTGTCAAAAAGCTGTTGTATGAATAAAAACTAACGGGGAAATGCAAAAGTGTATTAAATTTTATTTGTCTACATAATCTCATTGACATAGTTATCTGAAAATTTACATAATGATATTCAGAAGGCAAATACAGGTAAATACAGTGTTCAACAGAATATGAAAAGCATAAACTACCTAGCATACATTATTCATATTCTAATTAATAACAATGTAATACAGAAACCCCATTTACGTTGTTTAGTATACTCAATTTATATTTTGTAACCAATTAATCGACTATGTAAAGCCGTTTAGCAAAATAAATCAGAAATCATTTAATGTATAGACACTTCTGTTCGAAACAACTCCGTCACTATAACTCTAGGTTGTTTGCATAAATTTGCACCTAGCTTGCATGCTCCCAAGGCCGGAATCTCGTCTATTTCTTGTCTTCAGCTTTATATAAACTTATTCTTGCAGCATTTGTTCTATGTATATATCAACAGAAACGTTCAACATCCAACATGGATACATTTTAAGAATCCCCTTGACGTCAACGTCAAGCATTCGTCATTTATCTATACACACTTCACGACATCACGGACGGTTTACCAAAGTCCGAAACCCCACAGACCAACGCCGTCGAAAAGGGTGAATGGAGAATAACTGCAAAACACAAAAACAATGGTTAAAGACATCCGTTAATTTGGAATTCATTTTCATTGTGATTATCTTTAAGATAAGCGATGTAATACAATTAAAAAATACAAAGTAACATTTATTCGATCTGTTTATAGATAAGCTCAAAATCCAGTGAAGGAGACATCTTAAAATCTTTACTGTATCAACACTGAGAAACAAACAATACTGTTACAGATAGATATGTGCAAACTATTATTTTATATAAAATTTAGTGAAAGGTTAATTCATTTCTGAACATGCTATAGATTTGTAACAATACAGCGTTACATTGTATGTGATTATTTTAATTAAATAGCACTATCAACGCGCATGTCATAGTTGATACTTACATGTAAAAAAATAATAGTGCATGCATTTGTAAAATATATATATTGTATACTTTTAACCCTTTAACGCCATTTTATTGTATTTGTGTAAAATAGTTTGTAAACAGCACTGCACAGTCCTTTCATTTCAATCTCATGGCAGTTGTTCCTCGGTATTAGATCTACTTTGTTGTAATCTTGTATCTCAAGCGATTGCAAAGCTTTTATATGCTGAATGTAGTACTTATTTAGTTTAACCAATATTTATTTAACAAAATAGGCAATACAAATTAATGCATGTTGCACAAAACATAATACATAGTGATATAAAGTTTAAGCAGTATTAAATAATATGTGACAATATGTAAACGAATGAAAACATTTGTTAGAATTGAGCAGGGATCTTAAAAATTATACAATGTCTCGCTTCTAACTGAAATTCAATCTGCAATATCGGTGTAATCGCTGTCTTGGATCAAGCAGAAAAAATGATTGCACAATGCGAAGTAAATTGAGTAAGACATTTAAAACATATGAATTGGCTAACTAAGAGGTGTTGCAGTTGTTTTGAGCATATCTATAAGATACGTAATTATTGTAAGAATAGTAAGAGGAGGGAATGAGATAACAGTAGGTAGATTTCAGTAATATGAGGAAAAAGGATAGAAGAGAGGAAGCAGAGAGTACTAATTTCGTACTTAAATATTGTGCGGATATATTTTCTACGCAGTATGCTCATTTGACTTTACGCCATGCAAAGAACCACAGTGACTACGAACTAAAAAAAGTGTTTCCCTTTCACCAAAACTTTATTTGGAAAGCTAAAGATAATAATATACATTAATATTTAAATAAACATTATTATTTTGCTCTATTTAAGATGGTGGCCTTTGTTCAAGTAACGTTTAAAAATAATTCGTAAAGTTTGGGATCAAAATATGTTATGCATGACTGTTCGTACTCACCAAAATCTTACGATACATGAAAGCAGCTAATTGCATGTTGTTAATACAGAACATTTATATAGTGTCACGTATGTGTACAATTTCGTAAGACTTTTTTCTGTTTATGCCAGCATATTAAATTTTAATTTCTTACAAGAATGGATCGCTGCAACAGAGTACATGTACATATTTATATCATAGTATTGTATGTATTAGAATGTTAATAGTTCTTATAATGCAAACCATTGTTAGCAATACCGTTCTAAGATTTCTTAGGGCAAGTTTGAAGTTGATAAATGTACTAATTGGTGTTTCGTAGCCTTTATGAACTTTTCTAGTGACTTATTTAAGCATCTGCGTTATGTTATAATGTGTCATTTAAGTGGCATTTATGTCGCGAAATTTATTAACATAATGTGTTACCTAAATGTAATGTTCACGATTTTCATAAAAAACATCCGGACTTTGTATGCCAAGGTAACTGGTAACTAACAGTATGTTCGTTATTACTGTAATATTATTTCAAGTTATCTTGAACACATGTTACTCAAAGAGTTAATGTGTGTAAGACTAGACTACTGTTGGACGATATTAGATGTTAATTGAAACGAAAAGACGTACGGACATAGTTCTGGTATAAAATACATTACAATGCCAAAATAGAAACTTGCTTACTAAAATGGATCAACCGGAGCAGGATGGTGCACATATTGCCTGAAATGAAGCATTTCTAAATAAGTAATCGTGTCGTTTTGAATATAAATTACCTATTTTACATGAAGCAACAGCCGGCAAGTTTAGTTAAAAAGTGTGTATCGCAATGCTTTTGCGTTTTTCAATCTGTACAATAGCGCAAGCTGCACCGCGTAGCTGACATACATTGTTTCGTTTTGTTGCGTTGGCTTCGAAATGCAAATGGCAATAAGTGTGGGAGACGCATTTGTTAGAGATGTACATGCAGTTAAGTGTTTTAAGTTATTTTGTCACCATAATGGGGAAGACGTGAATGCCAGCAAAATACAAAACAAACAAACAAACATGCAATACACGGCATCCATATATGTTAGTCAGGTCATACATATAAGTCATATCACGTCATTAGAAGTTTAAATGAACACATACGATCACAATGCATAGCAAGATGCATAGTACGCTCGCACACGCCTTGGCTACATAAGTTACCACATTTCAGTAAACGAAGACGCATGGGCACAGTATGTTTTAACAACATACCCTATTTTGTGCTTTCTAAGCATAGCAACCAGTACAAATTTGTCGCAGGAAACGCCCATGAGATGCTGTCCAGTCATTTTGTCAATTAGCAGTTCGGGTAGGACCTTGCAGTCAAGTAACTTTGTCCTACAAACGCCACAAGGCAGCAAAAGTGTAAGCATAGCAGTTTAGGCACGTAACGAATGCTAAATGCGCACGCTAGAAGCACGACTTAAGCGCTATTTATTCATTAATAAAGAGTTCGCGATGCCCTGACAAAACACTTTACATAGCGTGTGCTCTAGATGACAAGCATTGACATTGGCGTCACATTATATAAATTATTTAATTTTTAATTTTTTGCATGTTCTTTACACGTTAAATAAAAGAAGGTATATAAGAATTTTGTTTCCAAATAGCCGTGAAACTCTTACACTTTATTATGTTCTTTAAATGATATATAAAAGAAGCCATACGCAAAAATTGTTTTCTAACAATTATAAAACACTTTCAGACAGTTTATGCCGATGAAATAACATAAATATTAAACAAAAGTTACAAACTTAGGCATTCGTTAGCAAACAACGTATAATGTGCACCATTATAATGTGAGAGGCCTTTCAGCTTGTTAAACAACAATTAAACGCACACGACGTTAACTTGCGACTTATGTTTTACAGCAAAATGTTAATTCGGTTTTTACTAGCATTAAATATTTAGCAGCAAATTAGCAACACCCTTTTTAACTTTAACAAACACTTACTCCAGCCGGTATATAAATAAACCTCAAACGTGGTGACAAATTGAAACATGAAGACAAACCTTTATGAACAAGTACAATACATCTGACATCAAAACAGGTCTACACGTATTACTTAGCCCAAAATGGTAATGTAAACATGTATTTCTTAACTAAAGATATTAATATTTTACTAAAAACAAAGAATATAGATAGCAAACGGTACAATAAGCACTAAATGATTGTTATTTAAAGTTACGGAAAAATCAACTATACATAGAAAACAGTTCAAGGTTTAGGGTACACATAATAAAAATATATTAACAGTCATTTGCAAAAAAAAGAGTACTCTTTGTAAAATTGTAGAGTTGTACATAATTAAGCTTTCATTGATCAAATGTTGCCACTTGTAGCGCAATTTTATAACTGACCTATCTACAGCCCGCCACCCCCTCTCTGGCCTTCGAAATTTATATATCGCTAAATTAAATGTTTAGTTTAATATGAAAAGCATACTGCTCAATGAAAATAATATTGACCAAATTTCGGACTAGATGGCTGTTGGTATATATTTTCATTGGCCGTATTAACAAGTGAATAAAAAGAATGATCCGTCAAACCGAGTCCTTCCTGAGGAACATTCATTGTTTTAACTTGGCAACATTTGTATTTAACAATTATGATCTTATCAATGTACTCACGGCATGGGTTCGTTTATCTGAGCCGGTTGTGTTGTCTGTTTCGATAACAATGAGACCACTGATGGACCGTTGTTAGAGGCCTGGTTGCCTGTCTTGGTTTCCTTCGCTTTCAAGAACTGGTTGAACTGGACCCAGAGATCATTCATGTTAGCCGTCTCCCTGTGATGTCGACACAAAGTAGTGTTACCAAAGAGAGCGTTGTTTCACATAACTGCTTTTAATATCAATGTTCAAGTTCAAAGTTTATTGGCAAATTGGCATACATTGCCATGGAATCTTTCACCCCCAAAAAGAGAATATACAAAGCAAATGGTAAATTAAGCTCTAAATGATTGTTATGTAAAGCTACAAACAATCAACTTTAGAAATACATGTACATAGACAAAGAGTTCAAGGATTAGGGTATGTCGCCTTAGTTCCAGTGCTGCTTGACACATTTAGTGCTCAGTGTTTAATTCAATTATTATTATATATACCTAAAACGGTAACACACTCATTCTCTTTCAGAACGATGAACATTATAATAGATCTAAACGAATGGACATTGCAGTACATTAACTGATAACATTTTCAAGCTATCTTTGTTAATTGCATCAACAACAAATATTGTCTTTACCAACTTGGCTTCTGCCAATGGCGTTCTACAATGGCAACATGTTTTGCACAGTTTTATTTGCATTTCGTGGTTAACACATTGTAGCCTTCCCGATTCTTCAAGTTTTAAAACAGATTTTCTCAACATCCCTGATTGTTTTACGTTGGAACAAGAGTGACACAAATAGTGTGTTTCAGTGAGTTTTGTTTTATCATACCTATAAATAAGACACTATCTTGAATGATGCAATAACAAAGTGAGATACAATATCGTACGCACATTCTCCAATTATGAAATCACACCACTAAGTTTAATTAAACTGATGAAAGTGAAAACCCCCAGGAAGCATAGCCTGCATGAGACTCGGTTTTCTTGAAGCTGTTCATCAGTAGTAATGAATGATGCCACACCACTGACGCCGCCTAGCGCATGAACGGAACTCTATTTTTAAATGTTAACAACATACATGTACACTCCATGATTCCTGAGGACCAGAAAAATATAACTACACAATGATGTAGTACGTGGCGACTTTTTACAGCCGCCACACAGGCACACAATACCGACATGTTACCACTGTGCCACGTTATGTTAAAAGATTACTTACAAATCTACTCCTCCCTGAGAGGGGTTTGAGGTGTTGGCCTTGGCCTGCTGCACAGATACCATTGTATTGAAGTCCCTATAGAACAGGTGTCAGCGAATAAGTAAGTATACACATGTGGAAAACATGTAGGTTTGGTCATTACATATATTTATCAATGAGGTATTAGCATTGATTATTCTAAACACAATACTTTGGATAATACGTTACTCATGTTTAAATAATATTGATGTTTACAAAATTTAAAAACAACCTTTGTTATCGGCGGCTATTGCAAATGCCATATAGCACCATCTAGTGCGATGTTAACAAAAATAAGCACACATTTTTAAGCAAGAATGAGGTTCATTTGGTCATGGAGCCCTACAATCTGACTGTCAAATTCGTCTGCATCGTGTTTTCCTCCCCCTCTATTCACTTTATTTATAAACAACATTCAAAGAGGTGAACACCATCAACAGAATTTGTAAATAAGATAAGATTATTGTAGATATACACAAAAGGAAAACATAATTTATGTATGAAATATAGAACAAATCAGAAAGAAAGAAGAAAACTTTAGGAAGCATAGTTTGTATGGGGAAAATAGCAGAATCGGTTTTATTGACGATGTCCATTAATAGTAATGAAAAATGCCACACCACCGACGCCCTCTGGCACATGAGCGGAACAGAATAATACTCTTTTTAAACAACATACAATCCATTCCCCCAATGAACCTGACAAATTATGATGTATAATACCAGTTAGACGTTAAATGTCTAAACACTTACACCAGGTTTTTCTCATTTACGGTCATCTGTGCTTTAAGCTTTTCTTGTTGTGACGG
>Ga0224511_10004042_pt1 | contig 10916 bp, 9 predicted proteins | sample SF_May12_sed_USG_2_FD_169988 | JGI IMG/M metagenome (GOLD analysis project Ga0224511, IMG submission 169988) | Sediment microbial communities from San Francisco Bay, California, United States - SF_May12_sed_USGS_8_1 | ecosystem: Environmental > Aquatic > Marine > Sediment | place: USA... | reverse complement strand
CATGAGATTGAGACATGACTCAAATACAAAGACTTGTGTTCCTGATACTGGTTTTGATTCTGCTGAGTACTGCACAATCACAAAGTGAGTGTTTGCCATTTTGGGGGATTTCGTCTAGAAGCAAAAACTTCCGTTACCATCATGTGAACATTCATTCCCAGAAAAAAAACAATCAGTTCAGAAGGTGTTTCAATGCATTGAAGTTGTCTTCTCTAAACTTTAACCCATCAGAAAGAGCTGATATACGTAGTCCCAATATTATCCCTCAATCATTTTAAATTTGCGATAGATAAGTAACCTTGACTTTTTCTAAGCTAGAACGCCAGCGCCCATTTTAAGTGGCAAAGTTCTGCTTGAGTGATGCAGATCACTTTCAGCCACAGCTGAGAGGGACAGTGTTTTATGTCTCACTTTTCAGTCAAAATTGAGCAGTGGAGCCGAAAGTGTGAGTAAAAACCGGTTCAGTTGCACAAAAAGACCACAATGCATGTTCACCTTTTATCCTTCAAATGTGGCAACTCTTCGCCCAAAAAAAGCAAGTGGTGATTTGCTGTTGGATGAGGCTGGTCATGAAGAGAAATTATCTTGAGCACCAATTCAATCCAAATATTATTTGAATTAAAAGGACAGAATGTTTTTGAGGTTTATTTATAATACGACTGTTGATTTGAGGAAATATAATCGGGGTAAAAGAGGTGCTCAACCCTCCCAATCAAGAGTCGGTTACAACCACTCCTGGTCAAAATATATGCATAGTGAATGAAGAAGTAATTGTTTATTTTATGCCCAAAAATGATCTTCAAAATGTCAATTGCGTTTATATTTTTGTCTCTAATTCTCACTTATTTTGCGCAATCTATTTAAAAGTAGATGAAAATCAGCTTAACTCCAAACTTCAGGCGCATATACTAGTAATACGGTATGGACAGCAATAGCCTCAACTTCAAGAGAACCGTGGCTCAAATTTGAGACGACCAAACTTCAGGCGCATGTATACTAGCAGTAACTATAGCAAGATTTCCATATGGCCCTGGAAAAGGATATACCAGCTTATAGGAGACTTGATACCACAGAGGTGTGGTCTATGCTTCATAATGTTCAGAATTATGTGATGAAAACATCAACTTACACGAAGAGCATCTTACTTATTGTTTGTAGGTGATGTTCCTTTGGTTATATGTCCTGACAATCAGAGTGGTCACCGGAGAGTCCCTGCGACCAGCACAGGCATTATCTATAGCCACTCTGACATATATACTAGCAACTATGGACCTGATTTAAACTGTACGCTGATTATCTATGGATTCGGGAACAATGCGACCATAGACATTACTGTGGATACTTTTGCTACTGAAAAGAGTGACACCCTGAATATTTATGGTGGAAACATATTACAAAAATCTGGAAACATTGAGCATAATACGGTATGGGAAGCAATAGTCTCAACTTCAGGAGAACTGTGGTTCAAATTTGAGACAACCAAAGGCAAAGATGATAAAGGATTTGCCCTACATTTTGAAGGTAAGTGCATCAATAGGTGTTACCTTCAGAATCAAGTGTTACATAATTACACATGAATGACATAATTATATTCGTAGAACTATCCTTAGGGAAGGATAACTCTATGGATATCTCACTGGTCAAACCTGTAAAAACATTTTATTTCATTGGTTTTAAGGTAGCACTGAAATGAGCTACTAAGATGGGGCCTAATTCGACAGAGATGCTAATTGCAGTAAATGCGCAGGCTCCCGGAACCACCCATTCAACCTCAGAGCTTGACCACTTACCTGATGACAAGAAAATGCCTGGGCATTAATTCTAGTGCAGCCCATTTCAATGAGAAATAAATCCTCCGCCGCAAAGCGTATTTATAAATGGGCAAAACATGGGTAGAAGAGGCAAGTGTGGTCAATCATCATAAGGTACATCCCTGCTTACCCCCTAGTACAGTATGATAATCAGGGGCAAGCCGCTAAAATACTTGGAATCAGTGTCTTGGTCAGTGATCGTAATCGTAATAAGCAACCTAGTTATGAGTATTGTGGAGAGGGAATCCAGTGGTTTTAGAATCACTGTAAAACAGCCCATCACTACAGTGTGGTAGCGTTAACATTAGCCACTTATAACATATTTAACTAAGGAGTTACTGGTTAGTTAGTTGGTTGCCTGGTTGGTCAGGTAGTTAGCTGTGGGATCTAATAATTGTCGCGGCGGCCGAGACAGTGCAGACACTATAGGTTGAGCGGCACTGATAATAATAATAATAATAATAAAATTTACCAATCGGTTTATGGTGACCTGAGATGGGATATGCTGGCATGGCTGTCTACTTCCTAATGCCCGCGACAAATGTTCGCAACTGAATGACATCTTTCAGCACGCTATGCTGAGTGCGCTGTGGTTCACAGGTGATGTCCAGCATTGAACCTCGTGCTTAAGCAGTGTCTTAATGGAATTGTTGCATTTATCGGCAACGGGTGGACAATTCTGCATTAGGAATATTGACCAGGTAGCCAAGTTACCTGGCTCTTTGGACAGGCGTGGTAGTGAGCGAGAGAAGCAGTATAATGCCTGCATGATTCAAACAGCCTAATCTGAAGGTGGACTTTCCAGCACTCTGTGGTTCACGCTAGAACACCGCTTTTGATTCCAGCATGCCATCTGAGGACAACACCATACAAGAATATGGGATTTTCTTCTTATGCAGAGTTGTCCTTTCATGCCGATTGATATAGTGGTTCCACTCAGGCTTCATCAAAGCAGTTGAGCATGCCATGCTGAAAGGTGCACCTTCAGATTCGGCCATTTGAAGCAGGCATTATAGCGCTTCTCTCGACCCCTATCCCCTGCCCGAAGATCCAGGTAATCTGGCTATAACCAGGCTATGATCAGTGGAATTTTAATAGTACCAAGTCTTCCCTTTCCACTAAACTTTTGAGTTATTCCATCAAAGCATCATCCTAGGCATGAAATTTTCCAGATGGCGCAGTATCGAGAGTGTGCTGTCTGGGTGACTTGTGTAAAACACCTGGCGCTGGAAAGTGTGCATATCTCTATTAGGCTAAGTTGAATAGAACCTAATAGCTTTTTTACGCATTTGTGGTTGTTACCAAATATAATAAGGGTATGTTACATATTATTGTAGTCACCGGTTGCCCTTCCAAAACATTGGAAGCAATGATTGACAGAACCACTGGTGTCAAGCTGCAAACTCAGGATTCATATCCTGTCAGCAGCATCCCAGCGCTATCATGTGCTAAAGGCTATAGAGAATCAGTTAATGGAAGTCTGTACTGTGATGAACTTGGGGACTGGACAGGCTCCCCACCCAACTGTGAGCTGATAGGTAAATGTACAATCATCATGGAGTAAAAGTGCGGACGGCAAAATAATTTATGGACAAAAGTAAGCAGCAAATTTAACACAAAATGGAGCAAATTATATGTAAGCTCTGCTAGACGATAACACTCGCATAATACAAAAATTTATATTTCAATTGGTTGCAGTTTGCCCTTCTATCACTATCACTGGATCACTACGTATACAAGCGGAAAGTTCCCCGCTGACCCCGGGAGAAATGGTGAAGTTAAGCTGCGGCAACTCCCTTGTTGTCAATGGAAGTGAGATACTAACTTGCCTAGAAAATGGTACCTGGAATGGAACAGCCCCTTCATGCCAGCGTCCTACAACCACCAATCCAACTACCACACAGACTATTGGGACAAGTCGCATCCGGCCAGGAACGTCTGACATCCCGACTGTATTAACTAGTACTATAACTAATACTGATGACAGCACTCCAGGAATGGAAGGTCACTCAGACAGACCTGTGACTGGTCAGTATACAGTATTATAAGCTTTGTGTATAATGGTCTGCATTGCATTCATGCCAGTTAGAGCCCTGTAATGTACAGGCTGTCATTGTTTATAAAGCAACTTAGGAAATTGGTCTATGGTAATTGTGAAATTATCTAAATACCTCAACTTGCCTTACCAGCCTTTTTACCCAAGTTATAAATTTGTCTAGACCAGCTCGATTGCGTTTTATCATCAATGTATCGATTGGGGCAAAAAATCCTGTGGTCGTGATGAAAGTGACTGAGCCATATGCTTCAGACAACAAAACTCACATCCACATACCATTCAATTTTACCTTGCATGGCGGCAAATCTATTATCCAACAAATCATTTACATAACTACCTGTCTGCTGTGGACATATTGAGGAGGAAGGCCTACGTCAAACCACAGACAGACAACAGGGTTTAAAGAACTGTCCCTTATGGTATATGAAAACAGCGCAGTACGGTAATCGAGAACGCTCAATGGTTGGAGCGTTTGGTTAAAGATTGAGAATCCTGGGTTCAAATCCTGCTCATGCTAAGCTCCAACTGTAAGGGTGAGCTCCTCACATATATCTTAGGCTTACGGGGTTCTTTAAATACGATGGACCTAACTGTGTTGACGGATAAACAAATCCAAGCTTTTTTCCTAAAGGAGCAAGAACAGATGCTGATAAGCTGTTACCTGCTGTGATTGGTGGATCAGTGGGCGGAGTCTGTGTGCTAATCATTCTCCCAATAATCATCTTCTTGGTTATAAGGTAAGTAACAGCAACTAGGAAGTTAACAGACTAGTGGTAAATTATACGAATGAAACTCAACAAACGCGGATCTGCGCCGAGCGAACTGTATGCGGTCATCAGATGCGAGTTTGTGCTATTATACTGAGATTTGCTGATAAGTTTTAGATACATATGTTGGGTGTTGTTACAAACACCGATTTGGTAATGGATTTCTCGTAATAAATAAAGAAGTTATGCAAGTATCAAAAAACTATCAGATTAAAATTGATGCTTGAGATAGCCTTAGCCCCTCTGCGATACTCTGTTATCACTAATATGTGGAGTTATCTCCTCATATACTGTCGTATGCTCAGTTTATATACACGATCGGTTCGTCAACGGAGTTCCTTGCAGTATGGGCAACCATGTAAGCTGATCGATTGTCGACGAAAAATAGTTTCCCTTCAACACTTCTCAGTTTCTTTTGTGATTCCCGTAATTCAATGACTTTGAAGTTTCACAGCAAGGATGTTTCTGCTTATAAGCTGTACTAACATCTGGTAGTTCACAGCAGATATTAGAGAAATCTCATCCGATGTTCAATGCCTCGTTGACAAGATCAAAGTTTGTACCCAGAATCCACTCTAATCCCTGAGATTGATATGTTAGGAATTCCACCCGCTTTTTGTAGAAGGAAGCAACGAAGGAAAGCCCTGCCACCGAGTTCGCAGCCAGGAAATACCCCGCAGCCACAAACAATAGATGATGGGCTCTATTCTGAGATTGAGAATGAAAATGGTGGCCTCAGGAACCCACAAATGGAGAGAGAAGCCGATTTGTATCATGTCCTAGATAGATCACAGCTTTATGAAAATCACGCAGCTTTACGAAGGTTAGCTAATAGTGTCTTTCTAGCTCCATGGTATATTTTTGGTTCACCCGAGCCGTTCTTTTCATGTGAATTTTCAGCCAACTCACTTCAAACTGTTCTCGTTTTAAAGGACACAAAAGCAAGTTCCCATGCAGCTAGTCACCATATAGCAGCATCAGTACAGCTACGTTGTACATTACCTTTTAATTCTGCTATGGGATATACGGAACACCTCAAATTCTCAACTGCATAATAGGGGTGACTTTTAGGCTAAACAAAAACATTGCTACAGATTCTCTTAGTTTAGTGTTGATTTTGATTGTTAGAGCCCCAATGAGGTTTAATGATATAAGATACTGGCAGACAAATCAACCACGATAATCCCCTATCCCACATGCAGACTGTCCTCTTTGTGGCCATGGTTTGATTCCCGACTGCGGCAGAATAATTATTTCAAGGGATTTTTCTTGGCTGATTACACTCCTCCAATCCACCGTGAGCCAGAGTGGCAGAGAATGTCCCAATTTCCCCTCAATGGCACCACACAACCTGTGGAAATCGAGGAGGAAGGCCTATGTCCAATCACAGACAGGTGGCTGAAAAAAAACATCGCGTTTTACAAACATTGATGAACCGGTTACTCTCCTGCAAGTTTGATATACTGAGTTGGGGTTTCCTGATTGCTCGAATCAGAGGTCAGCTCAGTGCAAATCATGATAGAGCCAGAGAAAAACAGACTTAATTCGATGTGATGTGATGTTTGCCGGACTGGTATGAATCAGTGACAAACACAATTTAATTTGCTCATTCGGTAAGGGGTCAAATTAAAACAATTGCCTTCCAATTAGCTTATTCAATGAAGAACAATTCATGTTCGCTTGTCCAAAAATGACTTTCGATTCTATTTCTTATTTAAGAAACCTGAATGCGGCTAGTGATCGGTATTCAGATGTTCTTGCTACAAACAAAACCAAACAGGAAGTCTTCCTGGTGGAGAATGACCTATATTCAGGAGGAGACAGCTAGAGGCAGCAGGGAAAGCATCTACTAAAACGCCAAACGGCGATAGATTATAGCATGCAATCACACTGTTTCCCAGACCTATGCCCATACATGCGCAGTCTCATTCATTTTACCCAAGGTAGTTTCTCTATACTACATCAGTGTCTGACTACATGGAGTTGGTCTCCATAATACACTATCAGCTACATGTATCCTAGAGCGTATATCATGACACAAAGAATGCATAAACACAATTTATAATGATCAACGCTCAAGTGGCTATTATTCTAGTTTGTTATTTTTCTTTTTTACAGCTACCTTCTACTAAGTCTTTAACACTTCATGATTAAGATAACTATGCAGAAATAAAAACAGCCAATTCATAGAATGTTGAAACATCGCTTGTGATTCCAATAATCAAGTTTTAAATCGTGTGTCACAGTTCCCACCCATGCCTATATACTGCTACTTGTGCTTACCCACTGACTTTACATTTGCTATATATTTACTTATTTACTTACATGTACTTATGAATCGGTCGGTTGCGGATTGTCACTTTAAATTGTTCACACACAGAGTTACCTTCTCCATGCAACACATGAGCGTAAGCAGAAAGTTTCCTAAGTAGTCATCCCCGGGAAATTCAGAGTCGAATAGATAAAATCGGTAGGCCATTCTCTGCGCCACTCCTGTCAGCTGTTCCATCTTGGAGACATATGAATCAACTCTTTATCTACTTAAACACAATAGGTGCATTCGCATGCTCGGGTTTGGGCATCTGAAACGCGGTTCCAGGCGCACTTTCTGTCGTTCTGCTAAAAAGTGCACCCGAAAAGTGCGTTTTTATAAACCATGTACCTCAGCTGCGTCTCAAAGTGAATTCGATCACGTGAACAAAATTCTGCGCCTGAAGGTAGGCATGCTAGTTTACACCGTGCCAGAGTTATCAAAATGTCGAGATTAACTATTGATCACTTTCTTATTCTATGGTCGCTTCGCGGATCGTTTTGTTGTTGTGAAAGAGACTGCACACCTCTACAAACTACGCCCGAAACCCTTGCATTTTTTAACCGTGCCTATCCGTTTACATCATCACATCTGAAATACTTTTGTCTACGTCGGACCAAAAGCACGCAAATAGACCTGATCAATGCTATCACCGAAACATCAATACCCTCCGGTAAAGATCCAGACAGTTTCAGATGAACTCAATTCTCGAATATCAACTAAAAGTGGCTAGGTGATTCTAGCTTTGTGGTCATTGTTGTTGCTACCAACTCCTGCCACCTGGATTATTGAATGGGATGCCCTGCATTTTCAGAATGACTCTCCCTAGTTATCCGAATGGCAATAAATGGGCTTTTTAAAACTGTAGTAGTCTAGGTTAGCCAAAACATCATTACGTCCGACAGGCTTACAGCGATTGTATTTCTTAATAACTTCAACCCCAACCCCCCACTGCGCCCAATTCCCCTCTTTCCCTTGTTTTCCCTTCTCTTCCCCCTATAACCTGCCCCTTACCCTTCCTCTCCTCCCCTCTTCCCTCCCCTTTTCGCTCCCGTTCCCCCTTACCCAGTGTCATTGTCCTATACCCACCCCTCGAGAGGCTATCCACACTTCGGCTTGCTTTCCTTTTACTGATGGTCCGATCTACAGTACAAATGATTTAACAGCAATTGTAAGCCAAACCCACTATTTGCTGTTGGGTTTGGACTTTCCAGTAATGACATAAAGAAACTAACCTTGAACTAAGTTAGTTTAAGTTTGAACAGCGTCACAATCAGTGTGAGTCAACATTACCATTACCATCAGAAGGCCATCAGCTAGCCTCTAAACAACTGACATTATAAGTGGCAACCTAGCTGATCCTGTTGGTTATGTTCCCTCTATACATCTGTTTGATGTATTAATGCTCACCACCTTTCTTTTATGATGCTTCCACTGCTCTGGTGAAGATGCTAGGTTGGATAACTTAGATTTGTTTTCTCGTTAGTTGCGGTTAACATGAAGCCCCAAAAACGGGTCAGTATCAACACTCCACCTCACAGTGAGCTAGGCTTGTTTTTGTTTGGAGTCAGGAATAAATTGAGTTGCCTAGATTCCCAACGGAAGTCCGCCATACACAGGGTTTGAACAGAGAATCTTATATGGGTATTGTTCCAGCACTATGTACCATTGAGCTCAATCTTCTGTTATGCCATATGGGTACGTACATACGAGTATGTAGGAATACTCACCAATTAGGCAAACGCATGTATATGAACATACTGGCCACTTACCTATTAGTGAAATTACCAAAGTAATGTGACAAACAAAAATCCTTTACGTCAACTCAACGCTATATTTGTCATTAAATAAATAGTAACGGAATTTCCAAATGAATGATTCTACTTAATAGGCCTATTCTCAAAACCTGAAAGATGGCAATGAATTTATTAATTAGGCTGGAGTGATCTAGCCTATGTGCTCATTGTGGTTCTGTGGTTCATGAAGCTTTCCACATGTAACATAACAATTCATAGGCCAGCAGTGAAATTTTTAAATGGATGTGGGGTTTTTCATTCCGGTAATCGTCCGGATTTTGAGATAAGATCAGGAAAATTTTCAGTGTTTGGTTGGGATGATGGCCATTAGGCCTATTCTCGAAACTGAGACGATCGCCTCTGTCCTGGTTTCGAGAATAGGCCTAATGTGAATCCTAATACCAGACACCGCTACTTTTGCCATTGACCTGTTCTCATACTGAGTTGAGCTGACTTCCTGATTGCCCGGTTTGGGTACAGGGTTTCATTAACGAAATTAACGAAACATGACTAACAACAAAGGTTTACCACCAATTTAAAACTTCCTCATTGGCGTTGCCCTGTTACTGTATCTAGTACAATAAATGTCCACGTAATTAACGACTGACTATAGAAATCCAGTTAGTTTTAGTCTCGCGCAACCACCACTCATACAATAACATCATCTGCAGATAGATGGTTAAATAACTGCAAGCTAGGCTCAACTTGAACACGGGTTTGAATCTTTGAGGTGAGTTGACGCACAATATAGAGCAGTTTCAAATGATTTTTAAGCTACGTCTACCGATGGCAAATAGGAAATGGCCTAGTCTAATAGTTTAGATTGTCTGATAGCATTGGCTTCTTAATTACCTCCTCCGTTCACTTGGGTATTTGATTTAGGGGGTGAGGCCCCCATTATTATTTAATTTATCTGAACAGCTGTATAATTGAGGTTTGCTTACCAGTACATGTTTCTTACCAGTACAATTTTCTAAAAATTAGTCCAGTTGTGACCTTGTGATGAAAAGGGACAGAAGGCTTTGACGAAATATGTCTACAGCCAGTACGAACGCAGGCCAGCAGCTCAAACTTTTGGCAGTGAATAGTTTGGCCAGGGTTTGCCTCCACATCTGATTGATCATGCACAGAGAGACAAGTCCGGTGAATCTAGCTGTCCAAGCATGACGTAATAATGTTATACTGTCAAAGCACACTATTCCCATATAGCCTGGTTGAAAGCTTCGCTGGCTCAACTGGCAGCGCTTGGCTGTGTAGCATGGGTAGGAGGGACACGTGGTTCACGACCAATCGCAGTTGAGCGGGACTGTGCCAAACCGCCTTGGATGGCGGTGCAGTCACGCATCGCCGTGCCAAAAGGCTGGACTGAAAGCTTGATGTTTGCTTATGTTACTGTGTTCCGTCTGGTGCATATTGACTTCAGTATCAATGATTCATGGTCAACGCTGAAATTCTGGTCATTGCAAACCCCTTGTAACTCTTTGCTTTCTATGTCATCATGTGTGGCAGACCTGGTGAGCACAGTCTGTTATTTGTAGACGGGTCACTTTAGTGACTGGTAGCTGATTACCTGTCATGAGGCTGGCAGCTTTTCTCCTCTTGGCAGCTATAGTCAGTGCTGTACCAGATGTCTATGTTGATAATAATGGTTATAAGAATATGGTGGTGGCCATAGATAAGGATGTACCATACGATCCACTGCTCATCCCAAAAATAAAGGTTAGATGGTTTAAATCTAGCCAACAAGGAGTGACTTTATGAATGGGCCATTCAATAACACTACTCATCATCATTCCCGTGTATCATCACCATGGTGGATCTATTGGGTTAGATACTTGGTTTGAGTTACTACTCATAGTCACAATGGGAGCCGGTCGTGACCACAATTTAAACCCAGGTCGTTACGGCATAGTGAGACCCCATCGCTTTCCTTCTCAGCTATCTCATTAATTCCCTTAATATGAGCTGCATGAAGCGATGGTTTTGCAAAGAACACTCTGGGCCTGGGACCAGGCATCCTTATTTAATGCCTAGGTCAAGTGCCACTTCTTCTTTTATCCTCAATGAATTCGCAATATAGTATACAGCATTAAAGTCAAGTGACCTTCTGTAAGGGGCATATCTGTGAAACAGGAAGTATCTGGGTTATTGAGACCATCCACTGACGCAAATGAA
>Ga0224511_10004041_pt1 | contig 10916 bp, 6 predicted proteins | sample SF_May12_sed_USG_2_FD_169988 | JGI IMG/M metagenome (GOLD analysis project Ga0224511, IMG submission 169988) | Sediment microbial communities from San Francisco Bay, California, United States - SF_May12_sed_USGS_8_1 | ecosystem: Environmental > Aquatic > Marine > Sediment | place: USA... | reverse complement strand
ATTCATGATGCTGATGATGACGATGATGATGATGATGATGATGATGATGATGATGATGATGATGATGATGTTAATGATGATGATGATGGTGGTGGTGGTGATGATGATGATGATGATGATGATGATGATGATGATGATGATGATGATGATGATAATGATGATATACATGCAATAAAAATTAATAAGAATTATCATCATACTTTCTTTCTCTTTTTTACATCAATGTATGCATTGAATTTTTTTAATGTTATGGCTACAGAGTAAGGTTAAAGATCAATTAAAAACTTGAACGAGTGAAAACGTCAAGGTTGATACATGTTTGAAGTGATCCATAAGAAATATGTCAAACTGATCACCCAGCATGAAGTATTAGAAATGTGCTATGCTGAGGTTTTTAATTGCTTTTCATAGAAACATTTACATAAACTGGAGAATCAAACACGTTACTTTAACTAGGTCATGTCATGTATTTAATGGATCCTAATGTCAATATGTCAATGGAAATGAAACTTATGTAAATATGTTAACCTAGTTATTGTTACATTAGGTAGCAGCACATTGAATTATCCGAGATATGTCAATTAAAACGCACATTCACTGAAAATACTCAAGGATTTAATTTTATTCTGGTTGTGTTGATGGGATCCTGAACGAAATGGTAAAACTGGCAAATCCTCGAAGCGCGCTATATTTACATTCTTAAAAAAAGAAATGCGCTATATTCAAGTTCAATTTTACATTATATTTGTTTTTTTTAAGTGAATAATAAACCTCGTCATCGGGAGAAAAAGACTGTTCTTCATTCCCTCATAACACATTCTAATTATTTATTACGCGCTAAAAACAGAAATTCCAAGTGAATAATAATTTCTTTAAAAGTCACGGGTCGCAAATTAAAACAATAATTGTAATAGTACATACACCGATAACTTCACTGTTTAAAGGGGCGCAACTAATGAACTATGCCTTTGAGTATTGATTGTATTGTGCTGTGCTGCAACAGTGTCCAGTACGGCAAGGTTTTTATGTATTGTTTACATAACGTTGCAAAATTGAATCAATCAAATTGTTCGTACAAAGCCATTCGAGAGCGCAGCGCAATATACAAATTAAATTGTTTCGCAGAAGAAGAATAATGGTGAATAAAAAAAACATGTCCGCGTAACAACAGTGAGGGTATTAGTAAACACTATAAACACAGTATGATGTGTTTGTCCGCCCGTCCGTCTATCCTTGTAAGCATACAGTTTAAAATAATAACATATAAAAATGTGTTGCTTATCTTTAATAACTGCATTTTATATTTATATGCCACAAAAACGCATTCTTAAATGTCAAGAATACCGCATGTTTTTAGCATTAAAAACAATGCAACTTAAAATGTTGTTGTTTTCATTTTCTTTATTGCAGCAATTACTTCTTGTAAAATAAAACTTTAAAAGCATTTCTGACAATATCATTTATTGTCTGGTGCACGGGATGACATATTGCAAACTGTAAACATAAATAAAGTATCTGCGCAGATGTTGGCCTAATTGTTCTCTAATAAAAATCTACATGTAAAGAAAAGTGTATAATTAAATATGTAAATTGATGATAACCCAACATAGTATTATAGAATTTTCTTTTATGCTTTTCGGTGGAATAAACTTATATTCCACTGTTCGTCTATTTTTCATTACAGTGAAAAATATAATTGTTATGCCGATGTTTCCATGACGCTGACGTTGTTTTGTACCCCGGTACACTTAAATAAACACAACTTAATGTTTATTTAGCTGGAAACAAACGATTTCAATATAATGACGTCATGGCGTTATTGTTTCCGGCGTAATACCGTTTATGACTGTTTTAGCCTAAAAGAAACAGACAATTTGTTAAATTTTTGGTGAAGATTAAAATCTAGAACAAGGGAAGTGTACAAAACGAAGAGGAGATTTAATGTTTGCGGAACTGTTCATTGATAAAACGACTAAGCACGCTCTTGTCTTTTTTATGCAAATTGAGAAACGTCTCAGAAATGTAAATTAACGTCTAGTAGAAACAAAAGTGAAATAATTTGTCAGTCAGAAAAAAAAGCTGCACCGAAAATGCGTAATATAGTTGTACAGTCAACAATACCGTCATGTACATTTCTACATCTACATACATGAAGTGATGACAAAATAAAGATATAAATATATAAATATAGACTTCCATCTATTTGTTTTAATGTTTAGCAATACTTAAGAAGATTGTTGTTTTGGGTAATCGTGTTCCACTTTTAATCACCCTAACCAATACAACAAGATCTAAAATAGTTGATAAAAAGTCGTACATACACCCTTTAATATACATTTCTTTTGCAGATACACAATGAAGACGCCCCTGATTCTGGCGCTATGTTTATGTCTGTATCCATACGTGAAAGGTAAGACAAAACTCTTGTAGAGACATCAGGTAGATCTTGTTTGAATGTATAGAAAATAAGTCACCACAGCCAATTCATGGCAAAAACTACTACATGTATAAAAACATCTTTAAAAGTAAGGCGAAAAAAATATGTCTGGTTCCAGTGACCCGACCCTACCTATTTTTTTTCGCCCGACCCTTAACTTTTTTTCATTTGAATACGAAAAAATTTGGTCAGATTTTTTACTCAATATTCAAGCGAATTGCAAAGAGCGTTTTTAAAGCGTTCATGTAAACATTCTAAAAATAAAACAAAACTTGATCATTTTAGTTTAAGTTTTGAATCTATGATACAAATGTATGTTGTCTTGATTGAGGGAAAGAATATTTTGAAAATAGAAATACATTGTATGTGTCAATAATCTGAATTTGAAACATTGGATATTCAATCTTTCTTGGTTGGTAAGCAGATGTCTGCGTTAGAGTGTTGGCTATTTTTTATAACGGGAGTTGGTGGCTATAATATAATAACTATCAAACCCAGAGCCATTTGATATAGAGACTGAAAAAGCACAGTATGAGTTTTAGATGATACAGTCTTTTATTTACTGGGTTTATTACCAGTCCCTTTTAGATCTTGTGGCAAGGATCGAATCCAAACCTCATATTAACAGTTTTTGAATAACTGTACGAATTAGCGCAGCACTATAGAATTCAACGTAAAGCATTCCTTGCGACTACATTTTACGCTGATATTCAGTCAACTTAAAATGTTCTACAAACCATGATTTCGCCATATAATTGCATAAATACTGTACTAGTCATAGCAAGCACCGAAAATGGTCTCGTGTGATATTTTTAAAATATAACACTTACAGAAAGAAACAATTATTAAACCTATAGGGTAAAATGTTCATAACCCCCCCACCCCCGAGCTTGCACACTATGCATGTTTACAGAACATAAATAGCTTAGTGTTGCACACACAAGAGACTTTAATAACACAAACTATACATTAAAAAAACGTTATTATATCAAATCGCAGAAATAACAGGACCAATAAAAAAAACTTTCGTTCCCGGTCAAAAAGTTATATTACTGATAAGATAAGATTGTCAGTCTATTACTGAATAGAGCTGACTAAATGTTAAATGTTTTTTTATAGATATGTAATACATAATTTAAAGATTTCTGCAAGTAGATACTTGCAAGGTCAACGGCAACCAATTCATAAAGCTAAACTGTAGGTATTAGTTCTTCTTTAAAAGTACAAAAAATCACATCTTCATTTTAGGGAAACTTTCAAATTGTATATATAAAACCTTTTAAATAACATTTCTAACGCTGACATGTCGTTTAATAGAATTAATTATCACAAGGAATGCAGCCTTTTCATATTAATATTAACATCTCAGGCCATTCTGTCAGGAAGGTCATATAAGTGTTAAATTATTGACATTAAGGCTACGCTAATTAAGTGTAACAATGTATGTTTCCCCTATACCGATGCACAAATAATCACCCTCCTACCAAATACCGCTTTATTTGTAAAACATAACAGGATAAACATGCTTGTGTTGGTGTTATATTATTTTTGTAATTACTTCAATACGTTTGCAAACGATAACATAATTGTTTATTCAGCATTCTTTTTCTAAAAGAGTAACAACTGCTAAACTTGTTTGAACAAGTTACAGATACTTTACAAATAGTTAAAAAGTCAGTTTTTGGCAGTTACATGTACCAAGCACAACGTTAAAAAACCTCTGCACTCTATTCTTAAACCAATTTCAAGACCAATCTTAACTTCTGGTTTATTAAATGAAATTATAAGGTAACGGAAATGACCGAATTCTTTTACGATTGCCGTAAGACATTTGAGTTCATTTGTCCAAATTATTCGGAATGAGGTTCGACGTTTGAGAGTTTTTCATTGCCTTAGTTGAACAGTACGCACTGAAATGCCCGAGTTGTTAGGAATGCAGTTCGACGTTTGAGTTAATTTATTGCATTAGATGTAAAATAAAAACAGAAAATATTAGTGCTGTTACGATTGCGTTAAGATCTGAATCGGATGTTTGAGTTTATTCTTTGCATCTGATGAACAGAACGCCTACACTTCTCGACAAAACACAAATCAGGACACAGTTTGACGTCTCGCCTATCTTGACAAGTGGACAAGTGCAAATATAACATGTTGTCGAGCTTGATACTATAGCGAGGCTTCCAATTACATAGGGAATATTGTTTGTGATAAAGACGATCAAAATGTGTTAATTGATCTATCGACAGCCCGCCCTCATGTCCTGGTCTTCATGATTTACGCATCGCTTGCCTCAATATTAATTATAATATGAAAGTCATATCGCTGCATTATAATATTACTGACCAGTTATCGGACTAGGTGATGGTGATAGTGATTTCCATGATTGACAAGTGAATACAATAGATGGCCCGACAAAGCTGGTCCGTCAAGACGCCATTTTGGGCGGGCTGTCGATAGGTCAATTAACATATTTTCACATATAATCACGTACTGTTTGTTTTATGTTCCGATACATTGACGTGTTTGCTAATGAACAGCCCTACCGGGTAATTAGTTACTTAGTGGGTGGGGAAGGACGGCAAACATCAGTGATTGTTTAATTCTTTAGATGAAACCCTGTGCAATGATCAAGCTATAAAGAAGATAATAAATGTGTTAAAAGCTGCTGCGTGCGAGATTTAAGCCAACAACAGATAGTTTTCGAATAAAATTTATAAATGTTTTAATGGAAAAAAAACCTTATTTGTATAAAATGCAAGAAAATGACAATCTAGATATACATGTACATGTTTGGCTCTGAGCTCGGATATCAACCCACGCCCACAACAAAACGTGACGAGCCGAACATATATGAATCATGAATCATAATATTAACTTCTTTAATAAGAGTTGAATGGTAAACCACCCCAAGAACTTGGTGCGAAACTATTGTAAGTTGTGCAGTACAAGACAAATGTTCTGCAGCACGACCTAGGACTGAATTAATAAATGTAATATTCCCAGCTGGAAATCAATATTCAAGGTGTTTTAGACCGTACACATTATGTACAAGCATAACGCAAAATCTGTCTTTTGGTACGCATACCCATCATATTTATAACAAATAACTCAAATCGATTCGCTAAAGAATTCGCTTGACATTGAATAAAATGTAATAGTTTTATGTTTTGAGAAACAAGAAACGCCGCAATGCGACGAAACCAGGTTTTTAACGCATCAACCAGGTATTGATATGACAGGAATAAAAAATGAAAGATGGCAGTGAAGAAAAAATGATGCCATTATTTTGATTGCATCAGTTGCATGCACCAAGTTTGGTGTCAATAGGCCAAAACAAACTAAAGCTATTGAGCGGAAACTGAATTTCTATTTTAGTAACAGTTACCTTGACCTTGATCACAGACATCTGGGTAGCAATCCAAAGTTGCGCCTTGAAGTACGCTACCCATACAGCAAGTTTGGTGTCAATATGCCAAAGCAAACTAAAGTTATTGAGCGGAAACTGAATTTCTATTTTTAGAAACAGTGACCTTGACCTTGATCACAGAAACCTGGGTAGCAATCACCATCTGCGTCTTGTTGTAAGCTACCCATACACCAAGTTTGGTGTCAATATGCCAAAGCAAACTAAAGCTATTGAGCAAAAACAGAATTTCTATTTTTAGTAACAGTGACCTTGACCTTAATCAAAGACACCTGGGTAGCAATCCCAAGCTGCGTCTTGATGTAATCTACCCATACAGCAAGTTTGGTGTCAATATGCCAAAGCAAACTAAAGTTATTGAGCGGAAACATAATTTCTTTTTTTAGTAACAGTGACCTTGACCTTGATCACAGACACCTGGGTAGCAATCCCAAGCTGCGTCTTGATGTAAGCTACTCATACAGCAAGTTTGGTGTCAATAGGCCAAAGTAAACTAAAGTTATTGAGCGGAAACTGAATTTCTATTTATAGTAACAGTGACCTTGACCTTGATCACAGACCCCTGGATAGCAATCCCAAGCCATTCGCCAATCTAATATCCAGGACTTTCGTTGAAAACCTGGTTAAAAAGAGTTGTGCATGCAATATAATAGTTCAGCCTATAGACAAAATAAAAACAAAGGCACTACACTAATGATTATCTTTGCTGGTGATGTTTCGTAACGCTGTGAGGAAGCAAATACAAGATCTAATAAATATACCTTTTGTTGCATAAAAGGCTAAGTAATACAATAAATGTATGCATATGGGTTATAATGTACTTTGATTATGAAAATTGCTGGAACTCAGCAAATCAACGTATACTTTATTAATGATCAAATGTCAGAAATGCGCCCCACTGAAGTCAGCGCTCGTCAAAATATGCAATTATTTGAGTTATAAGGTGACATTTGTTGTGTTTGTTGATCCACATTTCACATTACTAATGCCAATGCACCGTTCCGCAAAACATTTAACTCCTCCCCCTTCCTGTACTTTCTTTGTGTTCTTGTGATAAGGTCCATCACCAATAGGATTAATGCTTTCCTTTATATTTGCTAGGTCATATTTCCACCTGACATTTGATGCACTAATCCATTTCAATTCAATAGATAATGTATGGTAAAAATGATCAAAATTGACAGTTTGGGAAAGTCCATTTAAAGGTTAGCCTACCAAAAGACAGTTTTCGCGTATTGCTAACAGGACCTTTGCGTACTGCGCACGGCCAAAACAACCATGAATACTGCGTACGCTTGCATATTATAACAAATGTTTACGTAATCTGATAGTTTGCTCCAACACCATGGGTTTGCTTCAACACCATGGGGCATTGACCGAACAATACCCCGGATTCACATTAAATAAAGGTTCATCAGGTTCAATTAAACTGATGGAAGGGAAAGCCCCCAGGAAGCATAGCCAGCACGGGGAAAAGCAGCATCGGTTTTATTGAAGCTGTACATCAGTGGTAATGAAAGATGCTACACTAATGACGCTTACTAGCGCATGAGCAAAACTTTTTCCAAATATAAACAACATACAATCCATGATCCCTGAGGATCAGAAAAATATAACAAGGCAGTATTCCCTTTCCAGACGCTTCGGGTACTATACATACGATTCCACTGGTGTCACTTTTTTGCAAGCATGTGTTTACTTATGTTATGTTTACTATGTAATATTTATCATGAAGCCCGCTTGCGGTAAGCTAGATATTTCCGTCACTTTTACTTGGGTGTTTGTGCATGTGTGCGTCCGTCCGTGCCGTTACTTCATTATAGATAGACGGATTTTAAAATTACTTTTATAATTTAGCATTTAAATTTAGGTGATAGAAATTTCTGTCCCAGTGTCAACACATAAGTTCATGTGTTTGAATGGATTTAAAGGCACATCAACACATACATATTATTTGATAACATATTGAATAGACAAACATGGATGTTACATCTTCTTACATATTTTAACTATACTCTGTTGTACAAAACTATTCATTGTCTTAGATTGTTATTATATGACAAACACTGGTTTAGCATCTAATCATTCCGATCTGCAGTGAGGGTTTGCGCCGTTACGAACAGATACATATTTGCATATTTAACTAAGCTGTTCATTTCTTTAATCATATTTTAGATTCAGTGAAATGTGTAATTGGTGTTATTATTACCTGTATTTTATTTGAATTAAAGGGGGAATATATATTTTTTTACGAAATAAAATGACTTTATCCTACTATATGATAAACAGCGACATTGTGATATATCATACAGCGTCATATTGCTAAGGAAATTAAGTTTATTAAACTATTACCTTGGTGAACGTATTTAACATTTTTTAATACCTTATGCCATATAAATAAATCTGAGAAAAATGGGAAGACATCACCTGTGTGGTGTGTCCCGTACGATTGTCGTATAAGACCAGTTGGCATTTCGTCGTTGACAAAACGGAATTGTACTTATGCAAATCATTATCACACCTCATTTTGTCTGGCATTCCAAATGCATAAATGTAGTTCTTAAGCTGACATATTACCTAATTCATCGTCATAACTATTGACAAATATATTCACGTTTTAGCCCATAAGTTTAATTGTTGCATAAGAAATTATTTTCACCTGACCTTTGAGATAATCCATCGTTAAGGTTACTGTAAAATAAATTATCTTTTATGACATAAGTTATTAAGTTTATGCAGAAATGTTACTTTTATGGCATAATTTTATCACACGTACATAAACAATTTCAGAGTTTTGAGTGATTTGATGTGAAACGTGTGGTCATTAACGGGAACTTAATTTAACACTTTTTACAACAATATTTTTAACTAAAGCTGCCAACAACGTACAATTTTGTTTTGTCAATAATAATTATTGTCCATTATGAAGATTAAAAAATAATATTGATAGTATTTGGGTGGTTACAAAGTACCCTGGCAATATATTGATAACAATCAAAGAGCTCACATATTTATTGAGGAATTGTCAATTTCTTTGATGTCCAAAGTAAAAAATGAACAACATATAAATGTCGATGTTCAATGTGGTCTGGGTGCAATAATTGTAATCGATACAATATGATATGTAGCTAATTCTTGCGTCTGTCCTATATTGCATTTGAACAGTTAATAAAATCTTCAAAATTAATAATTACATTCATTGTAAGTTAAATGCAGTGTAATTTGTGTTGTAGTAATTACAATTTGTAAGTCGCCTTTACATCGATCACTTATTTTCTAGGTCAAGGACGATTTAGATTCGGGCCTCGTTTCTTTGGCGGTGGAGGTCCACCGCCGTTCGGGGGAGGGATGGAGTTTGGAGGACCTTTCGGTGGTGGTCCTTTCGGTGGTGGTGGAGGCGGCGGTGGTGGTCCTTTCGGTGGTGGTGGCGGCGGCGGTGGTCCTTTCGGTGGTGGTGGGGGCGGCGGTGGTGGACCCTTTGGCGGCGGCCCATTTGGTGGCCCCGGTGGTGGAGGTCCCCCCTTTGGTGGTCCAGGTTTTGAGTTTGGTACAACAGACTTCGAAGCTGGCAGATTCGGAGGTAGGAAAACGCAATTTGTCAAATAAAGTTCCCTTAAATATATTTAAAGTGTATCTGTTGAAAGATATAAGTTATAAGTATATAGACATCACATCTGTTGCTGAATACAACCTATTTAAAGCAAATGTTCTGTTTTCATATGTTTTAAGCATTCGTTCGTTTGTTCGTTCCTTCATTCGTTTGCTTGCTCGAGCAATAATTCAATCAATTGACAATCAGTCATTCAATTGTCGTTTCATCTTGACACAGATTTCGGTATAGGCGGCACATTTGGCCAGGCTGGGGGCGACCAGGCGCAGTTCACCGACCCCGTGACAGGCCGACCCATGCAGGTCATCCCAACCGGAACTGCCACCGCTGTGAGACAGGCCAGGACTGGGGGTGGCGCAGGCTTCGTTGGAGGGGTAGGTCGTGTTTTATATAGGTTTGTGGTGTGTTTATAGTTGTTTTTAAAAAGTCACATTAGTAAATCATTGTTTTTCGTCTTAGTAGGTCACTTTTAAACATGGTATGTATATTGTGTACTTTCCATAGGCATAATTTGAAAAAAATCTTTCCTCTGTATTGACCCAGCATAGAAATCATATTGTTCAATAAAATAAACATTTATTTATACACAAAAAAATGTCAAAAACGAAGGCAACAAAAATATTTTATTAACTTGAACACTTAATTATATTTTATACATGTCAAGAGTTTGTCAATACAATTTTGGGGTAAGGAAAAATTGGAAACAAAGTAATAAAGAACTCATTCCTTCGCGTTAAACTGTCATTTGGTCATGTTATTTAAATGTGTTATAATAAAACAAATGTGTTATCTCAATATGTTTCAATAATGTTAAAACAGGTGTCTGTTGTCAAATTTGACCAACATATATAAACATAGTAAACTTTAAACAAAATGAGTTATTAACACATAAGCTGCTGAACATGTATTGTAACTACAAATTGTTATATTTTTCAGGACGGAGGTTTTACTGCTGGTCAAGGTATGTATATTGACTGTAGCTACATGACGTTAGGAAGACAACGGTTGAAAAAATGTATTCTTATAAGTGAACATATGCTTGCGTACATTAAATTGATGCGACAACTGCAAAGTATTCTAACAATACACACCTACTATGTTATTGCCATGATATACCTCTTAGCGACACATCCGATAACATTAAGACCTGTCTGTAATTTACTCTAAAACAGCGTATATGGGCTAAAATTAATGTGTTCGAAGGTGGTCAAGAGTTCGGCGCCGGGCGAGGCACTTTTGCTGGACAAGGTGGTCAGTTCGGGAGACAAGAATTCGGAGGCGGTCCCGGAGATTTCGGACAAGGGCAATTCGGACAAGGTGGCGGCTTTGATGGGCCCGGGGGCAGATTTGATCAAGGAGGGCGATTTGATCAAGGCGGGCGATTTGACCAAGGCGGGCGATTCGAGCAAGGAGGACGATTCGGTCCAGGCGCTGGTTTTGGTCAA
>Ga0224511_10004040_pt1 | contig 10916 bp, 1 predicted proteins | sample SF_May12_sed_USG_2_FD_169988 | JGI IMG/M metagenome (GOLD analysis project Ga0224511, IMG submission 169988) | Sediment microbial communities from San Francisco Bay, California, United States - SF_May12_sed_USGS_8_1 | ecosystem: Environmental > Aquatic > Marine > Sediment | place: USA... | reverse complement strand
ACAATATCAGTTACATTAGCCACTATCAGCGGTAAGTGGCGACATTCGATGCTTGATACATTCAATAGTAGATTACAACAATCATTTTGGAATCGACGAAATGCCTTATGCCAATAACTTTATAATCTATGTTTCATTTTTAGAACCATTGTCTAAATCACCACAATACAAATGTCTAGCGCTGTTGTGCCTTTTAAAACGATTTAAATCAGATATGTAATAGTCGCTTTAGTTGAAATATTGATCTATAAAATAAGTCCAAATATATAATTTATTTATAAATCCAACGCAACGAGTGATAATGAAGACATATTGTATTAACCAGTTTAACACTGGTCATTTATAAATTTGGCAAATCGTTTTTCGGGTGTTTTATATAAGTTTAATAAAAGTAAAGACTGATTATGAGTTATACAGGTGTTGATGGCAATGGTAATAACGCAAATATACATTCTATTAGTAAACGTCAAAGTGAATAGGAAAGTAATTTGGTGTATAAAACACTGCCAACATAACACTCAAACATATGCGAAAATGCGTGTAACTGGATGTCAATGGTTGTGTATGCCATTTTAACCTTATTTACAAAGGACTATGGTGTACGGTAGTAGTTGATTCCTCCAATAGTGCTTTCTTGTAAGAGTCAACAGTACCTGACATCCGATCTAAATTGTGGTATGGCATCAATTACCAATGAGAACATTGCATTATTCTGTGGGGAATCAATCTAATTCAATTTTCATGACGCAGGGCGATCTATTTCTTAATAACTATTTCACCATTGAAAGGATTAATGTGTACTTTTATGTAATCAGACAACCACTGTGATAGATGTATGTATACGGTACATACATGAACAAACAAAGTTCTTTTGTTAAACAAAGTAGCCATTAGTCTACGGTCCTGAATATACCGGTAGTTGCATATGCGCCATGTCAAAGAGTTATGTGAAAAATCTTTATTTATACAACTACTTGTTCGGTGATCAAAAATAATGTAAATACCTTAAGGTATTTTACGTGATACAAGCTTATTTAAATTGATCTTTCAAAACCTATATAATAACTCTACTTGTTCATTTACTTTGTCATGATATATCATATAACTGATGTAATGTCATTGCATGGCAATTCTAATAATGGTGTTGGCAATGAACTCAAAAACAACTCTTAGAAATACCTTTCTGCATACCTGCATACATAGTGCAACAGTTCAAATATCGGCGATATAATGGACAGTTCCACAACTGTCAATCATGATCATTTATAACTGTACATGGTCAATTTTAATCCAATAGGTTAGGATTATGTTGTCAGCTGACAATCTGACCTATAAAATACAAAAGAAAGTATACTTCCTGTTTGTGATAAACCTTATCACAAGATCAAAGAGAATATGCCGCATGGAGAGGAGCATGCAAATTTGTGGAACTATCCATGTGCAGATGAAAGGGATCATTGTTTGAGAAACAGACATCACAATATGTAAATGTCATTGGTTGATGTGCAATTACGTCAACCGTTTGACATCTATGATGTTATGAAAAGCTGTAAGCAAGCAAGAATGCGAATGGCTATTTAAGATAGCCATCTACAGGAACGTTCTAATGGTAAATGTTTACATTAATTGGCTTCCTAGGCAGATTTTCAACACTGTAAAACAGTGAATGCTACATTCTTTAGGGTTTAGTATGTGTGTTTTGGCATATCAGCGTATTTTGTACTAGGCATACCCATACAATAAATAACAAGCTACTTTTCAAAATTTTGGAAATATCAATAGTAAGTTATAGGATAATTATGAATGAATCTGGCATTCAACATTTAGCATTTTAATAAAACAAACATTCATAAACGGGGTGTAATTGAATTTGCATTGATCCTATAATAAACAATTGAATAAACTGAATAAAGGGATATCCCTCAGGAAGCATAGCCTGCACGAGAAAACAGCAGCCTCGGTTTTATTGAAGCTGTTTATCAGTAGCAATGAATGATGCCACACCACCGACGCCCTCTAGCACATGAGCGGGACTCTATTTTCAACTGTTTACAACATACATGTACACTCCATGATCCCTGAGGACCAGAAAAATATAACTACACAGTGATGTAGTACATGTACTGGGCGACCTTTATAGCCGCAACACAGGCACTAAATTATTTTTAAGTATTAGATCTATCTACAATGTACCGTCGGAAAGGTTTAACAACCTACATTTAACAATTAATGTAAAATTGTTTGCCATTATTAAATTAACAATAATTCAGTATCATTGTATATCAATGTTTGTTTTAGTTAAACCGATGAAAGGGAAAGACCCAAACCTATTAATCAGACACATTTATTTAAAATTATGTCAACATTAATTAACTATCAAACAAACCAAGCGTGAAAGGTTTTCTGATAGACACGGAAGTCAAAGACGTGAATGCACGTATTGCAATCTGTCGCGTTGCAAACACATTCTTTCATTGTTGACATGAATTCTGCAATGTATCACAAAGCGTTGCACATCCCACTAAGGGGTGGGGTCTATCAGGTTTGCTGACCGCTGTTGCTGTAATATACTTTCTAAATGGAAAAGAACGAGTTCACCCGAACATGTAGTACAATTTGCAAAATATTTTTAACACGGGTAAACATGTCTAGCAAACCAATTTTAACATTGATATCCAATATATTAACAAACATGATTTGTTTATTTACGTTATTTGCAAAAGCGAAATATCTTTTTGGTGCCATTAAACTGATGAAAGGGAAAGCCCTCAGGAAGCATAGCCTGCACGAGAAAACAGCAGCCTCGGTTTTATTGAAGCTGTTCATCAGTAGTATCGAATGATGCCACACCACTGACGCCCCCTAGCGCATGAGCAGAACTCCATTTTCAAATGTAAACAACTTACATGTACACTCCATGATCCCTGAGGACCAGAAAAATATGATTACACAATGATGTAGTACGGGGCGACTTTTTACAGCCGCCACACGTTTAGAAAATGCACTAAATGCACATGATGCACTACAAGCACACATTTTCTAGCCATAAATTATGCGCGGTCTTTTTAAAATAAAATCAACGCATTCCAGGCAATAACTTTGTCGAGGTATCACACACAGCAGTTTTCATACTCTTGACGTATATGCGCCTATTTCGTTTGCACTTACAAAACGATAACAACATGTTCATTTATGTTTTTGTAAATGCACTGACTAAAATTTAGGGTGTTAATTATTAGGTTTGAAAGGTAAAAAACTAAACCAGAGATTATGACACTTCTCCTTATGGCAATTATATTCTTGTTCGGAAATGTTAGAGTTCAATATCCACGAAGAGAGATTGTTAGACGGATAACAAGCAGGATATCAGCCAGACATCTAGTACGAGGATGAATCAATTTTGACACGTGTAACTATCTCTTTAAATGCCAAGACTCAATTAAAACAGTTATGTACCCCAAATGCCAAGTTTTTTATTTGGAGGGTGTTGACATGTTTTAATGTTGTTCAACTGATATATCCAAATTAATATTCACAAGTCATAAGGAAAGCCTGTTCAGAAGTTTTGCTAAATAGATTGTGCATCGGAGAGATTTTAAAAGTCGGTCGCTGAAGGATAAAACTGTTTTCATTGAGGGAGTAGATGTTGGTAATTGTGGTGACCAACGATTGCTTCTGCCGGCTGCCCCTGCATACCTTCATCCACGTCTTGGATCTCTAAAATGTTTAATTACCATGGCGAAATAATGTTAATTAATAATATAATAATCAAAATAAACAACCAGTTGTTTTTTCTAAAAAATTGTTACGTCTTATTTCTGTGTGCTGTGCTAAATGGTTGTTTTTGTACGGGCCATTGTGTCATGAGGCCCTTCAATATGACTTTATCTATTTTGTTTGCTATATTTTATCTTGTATCATCTCATATTCTATAACTTATATTACAAAGCGTGACAACAGTCGAAGCAGTGCAAGATCTGGCAGGAGGTACGTTTGTCATTGCAAAGAAAATCCTGCTAAACTACAATCACTAAGTTCTTAAGTTCTATTTTTTACATACATAATAATTCAACTTACTACAGCTATGGCGGCTGTAAAATGTCGCCACATTTAATATCATTATGTAGTATGTATATTGTTTAATCCTCTATGATCAAAGATTGTATGTTATTTATATTTGCAAATAAAGAGTTTCTCTTAATTGAGCGTCTTCTATGTACTGCTGCCATAATGAAAAGGCTATTTTCAAACAGCATAACTCAAGTGACTCATGCTTTTGTGACCGAAGTATGAGTTTAATATATAATATAATATAGGATGCTATTATAATAGCAAATTTCTCTTAAAAGCTACTATATACTTTCTGTCTCCCGCCTGCATAAAAACATTTTCTTAATAAGCAAACTGTAAATGACATCTGACCTTTATTTTAAATTGCATCAATCAATGTAGAGGAATTTGCCTCTCGTTTTCAGGGGATTTAGTGCATTTCCATTTAGTTTGTAGGGAAAATTGATGTTAGTGATTTTCGTAATCAATCAGAAGTATTGTGCTTACTAAAAGCTGCACTTTGAGTAGACTGTAATCATTAAATATCTCTACTATATAAATCTATAAAAAACAACTAAAGCAAGAAAGGGCATGTACTCGGACATTCCCATTCGGCGTCGGGGCATACACATTGTTAGTTTTTATTAATGGCTTTTAGTGAAAGATACTGGGCTGCCCATTTAACATGGCAAACCAGGTTATATTTGTTCCTAGTGTAATGCACCGACAAATTGAATGCTGATAATATAATTATGTTTTAGTTAAGAATTAAATGTCTTACCTAACAGTAAAAATAAAATGCCTGATTTAAGTTTGCCAATTAAATTATTTTGTGTTTTTGTAACAAACTGAAACACATGCTGTACATTTGTCTAAGCAAATAGACTGTCATACATAAGAATGTTATTTCCACTTCAATGTGACACCACCTTCATAACATTACTTGAAAATATGAAAAGGTTATAGAGGTTTATAAGAGATCTATAAGAAAGCGCTGTTTGCTTTTATGTTTTACCTTATTTTCGTCCTTAAAACATAACTGAAATGGATACATTCTCCCTAGTGACATCTGGAGTATTTTACTGAACGCATTTACAGTTGATGTCGAGCATTTACAAAGATGTCCTACGGGGGTCCCAATCTCATCATTAATTGGTTGACAATGACGTGGATGAAACTCGCAATCATTTGGTCGGCAGTGAAGTGTTGTACCACCGAGCCAAGTCCCCTTGCAAATGCACAGTGTCGACTTACCACGAATTAATGTAGTCTAGCAGTCATATGTTACTCCGCATGTTTTACACGTGTAAACTGTAATAGACAACTTAACCAGATCTAACACGATTTTTAGTCTTAGTCATCATTTCAAACATTTGGATGCTAATGTCGAATTTCGGATTCACCGTATATGCTTGTGAATTGTACATGTATGTACTACATTGTCGTATTTCTGTCGCATTTGACAATCTTTTTATATGGGTTTCAGCCCCACGGCGGAACTGCATATATGAGATGCCAACGAAGTCCACATTCTATGTATCATAAAACAATTTGGGCGCTTCTAGTGGTGAATATGATTTCAGCCTCCGTTTTTCGACTTAAAGAAAGCATTGGACGTCATGGTAATCATAGTTAATATGCATCGCATTTGCATTTGACTATGTCATCGCAATTTCGCCGCTTGGTATTGTCAGTATAGGTATGAATGCAAATACCAGAAACCGAAAAGTCAGGCCTATTAACTGATACTACCAACACAATTAATCGGTTTATTAATGAATAATGAATAGAATTAAATTTGATGTATGTATGTTGTGAGGTATGTGTTCACACGAAACATTCAACTTCTCTTAATTGCTTCCGTTAAGTTCAGTTCTAGTCCATAACATCGTATTCGGACATGACGTTTTATATACACGACGAAATTGACATAACATTAACATTTGTATTAATTTCAAAGATATCAATACAGAGGAATCAAGTAATTCAATTCATACTTATTAGCATTGCCATCTCTATATATTATATAATAGTGCATTTGCGTTTAGGTAAACTATAATAAAAAGGGGTTTTAAGTTTCAAATGTAACTGTCACATGTCTGTTAAATGACTTAATAGAGTATGACATGATAATTTGTTTGAATACAAAATATAACATTATGTATCTGTATAACGGCGCAAAGTTGGTGGTAATATAATTTGTAAAGAAAAAAGACCTTGCATTAACTTTGTTTTCCATGACTGTTTTTATGACCTTGTATTTGTTATTTTCAAGAAATAATCGTATCTAATGACAAACCTCGACCGTTAGGTTATTAAACATTATATGACAAAAACATTATCACCCGAGTAGAAGTTATTGTTTGTTTTTGTTGTTTTTATGTGTTATTTTTGTTGTTAACAGACATTCTTTTTTTAAATGTTAAGTTCTAGTAACTTAAAGCAACTTAGTAAAGCATTATATTGCATGTTTATTCAAGGTTCTCTGGGAATATCCTTAAATCTACTATTAAAATAAGAATGTAACGTCTAGCGGTCATTCACTTCATTCAAAAGAGCAAAAACAGATGGCAACAAAACTCAGAATTATTAGGTGTTTATCAAAAGGTTTAACGAGAAGTGGGCATGTTTAATAGATCCTATGTAAGCAATTGATTATTTGCTCAAAATAAAATGATTATTTATTTTGGGTTTTATGTAACACATGTTTTATGCGAAACATAAAATATGTATTACAAGAAAATAACTGATTTAAGGTCATAAAATAGTCATGAAAACAGAGTTAATGCAAGGTCTTTTTTCTCTACAATTTTTCAACATATTTACACAATCTTTGCATATATCTATGCACTCAGGCAGGACCAATACAGAGTATGCAAACGCATGCAAGGTAATGACAGCTGCCGTACTTGAGTCTGGGGTAGGAGTAAGTTGCTGTAGTTCTTTGTTCTTTCATTACCGAATTAACAGACACGCTCTATGGCGTTGCACTAGGTCAAACTCACGAACCTGGATTGGAAGACCGCTATTTGTACCAATAGTGCTATCTGGCACAGTTTACAGAGACATACTAAGAGCATCAATAATGTTCGGATTGTCGAATAAAATATGTTTAAAATTTTAAAGGAAATGTTTGGAATGTAATATTAATTAACTATACAATGTACCCATCCGCGAATAACTACTGCTTACACGGTTGACATACATATGTAAAACGCACATTTATTATGCCCCTCTTATTAAAAAATTGTCAATGATTATATTCACCATGCAAACTATGCTTCCTTAGCAGAAGGTGAGTAGGTATTATATGCTACAGAAAGCATACGTCTTGGAACACATATATCATTACCGGTGATATTAGCATATTTTATACCGAAAAAGTTCTTGGACAATAAATAAAAACTAAACTATCTATTTCAACACCTTTTAATGCTCAGCTGCACAAGATCTTTTCCGCTGTAACGTGTTTAATAAACAGAGCCAAAACATTGATGATTTTATAATGTTTTATAAATATGGCTGGTGCTTATTATTATTACATATTTCTAAGGAGCCTCGATGCACATACACTTACATAAATACATTATGAGAAGCTGTCATGCTAACGTCCTTATAATGATGTCTGTTGGCTTAACAGAGCATCTATTTGTCTGATATAAAAGAAAACATTTAAGCGTTCGCCCTTAGCATTATGCAATATATCTTGCATAATGAGTTTGATGTGTCCATAATGTGTTCATAAAATAGATATTAATAAGTGCGTTATGCTTTTTAGATGCCGAAATGCATTTCAATGCATTGCACGGTGTCCTAATGTTCTTCACATGTATGCATGATTTAATAATACAATCAAATTGCGACGTGATGCTTGTTGTCATAATTATAAGACAAAACTTTATTTTGCATGAATGATATAGATCTTTTATTATATATTATGGTTATTGTGGTTTAATCATTCCTTAAATCTGCATACAATTATATTATCTATCATCATTATATCATTCTATAAGGCGTTCTTATATATTACCTTAACACCTATTCAGGAATATGTAGACCAGTGTCCGTGAAAATTGTGTTATTATAGAAATCGCACTTATATTTGACGTATATAATTTCAAATATGGTAATTTTTATTATTCCTTGGTCTACGTATATTTGTTTATTATGCATTAATAAAACGGATTTGGTACCTCTCAACCTTTTCTTGAACCTAAAACGGAATACTTGTTACTAGCAGTTGTTGTTCAATACAAACTAAAAGGTTGTACACATGAAGTTGTTTACTGTTTCTTTGCAATTGCCTGTAAATGGAATCAAATTTTTGTTTCCCTAGCATCAATGCTCGCACATTATATTGTAGATTATCGTAAATGGAAAAGTGATAAAATAACTGAAGTTTTGTTCACGTTTCACATTTCACATGGACATGATATTTTAGTAACGTTGTATCCGACTATCCCAGCGTGCACTTAGATTGACTCTTAACAGTGAGAAGCCAAGTAATTAATATAAATGGTTACATGATACGATAATGGAACTATTTCAAATGGTTGCCAAGTTTCGTGACAGTTAAGTAATAAATCACAACATTACGTTGTAAGTCTTACATATCATTCAAAGACAATGTAAATACCTATTTAATATAATAAATGACGTTCTTGAGACATTATTGTACAGAAGCAACTAAAATACCATAAAGAGTACCACTTTGTTCATGATGTCATCGTTTGGTCAGTCAGTGGAATATACCTCGGTATATAAAAAATCACGTGTCAATCTATGATTCAACAAAGTGCCTTCTTATTATGTAAATATAAATGTGAGGCAGTGGTATTGACATTCAATTAGTCTACCAATGTGTCACTCAAAATGTTCATCTAGACTTTGTTCTAATGCATCAATATGAAACCAGAATATGAGGTAGGCACTTCAGAGGTTTGTTATAAAGATATACTTATACTTTTATTCCTACATAATACATATACCTGATACGAAGATCAGGTAACATAGTTATATATACAAATATATACATAAAACATACATATACAATATACACTATGGTGGATATATTTCAAATACATGTAGTAAACGCGAGTATTATATTCTACAGATACATTAACGATAGTGGCAAAAACATTTTTTTTTTGTTTTTTTGTTTTAACGTATTGAATTGTTAGAATGTCGTTAAAGTGTTTACGTGGGAAGTGTAGGTACATTAGGTAAATCAATTACGCCATACAGCCCAGCGACAAAAAGAAATTCTAGACAAATGTATGTGTAATTGCTATAAATAATGTAATTGTGTTACAAAAAATGTATTGATGTTTTTTTGCAACTGCATTGAAATGCCAAACATTCCACAGCAACAAATAGCAAAAGAAGAAATAAATATCTCCCATAATAATTGCGTGTCTAAAAGTTGTTGGCGAGTTTTATCACAATGATAAGCATATCCACATGTACAAATGCTCTTTTCGTAGAAATCGATGCACATCGTTGATGTTACTGTAGACATATTCTACAATTTATTTGAATAGATTGTTGAAGTTTAATATAATCGCTGTACCACATTATTATAGTTACATTTATTGTATTGATATTAAAACATACGTGTTTTGTATCAATATGATGTTGAAATTTCACAACAATTGTAAATAATTGATACAATTCATATCATAAACACACACACACATTCAGTGCATAGCACACAGGGAACGTTTCCGTAGTGATATACAGATAAATAATAAATGTCACTGCGTGACAGAAAAGTTTTATTAAATATGATGAATCAATCGTTTTCGGAGTGGTAAATATGACTTCGACCAATACAAATGTAACAATAAAAATAATCTATACTAATCTATAAAAGCAAAATGCGTGATTTCTTTAAGAATCTGGCCATACTGATTGTCAGAAATGTTGACAATATATACATATATATTGGTTTGCTTTAAACATGCGTATATATAAATTAAACTGAGAAAAATGTTAGAGATTACAAAACACAGTAGATGTAGCTTATGTTGCTGATTGATTTAAATATGCTGTTATGTTAGGTTGTTGAACTGTTTACCAGAATCAGGGAGAATGTTTCGTTAAACATCTAAATAACATATTGTCACACTTAAATGTTGTATAATTCTTAGACACCATCGTTAATTAGATTTTTTGGAAAATATTATGCCTACTAAGCAGTCAGAACTGTTTTAGTTTTTTTTCTTCTTTTAACTACATACAAACTAGAAGACAACTGACTTTCAGAAATGCTACATTGTATGTTGTGGTGCCACACAAACAATAAAAAGAATAAAGCGCACACACATGCCTAGACTTGAGGCATAAACATACGTATGGTTGGAGTAATATAAATTATGTAGACAATCTTCATTGTAGTGAATATTGCCATGTGCTGGCGATATAGAGAGTAACGGGAACAAAACCAATTGACAGAAAAAACACCAATGCACAAGTGTACGCAAAAGAGTGAATGTTAAATGTGAAATATTAAAGAAATAGCATTTAAGTATTAAAAAGCAAACCTATTGTTATATATTATAACACGTTTTTTGAATGTGTAAACGAATACATATCACGTATAAATGTGAAAAGAAGACAAGAGTCAATAGTATCAAAAACAGCCTACAAAATAAGAAACTGTAACATAAGAAAGAAACACACTAGGTTATACTGAAAGCTAGGCACGATCGACTTACACTTTTTTTTTGGGGGGGGGGGGGGGAAAATGTTTTGCGATAGTGGCAAGTTGGTGTCGTGTTGCAAATACTAAGCTATATCCTCGACATTGTTTTATGTGTTACAATATATAGCTAGCCTTTACAATATCTGCGGTACCATGATACTAA
>Ga0224511_10004039_pt1 | contig 10917 bp, 6 predicted proteins | sample SF_May12_sed_USG_2_FD_169988 | JGI IMG/M metagenome (GOLD analysis project Ga0224511, IMG submission 169988) | Sediment microbial communities from San Francisco Bay, California, United States - SF_May12_sed_USGS_8_1 | ecosystem: Environmental > Aquatic > Marine > Sediment | place: USA... | reverse complement strand
ACACTTTGTCCTTGAGGAATCTTCCAACATCTTTAGTGATATCAATTATCTTATTCGGTAGTTCCTGAAGAAAATGGCAAAACATGACTCACTGTAGCTACATGTGACAAAGTGCCGGATGATTGCTTTTTTCAGCCATTGTCTGTCTGGTTGGACTTCGGCGTTCCTCTTCAATGTCCGCAGATTGTATGGTGGCATTAAGGGGAGATTGAGTTATTTTCTGCCACGCTGGCTCAGCACATGCTGGCAGAGTGTGATCAGCCAGGTCCAGGGCTGGGAGTGGTACCCGGCACCAGAAGTATTGGAGAAAGCTACGAATGCGTGTGGTCCTAATGTTTTGGGACATTAGGTAGTCGTGGGCTTAGCGAGATTATAGGATACCTATATGAGAATCTGGGTCCAGAAGCAGGACAAGGTGGGCTCTCCCTGCGAGTGAGAGCTTCTCTCAATGATCACCCCAGCCCACCATGACACCAAGCCTCACTACATGGTGGAGTAAGGTGGAGTAAGGTGGAGTAAGGTGGAGTATTATTACTGTCCAGCCCAGCCCACCATGACACTAAGCCTCAGTACATGGTGGAGTAAGGTGGAGTAAGGTGGAGTATTATTACTATCCGGCCCAGCCCACTATGACACCAAGCCTCACTACATGGTGGAGTAAGGTGGAGTATTATTACTATCCGGCCCGTAACAATAACTTTACCTCTACCTTTACTCTATAATAGAGGGAAATACCTTTATGATGAATTTTGGTACTTTCTCGAAGACAAATTTCGAGGTATCTTTAGTGAACTCGATCACTTTTCCTAGCACTTTCTCCCAATCTTTTGGTTCACATTCTTTCTTGGCTCTGCAAGTAGAATGGCCTAATAGATGCCATCTTTCGTTAGCATTATATGGAATAACTCTTTGTGCTTCCATCTATACTCCACATTATTAATCTCTGTACTGGGTCGTGGAGTTTATACTCCTCACTATTAATCTCTGTACTGGGTCGCTGAGTTTAAATTCCACATTATAAATCCCCGTGCAGGGTCCTGAAGTGTATGCTCCACATTATAAATCCCCGTGCAGGGTCGTGAAGTGTATGCTCCAGATTATTAATCCCCGTGCAGGGTCGTGAAGTGTATGCTCCAGATTATAAATCCCCGTGCAGGGTCGTGAAGTGTATGCTCCACATTATAAATCCCATCAAATTAATCAAATATAGCTGTACGATCGATTTTGCGCATGAGAGAACGATTCCGAAATTACTACCATTACGAGGGCTCTAGGGTCACGTGACCGGAAAGGTTGTCCGATTTGTAGTGAGTTTTCAAAGTTTTGCGAGAAAGGTGCTCGTTTTGCAATGGCTATTATGACTTCTAATTAGTCCCATCTGCTGGATATTTTCATAGTTCCAGTGGATCACATAATTTATGATATTTAGCAACTCGTACCATCCTAACTCATTTATTGCACAAGGACACCTCTGATTCGACTGTCAATTAGATCATAGTACAAGACTTAGGATGACTCGTTCAAATTTCAAGTGGAATAAAACAACTCCGAACTCACATTATTAAACCCCTACGGTAACCACGAATCCCGTAACTGTAGTCTGTATTCTACGTAATTCTTTCCTGCGCAATGTATAAAATAAAAAAGTGGCTCAACTGACCTGGCCTCGCACTTGGTATCCACACAGCTAGCGCAGGCCTGCACCTTTCCCTCCGACTGTTTCATGCATCTGTCTTTAATTGGATTAAACTCGGCCATAGCGGTGGTCATCCTCACATTGGCCGAGTCGAAAATGTTTTGTATGTACGGCGTACCGGCATTTCGAATACCTGTGAATTATAAATGATTTATAATTATGAAACATCGCGTTTTTTTCATAGACTGTGTCGCGGGCTGGTAAGCAATTGTTGGATGGCTACATGTCCTATTGTAGATTCTGGTCTAGACTGGCTACTGGATGCTAACTGACAATAATATTATTTATAATATTTATACTAATATTATTTTCATGGACCTTTACGTAAAGATCGTATCCACAAGTTATCCATGTAAACACACAAATTAAGAAATGACCTTTGGTGACCCGTACCAACGGAGTAGGTTCGCTTGGGATGTCGGGTCGAGGAGTGAGCTAACGCCATCCCCAAAGGGCCCGTTCAGTGGTCGTGTAGGCGAGGCTAATGTTACACGGGGCATCTTTCTGTTGATTTCAACCGGTGAAAACATGGCTTTGGCATACCTACACTGGGGAATTGGTGTCTGACCAAGGGACGGTGATCCAACTAGGCAAATGCAATTACCCCTTTTAGGGAAATCTTCTGGCTGACAACTAAACTAGTTTATTTAGAACTGACAAGCGAGCTAGCAAACCCGGATAACGGTTTATGACTCTTTAAATAGGCATTTTCCCAAGAGATAACATTGATTGCATATTGCCCTGCTGCTAATCCAATGCATCAGCTGTGCGCTGTACTGACCGAAGATACGATTTGGTCCGGACGAGTCGCCCGAAAGCGTTTTATGAAGCGATTCGGGGCTAATTGTGGGCTAGCGAGAAAAATATGTTGAGTAGTTGTCACGGTTGTTCGGACAGACTGACCTGTTGGACTTTCGCTTTTAATTTAGTTGCCAACGCGAATCTATGCGTTTGCATGATTTCAGTCTATTTAACAAACGTGCGGGCCACGGGAATTAAAATAGAGATGAAGCCCTGTTTTACTCAGTGTGTTGGGGCTATGTTAGCTTGTCCGAAAAGCTCTAATGATTCTTTCGTTGACAGAGCCATTCATGAGAATAGACTACCCATTTAAGAGGTTGTAAGTCATGGGGAGAGAACAATGGTGAAATTGGATGGTCACGCCTATTCGACATGCTCACCAATTACAGTGAAACTTGGATAACTCGAACTGCAAGGGACCACCAAAAAAGTTTGAGTTATGAAAAGTTTGAGTTATGAGCTATGCCCTCCCTTTGTTTTAACCAGAGTTATGAGTTATGCTCTCCCTATGCTTTAACCATGTGGCCACCATAGCGAGTCCATTTCGCTTTAGTGTATTCCATTTCCTGGCTAAACTTTCTAGAATTTGCGGGTTTTCTTCTCATGTGAAAAGAAAACAATGAAATTGAGCTTGTTACACAAGAATGTAAACATATCCAGCCACATAAAAGGTAATGTGATGGCACTAACTGCAGTTGTTAGTTCCAGTTATGACTAAAGGTTCGAGATATGCCCAGCAAATTATCATTACCAGTGCAGGGACCATGAAGTTTGGTGTGAGTTAAGCAAGCTTTTGAGTTAACCGAGTTTCACTGTATATTGCAAAGAGTTGGACTGACCAGATAGGCATGCAAATGTTATCTATACCCAAATGTACTCACCCAAGAGAGAACTTGGTGGCAGCGGGATTCGCGCTGACCCTAACACCACCAGTGAAAGAAATACTGCTGCCTTCATGCTGCTTGCTGGATGATCGCTAGAGCTTCTCCATTCAACTTATAACATGGAGCGTTGTGACACGGACAGTGGGAGTTTAATGAGTACATGCATCAATAAGTTTGCTCTATCACGCGAGTGTCCGCAATCTTGAATTATCTTTATGGGAAGGAACATATTGTATACACTTCTGAGAAACTATGAGTTGCTGATTAAGCGGATTGCCTCATTGGCTGAGCGTGCCTAGACTGAAGGCATACACGATCATAACATTTGAGGTGTTTAGAGTGTATTTCCTTGAATGTCGCAAGCCGGTATTTGTTCTCTCGACTCCATGTGAAGAAACAGAATGGTGACCGCAGGGCGGGTCAAGGGCCAAAACAAAGCGTGTTCCATTTGTGATCCGTGTAGGGACGAATGTACAAATATTATCCTCTATGCTTCTTTGGTGTCAAATGTTGTGGAAATTAAAGCCTTTAACTCCAAAACTCTTTTAGAAATAGAGCCCTCTTCTGGCTGTCACACAATCAGGAACTTCATCAATGGCTGGCACCCTCCTAGTTCTTGCCCATCTCATTCCAGAGCCGACAGGCAAATATGGCAGAAAACCTGAGCAGAAAAAAACTATGTATTTTCTCAACGAAGATTCGAGCTGGGTTTGGAAAGTTTAGATCAGGCCTGCGCACTCGAACTCCTTAGTTGCGGAGCCGTAAATCTTTCCATGAGCCTGACTGAAGGCTGATCCTTTCTACCTAAATTCCATCTTATTCCGTAGATTGTTGTGATTAGCGGTTGGCGGTTTTAAGACAGCAATGGTAGGTTCGCAGAAAAGAGATGAATTTCTGTCTGACTAAAAAAGAATTCTTTCCATTGTGGGTTACTTTTTCCTTTGCTAGCCATCTTTCCGAGGTCAAAATAAGGTGGACTGCCAAAACACCTTGAGCCTGCCCCAATCTAATCCCCCACCGAATATCAGCAAACATGTCTCGGGCTAAGATATCCTGGAAGTGGGGAGAAAACTGAAGTTATAAGAAGTGCTGTTCCGGTTTTCCATAGCCCTAAATGGTTCGAGGCCGTTGCCTTCAAACCCCCTTAATTGTGTAATAATGGCAGTAATGCTCGCTGACAGAGGTGACAAACTGCACTATGAAACTCTATTTCAATATTCGTGTTGAACATTTTCTCTATTCAGACTTGCGTAACTACAGGTCTAGTATACAGCTACAAAAGGCTTTTTCAAACATCACCGCATAAGCCAGCCGAGAAATCAATGCAAACACCAACAGCTCTGCAGGGTAATTTCCTATCTCGAGGCCAATTCTGAAAAGTGCGTCGCTGAGGGCTCTAAGTGTGCACATCGGATATAGGGCTAAATCTAAGCTTCCATTTGAGGTGGGTATTGGGGCCATGACCAAACTCAAAGGGCCAAAGGATTCCTGCATAGCCAAAGTATTCCTGCATAGCCAAATGATTGCTGCATAGCCAAATGATTGCTGCATAGCCAAAGGATTCTTGCATAGCCAAAATATCTCTGCATAGCCAAAGGATTCCTGCATAGCCAAAGGATTCTTGCATAGCCAAAATATCTCTGCATAGCCAAAGGATTCCTGCATAGCCAAATGATTGCTGCATAGCCAAAGGATTCCTGCATAGCCAAAGGATTCCTGCATAGCCAAAGGATTCCTGCATAGCCAAAGGATTCCTGCATAGCCAAAGGATTCTTGCGTAGCCAAAGGATTCCTGCATAGCCAAAGGGTTCCTGTACAGCCAAAGGATTCCTACATAGCCAAAAGATCTCTGCATTGCGAAATGATTCCTACATAGCAAAAGAATTCCTGCATAGTGAAAAGGTCCTGCATGGCCAAAGGAGTCCTGCATAGCAAATGATTCCTACATAGCCAAAGGATCTCTGCATAGCCAAAGGACTCCTGCATAACCTAATGTACCTCATCCAATGATAGCCACGGAGCATTTTTGATCATAACTTTTGAATGGGTGGCCTGATAGAGAAATGAGTTCGCAGGTGTCAACCTGATACATGTAGACACCTTCCAACTGTTTCCAATTCCAGTCAATACCCAGTGCCCCCCTCACATAGTTAGTAAGCTAACTGCCGTGACCAATCATTAACCACAGACCCCATAAAGACATAAACAATACCAGATACCATCCCTAACAGTTTAATTCAAATGGAACTTATCCACCCATTAAACCTGAAAATCCGAGGTTATAGGCTAACTGATAGTGAGTAATATCAAGATGTGGTGATTCCAAGGTGAAGTTAGACTGAGTTGATGAGTTCAGATGAGTTCAGATGAGTTCAGTTGAAGTCGATGAGTTGTATTCGCGGAGTTTAGCGAGTCAATTTTCCAGAATAACCAAATGAAATATTAATAATAAAAATTGAGATGAGAATATAAGATTACGGAATTTACTCATTAATCCACAAAAAAGCCTTCTTAACTCATAGAGAAAACATCCAAATATAGGGAGATAAATAGTTGCTGCAGTGACGCGTGATTGCTGATACTATTAACAGTCACCATGATCTAAAATACTTTTAACAAATCATTTCATTTCTTTCTCATCGCTGTCAATATTCCTGCTGACTGGTCAACTAACAGTCTATAAATGAGTAGGCAGGTTACCTGGTTCTTCGGGCAGGTGGAGTAGTAGGTAACGAGACTATCACTGCGCCCACCCGAAAAGCCAGGTAGCCTAGCTAATAAATTGGTCTATATTACCCAAGAGTTGCCTTCTCTCGATACCACACCTTCCTAACTTGGCGAGATAGATGAATAATCTGAACCAAATTCCCAAACAAAGAGCGTAAAGCTGGTCTTCCGGAATAGCCTTTGTGGATTGTTGGAAAACGTGCCTGAAGCCCTTATCCCATGGAAACGCAGCCTTAAAGGAGGTTGGAGCGTACTGAATTTTTATACTGAGAACAAACGAATTTGACATATTCTCGTTATTATATTACCCGGGCATGGCCCGATCAATAGTATTATGATAAATGTGCACATTTTTTAATAGAGCCATTCAGAAAAGTATGCAAAAGCCAATACGCCAAAGTCGCTGGAAATGTGGTGTTCTAAAACACAGGTAGTTTTGCGTATTTGTTGCGCTGTTGCTGAAACTGTGGTGCAACTACTGATAATATTTTATTTGTCATATCTTGGGGCAATTATAGAGGTACGTATACGTGTACATACGGAACAACAATGCATCAAATTGTACGTGGGTGATTTGCTTTCCGGCAGGGCGTACCATCAGTTTGACTAACTGAAAGAGTCGCTTTCATTCATTATGCAGTTTTATCATAAGCCGTTGTCTTTTAACAAGATAATGACCTGTAAAATACACTTTGTTCCGAGGTAACCTGACTTTGCCATGAGGGGTAATCGTATAACGATAATATAAGCAAAATAAGTCCAATTCCAAGAGCCAAAATCCCTCGACCAAAGTCTCCCGGTGCTTACGGAGTTGTCTTTTGTATCGGTCAATAGTCAGGTCGATTGAGGTCGACCCAAATCAGTTCAGTACGATTTCCGCCAGCCATATTGTTGAGTCAGGATTACAAATTCTGTGAAACGGTGAAAGAAACCCTGGTTTTACTCTGTTTGAAGTAAAAGGACGACTACAGAGCTGTGTTCTATCAATAATTGCCACATAATCTACGACAAAACCTGGTCGGACAACTATTCACACCACCTGGAAGCTTTATAAAGAAGTTGTAAATAACTGGAGAGGTTCGAGATTCTACGTGAATTTTACGGAAACGCACGCTTTTGGCGGAGATAGGAACTTCGTTCACTCTCGCGGACATGCAAAACCAAATATTGCTGATGGAATAAAAAGCCTTTTGTGTCTGTGTCTGCAAGGCCATGATGCAAATGGTAGATGACTCTGATGGCCAGCCTGGCAGTAAACGTGCTAGAGGGATCTCTGTTGGTGAGTTTCCCTGACATTAATTGACAGTGAATCACCGACAGGCCTCCAAGTCCAACTCAAGGCACTCGCCTGCCAACGCAACTCCCGTGGCCACCGCGACGTATGAACTGCCCGCGGCAATCGCAACACTGAACACTCGGTCCCCCACCCATTTAGATCAACTTGTATTGCTAGCAGTACGTGCGACGAACGTTACACTCATAGTTCATGTCCGATCTTTTCTAGAGACGAGAGTGTGACTAGGGGTTTGACTGATGACTCGTTGTCAGTACTTTACTTGGTTTGCTTTTGGCTTCGCTGGTCTTTCAGTTTCACTTTTTTGGACTGACGTGAACTTGAAGTTCAACTCTGTGTGTCCGTTTAATTTGATTGTTCGATCGATTTAATGTCGAGTCCAAAGTATTCCTGACTCAACCCTGACAGTGACACCCAAACGATCTGAAGAAGTGATTAGCCTTTCCTTCTGATTCTGAACTTCACTCGCGCGAACTACTTACACCAGATCTCCCCGACATTCCTAGGCCTGGGGTATCCAGTAGAGTAGTGTTCCTCTTCCCCGAAACTATTGACTGTGCACCATCCTGTTTTAGATTATGATCTATCAGCGCTGAATGAGCTTCCGGAAGGGCTACTGTCCCAAGGCGAGACGCAGCCGCCTTCATCAATACCAGAGCGACACCAACACATTACCGCCATGCTCACTCAGTCTCACGGCGCTGCGCCAAACGGCCAGTCACTTCTCCAGCAGCACGCTGTTAACCAGGTGAGAAGCCATGCACAAATCAAGAGGAGCGGGGTTTAGAAATTCTGTTCTCAAGACAATTCGGTATCTTCATGGACCTTGATGTAAAAAAGACCCCTTAAATGATCCATGTGGAAAATAAACTTCTCCTGTCGCTATCATTACTGTTTCTCTGACCCTTGTATTGCAGAATCGTACGTTGTGTACATATGCAGGCAGAACTCCCCCTAAACCATGGCTTTATCAGGATTGTTTTTACAGGCCTGCAAGTGTTTTTGCATTTAGGTCTATACTGTGGCTCCCGATTTGTCTAAACAGGAAATTGTCCGGTTAGCCACCATACAACGGGTTCTGTAAATGCAGGGATTGCGTCCGGTCTAGCTGGTGGTTTGCTTTTAGCAGCATGGGCTTTCTGGTCAATACCTCGGTAAGCTTGTGAGAGCACTGTGGCTCAAAACCAGTCTGGCTGGTCCCTTGTTAAATCATTTGTTTAGAATGGATTCATGCGGCCTGAATGCTCTTTTGCGACTGGCCTCGGATGTACCTTTCTGGGTAAGTTTTATATCGCCAACATTTTTCGTTTGTCTGTTGGTAGACTCGCACTGACTGAAGCAGTCGTTACGAGCCGCTGTTATTTAGCCGCTGTCCGCTCGGGTCCGCTTCGATCGTACTAATTGGTTGGTTTATTGTTTTGCAGCCACAACAGCTGGCGGTGAGTGGAATGGGCGGGGCCACAATGGTAACGCCCTCTTTGGGAGGACCGAGCGCTCAGCACTCCCATGCCGCGCCGGTGAATCAGCAGGCCTACAGTAACAGCGACCCGCGAAAACAAAAGCTCATACAGCAACAATTGGTGTTGCTGCTGCACGCTCACAAATGCCAGCGCAAGAACAAGGAAGCGGGGGTAACATCAACGCCCGGTGAGGAGCTGTGCCCGCTGCCGCACTGTCACACGATGAAGCAGGTCCTACAACACATGACAGTCTGCCCTAATGGCAAACTTTGCAAAGGTAAGGGGCTGTTATCGATTGTCAAGGCGCCTGCAGCATTTCAGCAAGGCGTTGAGCTTGGGAATTTAAACTATTTGTCGAGGGGAAGTAATGCTGCGACGCCCAAGTGTCTTCGGGTTTCTACTTGAGCCTGCCCATTGCTGTGAAGCGTACGTAGACAAATTGTCAGTGTAATATTGAATTTAACAGTCTCTCGAATTACCGTCCGTTCCTTTACCCAGAATTTATCAGGCTAGCATCCGTCATGCTTGGATATCCCCGTCAGAATAGGTTTAGAAAAAGCAAACCAGGACCTTATTCGCTTCGAAGCCACCAGTAGTGTTTAGCCTGCTGCTCCGTTAGCAGCTGGGCATCAGCTCTTCACCTCATAGAGCGGCTTATTTCATTTAAAGGTTTGCTTGCTGCGTTGGACAGGAGTTGGAACTGGAGTTGTGTTCACCTCTGTCCTATCCCGCCACCCGGCTATCGTCGCGACTAATTCTGCCACGAGTTGTCACTGCCTGTTCTGATTGTTAGCATCTCGTCTCTTTTGTAGAATCTCACTGCGCATCGTCACGGCAGATAATCGCTCACTGGAAGAATTGTCACTGGCAGGAGTGTCCGGTCTGTCAGCCGTTGAGAAACGCTTCGAGGAAACGTAAACACGATCAGATGGCCGCCGCTGTCGCTCAAGGTGAGGCATCCCGAGGTCACCGGCTATCAGTCTCTCTTTGTGAGAACTCGGTTGACCGGGTTTCCCTTGCCCTGAAGTTACAGCGCCTGGGAGTGTTAGATGTTGGACCCGGAGTTTCGTTGTGATTGGCTGCCATCAGAAGCCTGACCCGGAGCGCGATTGGTTTATTCTTGTCCTGTTTCTTTCACTCTGCTTGCGCAGTCTCGTAGGATTTGGTGAATGCGGCGTTTGTTACTCAAGTTAGCGCGGAAAATGGGGGGTTCTCAGCTCACCGCCGCTCAGGGTAAAGGTTGTTGTGGCCCAACGATGCAGCGGTGATGGGGGCCTGCAGCGCTGGTATCCTGTAAACAGAAGCCCGATGTTTGTTTGTTGCGTGCCTCGCTTGGCTAGACTTTGAGCCCATTAGATCACTCACTTTCAACGGTCGCTGGTGCGATTTATGGTGACCTCACGATCGGATGCGAGCTGTGGAATACACAGCCTGGGTTTTCCGGGTGGCTCTCAGTTCTGGTTGAGGCGGGCATTTGGTGAGTCTGTTTAAGAGCTGGAGGCGGGTTTCGCCTCGGTAGTTGCCTAATACTCTACCCACTGAGCTAGCCCACTATTCCACAATACTCGACCCTCTGAGCTATCCCACTATTCCACAATACTCTACCCACTGAGCTATCCCACTATTCCACAATACTCTACCCATTGGGCCATCTCACTATTCTATAACGCTCTACCCACTGAGCTATCCTACTATCCCACATAGTGCTCCATTACTGAGCTTTCCCACTATCCCACAGTGCTCCACCATTGAGCTATCCCACTACCCCCATAGTGCTCTACCCACTGAGCTATTACACTATCTCTTACAGCGCTCTACTCACTCAGCAATCTGTCTGACCCGTAGTACTTTTAACTACCGAACCATGCCGCTATTCCATAGTGCTCTAGCCATTGGTTTATTTGCTGCAAAATTTATTTAAATGGTGATTTTGTTGAGTGCAAGAACTTGCTGCTACCGCCGTAGCGGAAGCCTTACCTTCGTCTGATGACACATATTACCTTTGAATCGAGCGTCTTCAGATGTGCCTGATCCCTGATCCCAGAATTGACGACG
>Ga0224511_10004038_pt1 | contig 10917 bp, 4 predicted proteins | sample SF_May12_sed_USG_2_FD_169988 | JGI IMG/M metagenome (GOLD analysis project Ga0224511, IMG submission 169988) | Sediment microbial communities from San Francisco Bay, California, United States - SF_May12_sed_USGS_8_1 | ecosystem: Environmental > Aquatic > Marine > Sediment | place: USA... | reverse complement strand
TGTATGGGTAGCTTACTTCAAGACGCAGCTTGGGATTGCTACCCAGGTGTCTGTGATCAAGGTCAAGGTCACTGTTACTAAAAATAGAAATTCAGTTTCCGCTCAATAACTTAAGTTTGCCTTGGCCTATTGACACCAAACTTGGTGCATGCAACCAATGCAACCAAAATAATGGCATCATTTTTTTCTTCACTGCCATCTTTCATTTCCTATTCCTGTCATATCAATACATGTACTTGGTTGAATCGTTGAAAACCTGGTTTCGTCGCATTGCGGCGTTTCTTGTTTTCAATATTTAGCATTATGAAGTATTAGTTTGGTTCTATCAGTGATCAAATAATTATTTTTGTGTTTTGTTTGAATATTTTATGTATTTTGTCTTATATTTTTTCTAATACCTGTGCTATTTTTGCAAGATTTTTCTATCAACATATATCAACATATGTTTGTCCAAATCTGGCTTAATTCAACCAGAAAATAACTTTGGCCCAAACTTGCATATTTTCTAAGCCTAGTCATATGAAACACCTGGATGTTAAGATCAGATTTCATGTGAAAAAAGTGAGTTGTATACACAGATTAACTCCGTAAACACAAGTTAATATATATTTAACTAATTTTTTCATTGATAAATATTACAGAAATTGTTTCAGGGTGCAAAAGTTTGCAGAAGAAAGAACGTCCTATATTACTATGTGACCCCAATTTAGAAAGGTATTTATTTAGTTTACTTTATGTCGGTAGGTAGTAATCTGTATTCCTTTAATAAAAAAGTAAACATTTAGAAATGTCTACAAGTAGGGATAATATGATTTTATTACCTTCATATAATAAAGAAAAAACATTTTTAAGGTTTAATGCACATGGTAATATTAAACAATTTGTTTAAAATATGCCAGAATAATCTACATGATCTAGATTTCAAAGAACAATTCAGTGACATTGGTTCTGCCCCTCAGTCAATTTCATCTTTAATGTTTTTTATCAAGGTCAAGCTCAAAATATTTTTTGTTTCCCCTCCCGCGACTCAAGTCAATTAGTATGGGTAGGTAGGTAGGTAGGTAGGTAGGTAAAATATTTATTTTTGAAACTGACTGGTCCAAAACATAAAGTGTTAAAATAACAGTTTAGTAGAATACCAAAATACACAGTGTGAATTGCTGAATTAATTGTACAAACAATGAAACATTTCCATTAGAACACTGAATTTAATTCCATTTTATATCTTTATAATTTTATGAATGCAATATTCATACTCAAATCATAGTCATACTCAAAACGAAGCATAATCTTGCATTTTTGTTCCAAGCTTTATTGCACAAAATAAAAAAAAACCATTTCAGTTTTTGCATTTTGCATGTATTGCAATCAACTTTATGTATTAAATCAGTTATTTCACGCAGTTCTGTATGAAAATACATGTGACATTTAACATACATATTTTTTCTGACATAATATTCTGATTATGTAAATACTATTTAAAAAATTTTTTTGGCACTTTCAAACATCTATTAGATAATAATTATACACATCAATATAATGGCACTTTCAAACATCTATTAGATAATATACACATCAATATAATCATAAAACACTTTTATTCATTTTAGCTCACCTGAGCACAAAGGGTTTACTGTGAGCTATTGTGATCGGTCTTCGTCTGTCATTTGGCGTCTGTCGTGCATCAGCATTTTTACTTAAACATCTCTGAAACTGCTTATTGGATTTTGACCAAAAATCGTGTTTGAAACCACAAGGCCCAGAGCTTTCATATTTGGTATAGAACATCATGTAGAGATCCTCTACCAATGTTGTTCAAATTATAACACTGAGCTAAAAACTGACCCAACCCCAAGTGTCACAATGCATAGTTCCACAAGTTTTCCAACTCCTCCCATTTCTGTAGTTTCCCTTTGTTCCTGTGATATGGTTTATCACAATCAAGAAGTAAGATGTATTTACTAGGTCAGATTGTCAACTGACAATATAACTCTAATCCATTGGATTAAAATTGACTATGTACTGTTGTCAGTGATCATGATTGACGGTTGCGGAACTGTCCATTATATACACTGCCCTAAAAATCTAAAGACAAACATGAAAATGTTGCTTTATCATCTGACAATACCATTTTTATGACTAAAATAAGTTTTTATTTATTTCAGTATTATCAAAAACCAATACAGCCATCTTATGAAGTATGATTATTGCATTTAAAAAACTATTGTACATACTGTGGCTCTTGTTTTAGGCAAGCCTTAAGTTTCCCTGTACCAGGTTTCACTGGTTCAGAGGCAGCATTATGTTTTGTTCATATTGTTTGTTGTTTTACTTGGATGCCCTAACATGACTGGGGACTTGGGTTTTAAGCAAGTGTATGCTTCGGTTTATATGCTTCACCTGGTTAATGGTCCCGATACTCTTGGCAATTGTGGTACCAAGTGATGGCAACAGGCAAAATGAACATTATAACCCATAGACTTTACTGTGACCTGTTTTAACACTCTCCAGTGCGAAAACAGTTTGGACTACGTAGGACATTTTCAAACCACACAACACATTTTGATAATATAACAAATAATAATAAAAAACCTGTTTTCGAACCCTTTAATACATATTCTTATACCATGGATACTATGGTACTAACATATCTGAATTAATGCATTTATTTCGATTCAAAATCTGCCATAAATTTGGCAAGATTGCTGCAGTTAATTTTGTTATCCTCTTCACTCATGTCCCACTCTGCATCTGACAATAGAGACTCATCTTGTGTGTGATAAAAATATTACAAAACATATTGCGTTTATCACTATCATAAGTCAGCCATGGGTGACCTACTATTTCTCGACATAGTTTTGCTTGACTTTAATTTTATTTTTATTGTCAATAGACCTTGGAGCCTTTCTCTTGGCTTTGCCAGGAATGGCGCCTAGAACATATTTCAGACCAAACATAGTTTGACAACCACTGATCATGTTAACAATCAACCTATGTATTGAAAAAAGTAATTAAATGCATTAAAACCAGTAGATCTACGTGTGTATTTAAGTTAATATTTTTATATGTTCTTAGATGTGTTTTGTTACCTGTCACCTGTCGTCGATGTCCATCGTGTCTGACGTATTTTGCACACACTGAGCATAATTCGCTGATGGTTGGGCAAATTTCGCTATCTAAATGCTCATTTCTGCACTTGACAACATGCGATTGCCTATTGTCCTCTGACCTCAACAAAAAAGGGTGACAAAGAAGAATGTCAGTATTTTAACAAGCAAGAGTCTATTCCTACTGGCAAAGACAAAGTCTGTTACTGCAAAGTTTGCGAGTTTCACAGAATACATGCTCTGTTTTTCCCTGCTTAAGACAAAATATTGTTGTCTAAAATGTACAGGATAATGTACCCAACTTAACTTCATCAGAATTTACTGTGTCAAATTTTTTTATAGTTGATAAGTGAAAATATTTGTTTGTATAAGGTTTTTGTAATACATAAATTTATCTGCTATTTGTCATTATCCTCAAGGTGAGCTTTTGTGATGGCCTTTTGTCCGTCGCCCATCATCTGTGCATCCTTCCGTGCGTGTGTCAACAATTTCTTTAAACAACTTCTCCAAAATCACTTGGCAAAATTTGTTAAAACTCTGCAGGGATGTTCCTTGCATGAAGCTTTACCAACGTTGTTAAATAATTAAATTCCATGAAGAACTCTGGTTAAAAAAATCTTTTTGTCAAAACACTAGACCTATAGCTTTGATATTTGGTATGTAACATCATCTAGCAGTCCTCTGTAAAGATTGTTCAGATTATATCACTGGGATCAAAAGGGGCCCCACCATTGGTCTAATTAGTTTTATTTAAAGTTAATTTTGAAAATTTTGAACATTCTTCTTGAAAATCACAAGACCTGGTGCTTTAATGTTCGGTATGTAAGGTCATCTATTTTTCCTTCAAAATAAAAACATTTAAACAACACGTAAACCACTGGTTCAATTTTGATAAAATTTTACACAGAAATTGCCTTGATGACAGTGTACAACAATTATTTAGATTAAGCTGTCCATTGTTTTCAAATGGACAGTTCCACAACTGTCAGCCATGGTCATTTATAACAGTACATGGACAATTGTAATCCAATGGATTCGGAATATATTGTCAAGTGACAATCTGACCTAGTATATACAATAGAAAGCATACTTCCTGTTTGTGATAAACCTTATCACATGAACAATGGATTTCAGAAAATGTGGGCGGAGATTAAAAATTTGTAGAACCATGCATTGTACTTGCTCCACTGTGAGCTTCTGACCTATTTCTCTGGTCAGCAACAAAGGGCTCTCTGGGCCCTCTTTTTAATTATCTTATAGAAACTTAGGTGAAAATAACTAATCAGACGTTATACAGATGTAAGTGCACATGGTAAAACAAGTGGGTGGGGTAATCGGGACCTTACGGTATTCCTGTTATTAAACAAAACTGCGTAAGCCTTCAATGTTAAATCAATTGCAGAGGTGTATAAGGTGGTCCGTTATAACACAGGTTTGTGGCTTGGACACTAGTCAGCGTTATAATGGGTCTACAGTGTGTTTTTGTTTGGCATTTGTCTATCTGCGCTCATCTGGTAAAATATGCTCACATATCGCACTTAACACTTTATATCTTTCTCTGTTCTCAAGAACCTAGCTAGCATCCCCTTGTACCATACACAAGCATGAAACAAGGTGTGGTATTTACTTCATCTCTAATGCTGCAGACCTGAGGCTTGCGATGGGTTCGGTGCAGACACAGGGCCTAGCGAAGAAAGCCCAATGGTAGGTTGATTATGAAGATGATGATCAGCGAATAAGTTGACCCATATAGAACTGACCAAAATAGTTATATAAATATGTTTATTCGTGAGTTTATGAGATTATTATTATAAATATAAATGATGTAGAAGTTTTTATGAAATAAATAACTCTACAAGCATATTTTTATGCCACCATTAGATGATTGGTTATATAGGTTTGCCCTTGTCCATACATCTGTCTGTCTGTTCTGTTCATCTGTGTTGTGTGTAAGTCCAAAAGTATAACAGCCATAACAGGGACCCGGCAAGTGCCAATTTAGCATTTTTAAACATGAATCCAGAAATATTTTCTAATATAATAGCCTCCAATAGATATGTTAAACTCTCGTAAATTGTAAGCAATATTTTAACTATTAAAGGTCCTAATATACAAAGTATATGCTTGTATCAATATGGCCATACAGCTATGGATGATTAGGGGCATCTGTTTCCTATTGACACATTTCTTGTTGTGATCTATGTTATATGTTTTATGTTTTCTATCTTGTTTAGCAACAGGACGACCAAAGCGAACAGACGCAGATAGAAATTCAAGTCAAGTCCAAAAATGAATCTGTGGTTTCGCTTTATAAGAACAACAATGGTTCTAGGCGTGCCACTGAGGCTTCTCAGCTTGTCGACCAACCCATCAATTCAGGTATATACCTTGTATTTCTTGCTAATATAAGCAGAATAACAGGGATGCTCCCTCAGAATAAGCTTTTATTGGTATACATCTGCAAACCAAAGTTCGGTGGTTGGTATTTTGGTGTTATTTTCTCGGTGGTTTGGGCATTGGTTTGTCAGCATAATTTTTTATTTTACAAATTTGTGCATATGTAAAAGACATACTTATTATTTGTGCCTGGAGTTTTATGCATTTCAGAGTTACGTTCTCTTGAACAGAGCCATAACGTGTCTGCCCATGGTACACGTTTGTGGAGCAAACTATAACTTCCATATGTCTTATGCAATTGTCATAAAGCTTTACTTACTTAATGTACATTAAGTGTATGTGCACATGGCACTTTTTTGTGCCCAGAAATTAATGCATTTCATAGTTATGCCCCCTGATCATAGCTTTTTAGTGTATATCTGTATACTATGGTACAACTTTGTTGAGCACACTACTTCATTTGTTTCTTTAAATTTTGATTGAATGCCGTTCCTGTGACAAAGCACAGAGGTTGTATAACTCACATTCTGTGACAAAGCTTTAGTTTAATTGACCGTCTTATTTGTCTGGTCTTCAGATAAAATAGATATCTTGTTCTTTCTTATGACATAACTCAATATTACATGATGTTTCTGATTTCACAAACAGATGCTGAAGAGTGTCCAACCAAAACAAAGAAAAGGAAGACGGAAACAGATGCCTTTTTTTCATACACAGAACTTCCATTACCAGAAAGGATCTTCATGGACAAGTGTATTGCAGCCCCAGTTTATGTTGAAAAATCAGGGCAATTGTACCAGATGCTGCCTGTCAACTGGCCTGAGTCAACCATTTTTGTTAGAGATTCAGAGGTAATGCCTTTTCCGGAAATGACTCTTATACAAGAAAATCCACTGGACTTGTCCAAGAGAAATGATATATTGGAATGCATAGAAATAAGGGAAACAAATGCTAGAGTTCTGCCACTTACTCAAAAACCCAACAGAACAGTGGATTTTGCTGTCCTACAGGATCCACCCCGGGAAAAAAGGATACTACACACAAGTGATTTGCCACCAGAATTGTTACAGCTATTCAAGAACATAAAACAAAATTTCTCTACACAAGAACGGCCCCTATTATTTAATCATGTGACAAGAGATCATACTGTGTGTAAGGAGGTTCAAACCTTGAGAGGCAGAGAACAAATTAAAAGACTGGACCTTATTCTTAAAGAAGAACAAGCAGTTGAAAGTCATGTCCCTGCTAATCAGCTGTCTGATGTTAATGACGGAGGTGAATCAAGTTGCCAAGAAAGGTCCGATGACCCTGATAATGCTGCTACCAAGGAAGCGACCCTTACAGCTGCTGAAACTCTGCTTACCCTAGCTAAAGGAAGCTGTTCGACCATCAAACAAGCTCCTCGGCATGATGAAATATCATCAGACCCTTCATTGGCTAAAGCAGCTTCTTCTGTTTCTATGGAAAGCCTGATTCCACAACAATGTGATTCACCTTTGCCTCAAGGGGCTCAAAATAAGAAGAAATGCCAGACAAGAAAACCATCTGCCAGGAAAACTGATGAGATCCCAAAAGAGCCGCCTTGGAATTCTGAATCCAGCATGAAGCCTCAAGTTAGTTCCCAGCTGCCTGATTTTGTTGCTTTGAAAGTCAACAGTTTCCCTCAGACAAAGAAACAAGCTAGTGTTTCTACATTAGAAAGCCTGAAAGTGATGCTTCATTCAAAAAAGAAGAAGTAAACAGAACGCATCTACTGCAACACTTGGTCGAATGCTGTTGGTTTTTCATTTGACATCTATGGTACACTCATCTTGCATTGCTGGTGTTTTACTTGAGGACATTGTGTGCTGAACTTGATACAATAGTTTTTTAAGGAAATCAAAACAGATTGTCAGAAGTTGGGGAAAAAATGGTCAAAATATAAAAAAAGAAAGGAAAGGCTAAAAAAACAAGCCACCATTATGAAGCTATTAGCCTCTTTATGTTGACATTAAACTTTTATAAATGGTGTAAGCAACAGCAAAAACAGCAACTGTAACACCAATGACTGCGAGTTTAGGAGCCACCTCGGAATTCCAAGTCCATTTTCTTGCCTTGTGTTACAAGGTCTGTTAATTGGAAATTGGCATGACGTGAAGACTACTGTACAATTATATCTAAAGTGAGTCTTGACCTGTCTTACGACTAAAATTGGGCCAAAAGATACAGCATTACAATAGGAAAACAGCTTACCAACATTGCAGCAGAATAAAAACAACAGCAGCGATGACGTAACCAACTAGCAGGCACTCGCTGTAGATGATGTCGCACCTTAACGCATGGGCCCATCGCGGGATCAAGCAAAACCAGAATAATCCTGTATCTCTCTATGTACATGTGAGTAAGTTGAACTGAATATGCAATAGTTAATGTTACTCCTTTTATTGGAAAAAGAACAATTGATAATTAGAAATACCCTGGCATGGCGCCATGTTAGTTTGTGTGGAAAATTGTTGATATTTTTATGATTGAAATGTTTATGCTTGACTGGATAACTAGATCAAAGGGAGTCAGGCAAGCAACCCAGGGCCCTTCTGTTTAATTTTCGATTAAAATGTGTGATAACATATATATCACAATTATGCAAGTGCCTTGTTTCATTGTAGTACAGCTGAACCTCGTTGATCCGAACACCATTTATCCGAATTATTCAGTATTTCGAAGTGTTTTGTCCGGTCCCGTTTTTTATCCTTCTTATTTTAGTTTAAAATAACTTGTTGAACCGAATTGAATCATCCGAATTTTTCGGTATTGCGAATCGAAAATCTCGGTCCGAAGTTCATGTTTTCAACACACATGAAGTCATAATTGAATCGAAGTGTAATTTAGCACCTAGTTGATTGGCGCAGACGACACTTTTACATCTTAAGATTGTTTTCGCACATCTGCAGTGACACCTAATTAACAAACTTGGGTAAGCGTTGTGGTAATTGTTCTGTTTGTTTATCCTGGGTTAGTGTGTGAAAAATTCTCATGTCATAAAATTAGCGAATATTTTGAGTAAAGTGTCAGAGTTGTATAAAAAATGTTCACTTTAACGTATCGATATCAGCTGCACATTCTATGTAATCTGGTTTTGCACGAAAGTGTTACTAAAATTGTCATAAACCAAATTGTCATCTGCTAGATACATCTATAAACCGTATTTATTAATAAATAAATAAAACTTGCCGTGTTTTACTTATCATGTTAACATTTATGCTTTCAGACTACATTGGTATGAAGTAACCGTTTAACGTACTTTTTACAACTCAAAATATTTTCGGTAGGTAAACATGGATGTTCGTAATTCGTTAATTCAAAGCCTCAGTATTTCGAAGTATTTGACGCGGTCCCGATGACTTCGAAAAAACGAGGTTCAGCTGTATATGTTTAAAAAATACTGACAGTATGTCATCCAATAAAATCTATAAACATCACCAGATAAAATACCAATAAAATTGATTAATAAAAAAAATACTGTACATTGTGGGTTGTCTTTATTTGTGCTTTACCATGGTTTTGTGTGGGCTACTTGTATATTGTTACCTCTTTGCAATAGCTTTCTGTGATTGTTATCATTGCTATACCACTGCAATTATATTTATCCATGCACAACTAAATGTAATTTTTATGCTATGCTAATATGTTCTTGTGTGTATGATAAAATATTTCTGTAGTTTTTGTGTTTTTATTTACATTTTTAATTACTGTACATTGTAGATTGTCTAAATGTGTGCTTTACCATGGTTTTGTGTGTGCTACTTGTATATTTTTAAACTTTGAACAAATTACATTGTATTTGAATGCAATATTTTATTCTTTCTCCTCTTGCATTGTAGTTTTAACAATTTTGTTTAAAATATAATTGTTTAAAATGTGTAATTAGCCTTAATGCTTTAAAATGTGCACTTGATTTTCTGCTTTGTGTCATGCCACAGACATTATTTAGTTTTTTTCTGAAAGTTATATTGTATAAAGTATTAGACTTTATTTTGTATAATTTGGTATAAAAATATTCTTAATGTACTGTAAGTGTTAACAGTTAACAGGTATTCACCATGTGATATTTACTGTTTGATATACCAATGTAAAAGTTACTCAAAGACACTGAAAGGGACCTTGATTCGCTGTGGCGGATGGGAAAAGACCTCAAACGTTCGTTCTATCAAGACGTTCCATATAAGATAGTGCAGCAGGAATTAGAACCATTCACATGCAATTGTTGCTATGCACTACACGATTCTTGCCCCTTTTACTTTGCTTTTTGACTTCTTACTCTACTTCTTGCAATAGCTTTCTGTGATTAAATGCTAATTAAGTGTGGGATTATCATTGCAATATCCATGCACATCTACATGTAATGCTTATGCTATGCTAATATGTTCTTGTGTGTATGATTAAATATTTCTGTAGTTTTTGTGTTTGTATTACATTTTTAAATACTGTACATTGTGGGTTGTCTAAATGTGTGATTTACCATAGTTTTGTGTGTGCTACTTGTATATTTTTTAAACTTTGAACAAATTATTTGAATGCAATAAAAAAAATATTTTCTCCTCTTGCATTGTAGTTTTAACAATTTAAATATAATTGTTTAAAATGTGTAATTAGCCTTGAAGTTCATGCTTTAAAATGTGCACTTGATTTTCTGCTTTGTGTCATGCCACAGACATTATTTAATTTTTTGAAATAGTTATATTGTATATAGTACTGGACTCTATTTTGTATCTTTTGTATAAATATATTATTAATGTACAAGTGTTAACAGTTAACAGGTATTCACCATGTGATAACTGTTTGATATACCAAATGTAAAAGTTATTCAAAGACACTGAAAGGGACCTTGATTCGCTGTGGCGGATGGGAAAAGACCTCAAACGTTCGTTCTATCAAGACATTCCATATAAGATGCAGCAGCAATTAGAACCGTTGACATGCAATTGTTGCTATGCACTACATGATTCTTGCCCTTTTACTTTGATTTTTGACTTCTTGCTTTACTTCTTGCAATAGCTTTCTGTGATAAATTGTTAATCAAGTTCAGTTTATCATTGCAATATTCATGCACATCTACATGTAATGCTTATGCTATGTTAATATGTTCTTGTGTGTATGATTAAATATTTTTAGCTCACCTGAGCACAAAGTGCTCAGGGTGAGCTATTGTGACCGGCCTTTGTCCGTCGTCCGTCGTCGTGCGTAAACTTTTTTACTTAAACAACTTCTCCTCTGAAACCACTCATTGGATTTTGACCAAACTTCACAGGAATGATCCCTGGGTGGTCCCCTACCACAGTTGTTCAAATGGTTCTGATTGGTTGCATAAGTAGGTCACGGGGTCAAAAATTAGGTTTTCAAAATGCAATTTTCAAAAATCTTCTTGTCTGAAACT
>Ga0224511_10004037_pt1 | contig 10917 bp, 4 predicted proteins | sample SF_May12_sed_USG_2_FD_169988 | JGI IMG/M metagenome (GOLD analysis project Ga0224511, IMG submission 169988) | Sediment microbial communities from San Francisco Bay, California, United States - SF_May12_sed_USGS_8_1 | ecosystem: Environmental > Aquatic > Marine > Sediment | place: USA... | reverse complement strand
TTAAATGGCAACAAGTGCACAATGTGCCTGAAATGCAGTTGTTGAATATTAAAGAACAAATATTAACGTCTTCATTTGAACAATTGTTACTGTAAACACATTTACAATTCAAAGCATTACAATCAGAGCAAATATAATCAAAACAAGCATACCTATTTTTGCTTAAAAAAGTAGAACTCACATGACTGTCGTCGTGTCCCTAATAATGCCACTTACGGCCATCACCATTTTGGTTTAAGTGTCTATTTTCACCAGTGGGTCTATACGGTTGTCGACGTTGGTCACGGAAACCGTTGACGTCATCGTAGAAACCAGTTGATGGGGCACCTCGATAATGCTGGTAGCGTGGACCATGTGTCCTTGGGTCGTCATTAGGGTTTCTGCCAATGTATGTTCCGTAGTGATGTAGCCGTTGCGGTCCACGAGCACGGAAGTCACCATGGGGACTGCCGGGGAGCGGGGGACCGTAGTATTGCTGCCGGCGTGGGTAACGGTTCCAATACACGTCACCATCCTGATTGGGTCTCGGAGGAACTTCGGCATAATGCTGACTGTGAGCGTCGCCCTTCGAAGTTTCGTCTACTGAGTAAACGCGTTGACCTCGGTTCATAGTATGTGCGAACGGGGGACCGCCATAATGATGCTGACGAATTGTATTGTTTCGGAAGTCGTTTCTAGCATTATTGTTGGCGGGTGAGATGTGATCATTCGGCTGGCGTCGTGTGTCAAGCCTTCTGTCGACATTCTCAGCAGGAATGGAGTTTGAGGGGGATGCGGGACTTCTGTTTACTATTTTAACTGAAAGTTCAATGCAATCAATCAGTTTCGTCTGGCCTACGTCACTGAGATGAATCCCATCACGAAGAAAGAAGTGTTGTACTGGACTTCCGTTCCCATATACAAAAGCGCTATGCACGTCGAGAAGGATGGCTCCGGTTTCGCTGCATGTTCGCTTTATGACGTCATTAATCGGAGTAACATTACCATCTTGTCTTGGGCAAACGGTGCATACATACACATTACATTCACTTTGACGCAATAGCTCCACTGTTTTCTTTAGGTTTCTGTATAGGCAATCTAACGGTGTTCGGCCGGGTGCGTCATTTCCGCCAGCATAAATTACCGCGGAATGATATTCGTCCATTGATGTTGATTCCAATTTGTTACAGATGTCCGTCATTTTCTTGCCCGGGTTGACGTCAATGTCGACATTACTTAAGACCTTTCGAAGGCGCATTCCTCGCACAATGGAATCTCCTATAATCAAGGACTTGGATTTTGTGACAGATTTCTGTACCTCCATTTCAAACGCGTTCCATGGGCAGTCTTTATTCAGAGAGATGGGGTTCTTTTGTGTTTTGCTTTTTTCATTTAGTAATTTGATCGCATCAGATAATGCCTGTAATTTGCGAATATTTGTTTCATTGAAACTGTCGTATGCACTTTTTATTTGTTGGGTTGACGTTTCGATGTCCTCAAGGTGTTGATCTGTATGTTGACTTTGAACTTTACTTTGACGCTTTATACTGCAAAATTCATCAAGGAGTAGTGAAAAATGTTCATTTGTTTTCTCTATAAAGCTTTCCAAATTACTTTCAATTCGCAATACAGATTTTTGTAGAACTTCAACCACATCTCTAAAATTCTGTGTTTCAAAATCACTTGGGTCAGGGGGTGACTGAGTGTCCGCTGGTGATTGATGTCTTGGTTCAGATTCACTGGTACCGGTAATGCACAATTGAACCTCGCTGTCGCAGTCTATAACTTCAGTTATTTCCTCATGCGATGCGTTTGAAGTGATGTTTTCAGCCAGCAAACCAGTCAAAGTTTGGTTGATGTCCTGAACAGTGATACCATTTTTCTCCAATTCAGTTTCAATGGAAGACATAATTGTCGGTAAATGCTCATCACAAAAACAAGTAGCCATTTTCCCGTTCACTAAACATGAAGATGTAGTATGGTACATGTTTAACGTGTACGATTTGTCACCAAAATTAACTTTAAATTTTGTTTCTACATGTCTCTGTTTTTTATCATGCACAATTGTTTTTTTACATCTACTGTCCATGTCTGCCGATTGGTAGAAATTGTCAACTGCAGATTTAAACATCTGGTACATACCGGTGTTAAGTTTTATGGCAATACCTCCGCCAGTGTGTTGAACGGTAACAGCATCGCGGTCGCACGCAGACAGTTTCTTTTTCAAAGCTTTCTCCCTGTTGAGAACATAACACCTTCCCTCTGATCGACCGCTATCAGTTTCCGCAAAATTTGAAGTAAGCGCAGTTTCCATAATTATGAATCAATTACAACAAAAAGCATATCATTTTCTGCAGAATTGTCTAGACTGATCTATTTACATAATTTTGCAACCATTTACTCTTATACGACGTCAAAAATAATAACAAACTTATTTTTTAATCAATTCGTAAAAACTTGTTGTTGTTTCACCGGACGTGACGTCATCGAGTGATCCCGGAAATTAATATTTTCACGAGTGGCGTGGCGAGGTAAAATAAAATGCGATCTTACGCTAAATTCAACAAATTTTCTGTTTCTTTCATGGTTATTGCGACTGTTTTCGTTAATTTTACACTAAATACCCCTGTCTAAATTGTTTCAATACGCTGTTCAGCCCCACATCAGCTTGATATATGACGTCATTTATTTATATAACTTAGTGATGACGTCATTGTGATAAACAACATGTTGTAAATCGCCGATTTAGCATTTGTTCCAGTGTTTTCCATTTATTGTTAGACATTTAGAGTAAAAAAGAAGCATGCAGTTTTGATTCCCTACAAATGTTTCAGAAACTGTCGAGTCTTTGTCAAAACAAATTTTGAATACACATTTAATCACGTATCGATCACAAGTATCTCTACACGGAAATCGACAAATTAAAATGAAACAAGTTTTCTCTTGTCATCATTATCTTAGGTATATTATGAGAAAAGCCTTTAATTGTTTTTTAATTCTTTAGAAATACAATTTGTTTTAATGATAATTTAGGATTAGTTTTTTATAGTCAACCTTTTGAACTTACTCGCACGCGCACTACTGCTGGAGTTATAAGGCGCATTGGAAGAAAAATAACTTTTTAAATTTTCATTGGTTATCTTTCTACTGCAAATTCCTATATGTATTCAATAATCATGAAAGAAAAAATCAACAAAAAATCATTTAATTTAGTGATCACGAAATTTCGTAGTTTGAATCTGATGGGCATGTTTGTTTACTCTGAAATCGTGGATTTCAAAATAGTCACATTGTTACTAAAGTGAAGAAACAATTTGTTGAGAACTTAAATTCGCGGATTGCCCTACCAACAAAAGACACAAAATTAAATGTCCAAAGAATGAAAATGTTTTCACAGTATACTAACACTGCAATGAAAATAAACGTGTTTGTGGCTAAATAAGAATCCATTGTTAGATTTAGTTTCAATGTCTGTATATTCTGACCAGAATTGTTTTCATTTTACTTTTTACCCATAATGGAGCAGTTGAATCTTACTCCTGTAAATATGACGAACTGCAAATACATATATTCGTACATGTGCATTCTAACCTACGTAATATGGAAAGAAGTATACTTAATGTTTGCGATAAGTTTATCAAGAGAACAAAAAAGAAAGGACAGTAAGGATAGGGGGACTGCATATTGTGCAGATCGGCGCATTTTGCGACTGCTAGCATAAGCATATCGGGCTCTCACACTTGATTATGCCGATATCGTAACGCTGCTGTGTATAGTAAAAGTGTACGCCTTAAGCATCATGTCAGTGCATGTGCTTTTAGCATGTGATATTTGACATATTACATAAAATGTTCAGACTTGTTTTCGTACACCTTATAATTATAATGATTTACCGTCTAGATCAGCTGGTATATTAATCTGCCTTTCCATAAATTACAGGTAAGACCGTTTTATTCATAAACCACAATATTAATTTACTGGTTCCAGCTAGAATGTATATGACACGTGTGGCAAAGTTAGTGTCGTAAATAAACTGGCATGTTCGGATGTAATTTATATCTCTCTACAACTAAAAGACAACAGGCATACCGTTACTCGAGAATACGCCTCACGTAGAAGTGTAGGCTTACACGGTAATAGGGAGGTTGCGATAACGACTGTAACCTCAACGCGTAACGTGAACACTACTTTATGAGCACATCGTCATCCATGTTTGTGTATCGCCTTCAGGATAGCCCGTAATTATAGACGTGAGTGTTTTTCGTCACTCAGATATACTTAGGCACGAGGATTTCCTGATCCAACGAAGAGGTCGTATTACATATCTCTTAAAAGTGCTCCTTGATAATCAGGTGGAGATTACACCGTGAGGCTTAAACCCCACCGCTTGCGTACTCGTCTATTTTAAGTCTGAATACTGCACATGTTCCGACTCCATACTACAATAGAAACTACATTTCGATTGCTTTCAATAAGACACAAGTATATAAAAATAGTTTGTTTCATGCACAGGCAAATGCAACATTGCACCTTTCTTTTTTTAATTGATCCGTGGATATAATTTTAGTCTTTATAATTTCATTAACATGCACAAGCGAAACGGGCGCGTGCCAAAATTGTGATTTTTTTTATACCTTTTATGTTTTTGTTGTCGTATTTCATTGTCAAAATTGCACTTTTATATACTGCATTCTTCAACGTAAAATGTGTGTGGGGGTCTACCCTCACCAGTGTCATAGCCTGTCGATTTGATAGACAGCTACATGTACACACACATGTACATATACATTAGTTAAAATTATAAAGACTACTTTTAAGACCAAAACCCATGTATTGCTCTTCTTCTTTTTCAGGTTTAAACAATTCATTGCAATTTTGTGAAATAATAATTGTCACAAAACGTCAATAAAGTTAATACACACAAAGTTCTATCGTTTCAATGTTAGAATGTTTACTAGCATTGAGATCTCAACTTCAACGCAGATGAGCCAGTGCGCGTTCAAGTTGAGGTTTAAGTCAATTTCGTAACCTCCCCAATATATCCCCGGGTAAACATACTTTCACTACGTAATTCCTTACTTGTGAATATGTCTTTATATTAAATTGATAATACATTTCGCATTTGATAACTTCACCGAGTGATGAACGTCATTAGGGCTGATTCAAGTGTGTGGAGTCCGAAGGACCCCAAGCCCTAATGACGTTTATCACTCGGTGAACTTATCAAACACGAACATTATTACTTTTATTTTCACCTCATTTAATCACGTTTTTCTGAAAAATATGTAAACATCTTTATTTGAATATTTTCAAAATTTCAATTCAGACCCAGTTCCCCTGTATCTTTTCGCACATGAACTGGTTCGCCGATGCACGCAAAGCAAAATAATTATACTACGACACTGAATATAGTTCTAATTTTATATTTTGATTCATGTCGTATTGTAAACATGTCTAATATGCTCAATACAGTACAACATTCTAACACGATCAAAGTTGTTTTAGTATAAACGAAAAAGAAACCAAACCGTGCTTAAATACTCAATAAAGCACAGTTGTGTGTAACCATACTATTTACGCTCTTTCAATTTTCTCCAATTTAAAAATATAAACAAAAACTTACCTTTCAATATTGAATAGTAAACTCCAAGTCCAATATTTGAAATTGTATAGAATGGACAGTGATAAATGTTGTGCGCATGGTAATATTCTGACAACAACATGTTTAAGAATACAACCATGCTTCTTTCTAGGACAATCTTTTCGCCGATATGATTTAATACCTCATTACATGAGGTCCCATAGATTTTAACTGAGTAAAAATCCATTTCAGTATGTTATGTCGACGCAACAATTACGTATTAACTGTATTTGTAGACTTTTTATTACCTATAACCGATATAACACCCTATTGCCTTTAACAAAGACTGAGGAAAGTCTTGATAATCTGTCAAAACCGCTGCATCATGTTTACTTACGGTAGAAGTAAAATGACGTCACCGTGCGACACATACACTTAAAACTTGTTTGTTTTGCGACGATTGTGTCCCTATTTGAACGGTTAAATACTTTAAAGTAAACGTATTTTGATTAAACTGTACATTAACTAACAGAATTGAATCAAAGTCGACGTCTGTAATGCAAAATACGAAATTTGTTTGGGGAGGCTATGAGAATAGCCTTACTTCTGATAGAAGCTTAAAATAGCAACATTATAAAAATAACGGAGAAATCCTGACGTTATTAGTGTTTTCCGTACGTTTGCGCGGTGATACGGCTAACGATGTTCATCGAGGAATGAACTTCATTCGTCCGGTAAAGGATAATGAAGCATTGGAAATAGAGGTGTACATTTTACAATATTAAATACACTTTTGCAACTGAAACGCAAGAAACCACATTTAAATGAGCATTAACCTCTTCTAGCAGCACAATGACTGCCTATAATCTGTACTGACCGACAGCAGAGGCCGGCTGTTATGATTGAGCGATTATGGATACCGATCACATGTACTTATTTATAAAATTATCTTAAACTTACTAATACGCATACACAATGTTAATTTCAGAAATGATTTTGTTTAATGATAAAGCCCAATACAAACAATGTGTCCCGAATAAGGTCTGGGTCCTGGCCTTAAGCATGATTGCACTCAAGAACCAGATCAAGTAAAGGTTAACAAGACTTAAGCTAGTTTTCATGTATGAAATCTAGTTAGAGAATTTACATGACTTAAATCGAAATATTTCTTAACTTCTAAACGCTTTTGAAACAATGTCTAGTCAAACTTGTGATATAATTATTAGAGTGTTCAAAATGCTTACAAAGCACATTCCATGAAATATTTTATACCGGACAATATGAACATATTGTTAAGTGTTTTAAGATTCATTTAGACATTTTTTTGTATATACACCTTGCGAAACAAGGATCATCAGTGTCTAGAGTCACGATTGTTATTGTACTAAGGTCTTAAAAAGCTTAAACACATTGTTTAAAATATTGTATACAAGATGAACATAATATTTTACAATTATTAAGATATGTATGTTCATAATTTGTTAAGCAATTGCTTAGTTTTATTTTATTATATTAGTAAGATAAAAAATATTACTGTGTTTACATTTTATAATAATAATAATAATAATAATAATAATAATAATAATAATAATAATAATAATAACAATAATCATAATAAATATATATTTAAGGAATATCTGTTTTCTATATCTATATGATAATGCATTATTATTATTATTATTATCATCGTTATTATTATTATTATTATTATTATTATTATTATTATTATTATTATTATTATTATTATTATTATTATTATTATTATTATTATTATTATTATTATTATTATTGTTATGTGTTTTATTATTATTTGTATAACAATTGCAAATCCATTCCGTGTTGATAAGAAATTACCTATACTGAAAAAGGTTGCTTCAATCTAGCTGTATATATATAATCAGAACAAATAACAATTTGTTTTTGTTACTATATTTATATATAAACATAATTATAAAAAAATGATGTAAATTATAAGAAAATAATAACTTTACAAATAACATATTCCTTTTAAATACACGTTAGACACATTTACCAATTTAAGTCAGGTTCAATATGATGAGTGATGGCTGTTGCAAACATGTTTTAAAGGTTTATGTAAAATGAATGTAAATCCCCGCTGGGAGGTTGCAAACAGTGCACTTTAGTACTCAGGACCGACAGGGGAATAAAAAAGTATGGGTCTTCAAAGTTTCCCCTGGGTGAGCGAATGTGTATCTGGCTCAGGGTTTTAAAGTGTATCTGGCCCACGCCTTTTTTGCATAGACAATTGCATTAGGGTGTCATATATTTCAAAGTCCCATAACTTATTAAAGCCCCAACAGAACTTTGCAAACTTTTGTCAGTGAATGCGAACTACCATGTGGGTTAAGAAAATCATACCCCGGAAATGTCTAGTCAAACTTGTGATATAATTATTTGAGTGTTCAAAATGCATATAAAGCACATTCCATGAAATATTTTATACCGACAACATGAACATATTGTTAAGTGATTTAAGATTTATTTAGACATTTATTTGTATATACACATTGCAAAACAAGGATCATCAGTGTCTAGTGTATATACAATAAAAACAGTGTAGTGTATATACAATAAGGAAATCAAATCCTGGAAATCCCCCCTGGGGCAGGGGAGAGCAAGGTCATATAATGGCTCAATGTCTACTTATATGCCTAATATACAGCTTAAAAAAACTAAGGCATACCATTCCTCCTTAGAGGCCATGTGAAAGTGTTAAATCTTACTTTGGAATCTCACTGTGGGCTCTGAGACATTATAGTGACCAGTCACTTCCACAAATGTATTCTGCTTTGGTTTAATACGTTAGTGGGGCTGCCTGGCTGGTCAATATAACGCCATGGGCCCGAAGTGAGATTTTCTGTTTCTTATATTATACCGAACACTGTTCTGAATTTTTTATGCGAACAATGTACTGATTAAAGTGAGTGGTACAAGTTTTTCCTTTTCTCAGTTTATTAAAAATATTGCGCATAGTACACAATGGTGTCGTATTTAACGAATCTGTAAATATATTGTTAACGTCACTCACCCGGTCCGTACATGAGGTTAATAACGACCGGTGCTGCGGGCGTTAGATGCATAACAAAGAATTTAACAAAATAGCGCAAAGAGCTGATATATTTGATAGAGGACAATTTCAAGTGAGGTTTAATATACCCCAATATTTCTTTTCTTTTTTTTCCAGGTTTATTTTACGATATTATACAGGTAGTATTGTCATTCAAACAATGAACACGCTAAATGTGCAATTTAATCACAATATTTTTAATACACAACCTAAAAAAAATATCTAACAGAAAAGGATGCTATCAAAAACAGTAACAACAAATAAAGCTCTGCGACGCTTTGTGTTTTAAGTACTATTTGTTAACACAGAATACAAAAGGCAACAAAGAAGTCCCTTGTAAAACAAATGACCTTTTATTTGCATCGAAAATGTTGCCGTAGAATACAAATCCTTGAGACAAATACGTGGTCGCATCTGGTCGTTATACCCAAGCGCCCATTGAAATTCACCAGGTGCCAAGGTGACGTTTGTTGCCGTCAACGTAATCATTTCGCCGTCTATATATTCAGATTCATCTAGTTCAATAAGAGTACAATATGACAGTTTTGTAATCATCAGCCATTGTTTCGCGATAAAGAATTTTAACAATTCTTTCCAGTGGCTACCCAGAATTATGTGTTGGTAATGATTTGCAATTAATGACTCCAATGTGTGTACCGATATTCCAACCGCTGGAGTTAATGTGGATATGTAATTGTTGTTTAGTAAAAATGTTTCCCGATAAGCAGTGTATCTATGAAATTTGGCGGACAAATCGTATGTTTGGTTAGCAAAGCGTAATTGCCATGGAACGGAAAATGACTTCTTGATAGAATGTAGAACATTGCGAAGAACAACGTCTTTGAATGATTTGTGAAGAATTGCAATTATAAACATGGTGTCTTTGTCGACCCATTTCTTCGTAACAATGATGAAACATCTCCAGTTCTGTAGGTATGGCCTCGTAAGATCTGATTCTATAAATGTCTTAATAACTGACGGCGACAACGGTTTTGTCGGATTTATTAGTCGCAGTTCAACATAGATCATATACTTGCCACCGATGAGCCGATAATTTGATAGGCATTTTGATCCAGTAAGCACATAGCCGCTAGGACAAAAAATTGTCCGACAATTGCCCTGAAACAGAAGACAACTAATGTGAATTGTTTGATAGAGTTTACTTCATAAGCATTACTATAATTGAAGAGATGTTTAAATAAAATATATTGCAGACAAAGACGACTGGGTCAAATTAAAGGGCACTTTTACCCGTACAAAAAACAAACACATCACAACATGAAACACGTGCACAAGATGCTACTTAACAATGTAAAACCTCCTAACTATTTTTCTGGATTGATGAGAAAATTCCTAACGACTAACTGCTCCCCACACTACTAGTACATGTTGGATACAGTTGGCACGAACTATGTTTTATTAAAAAACAATTATGCAGTTGAGATCACTTTTTTACATTGTGGCAAATGCTATGTCTTTCTAATGGATTATTTGTATCGTACCTGAGTGCAATATTCATGTTTTTCAGCTCCAAATGTAACCTCGGCTTCAACAGTTGACTCAAGTATTAACATTAACGATCCTGTCGGCGCCTTGATGGGCGCGGAATCATCGCCGCAAACAGCTTCCGTCTCTTGCCCGCTACACAAAGCACAATACACATTGCCATACACTAGATCTTCACGTGTCCCAGGGGCAAGAAAAGTTGCATTAAACAGCTTACATTTCATACGCATGTCCTCGGAAATGTCAAAGTTTTTACCAAACGGTTTGCACTTCCGGATAATTTTCCATTCCGGAAAACACTCTTTAGTCGTTGTGGCAATGTTAGCTCCTGGTAGAAATCGATAAAAACAGTTTCCATCGTCAGATTGCCCATTTAACAGATTATCAACTCTCGCCAACAAGGCCACCAAATGCTTGTCCGTGATATCTTGCTTACAAACAAAGCCGGCTTGCCAAGGAATCAAATCAAAATCATTGTTGCAATGCGCACAGTCCTTGTTAAAATAAACCGAACCTTTTGCTGCTGAAGAATGAGGATACAACCCGTTTGTTGCATTGTTACCCACGTTGTTACAGCTTCGTCCATCTAGACAAGTGTCAACCATATAGTACCACATAGTTCCCGGTGGGTCGTATGGTGTTTCATGCACGGTCGCTTTTACGCACGACACATTGTTCGTATCACGGTTGTACGTGTCCATATCATACGTGCAGCAGTTACGAGTTCTACCACAGTCCTCATCACATGAACATGGTCTACAAC
>Ga0224511_10004036_pt1 | contig 10917 bp, 4 predicted proteins | sample SF_May12_sed_USG_2_FD_169988 | JGI IMG/M metagenome (GOLD analysis project Ga0224511, IMG submission 169988) | Sediment microbial communities from San Francisco Bay, California, United States - SF_May12_sed_USGS_8_1 | ecosystem: Environmental > Aquatic > Marine > Sediment | place: USA... | reverse complement strand
AAAATCGAGCAGTGAGCGATTCAGAGCGGATGGCGGATGAAGGACGCGGATGGCGGATGACGTGTGCGTACACATCTGAACACTTCTATTAAAAGTAATGAGTGCGTTTATTTCAATTTCTGTACGCAGAAGATGTGTGCGGATGACGGATGACGTGTGCGCACACATGTGAACACAGCCTTAGTGGTTGGTACATAGTTTTCTTTTTTGTAAGAAGCAAACTCTTCTTATAATTTGTCTATCTTCGTCAGTAATATGGCTTGGGTATCTTATACAAAGAGTGTAATAATTACTCTGTAATAAAGAAACAAAAAGCTAAGTAATAATATGTTAGATATTTTTACTTTTATTGAAACTAGATTTTTAAATAAAGCAGTTGTGCCCCAGTAGGCCAGCTGGTTCTGTTGAAACGCTCATTATCTGTATAATTCTGTAAGCAAACAACACATGATACATAAATCCATGTCCTAATTTACACAGACTTTAGCCCCAAGTCTTTCTGATACTGTTTTAGGTCCGCATCTCAATGTTAGTTTGCGATTTACATTCACGTTTTCCTTGTAAGAATCAAACGTTTCATCAGATTATTTACATTGTCCTCGTGCATGAAATGTCTTATATAAATATAAAGTTATTTAAATGTTTCCCGTTGTTTCCTAAAGCATAAAACGACTGGGTTAACTTTCCAGTAATTAGCCAGTGGTTTTCGTTAGTATTATGGATTGAGGCTCTTATGCACGCAGTATAAGACTTACTCCGAAATAATATAAGACAAAAACACATCAAATACGATGTACGATTTTATAATTTAATTATATGTAACGTCAAAATGACGTCCTAAACTGCTCCGTGAAGTATCAACGCATTGTTTATATAAAGAGTAGTCTAACTATTAAAATATTTTACTGATATTTCACAGGATTATTTGACACATGTTATTTTATCATTGTTGTAAATTTCAGAAACGTAGGTGAAAACATGTAATGGTTACAGCCCCAGTCCTGAAACTTTATGAATGACTCTCGTAAAGTATACACTTAATTTGAACAGTTCTTATCTCAGTCATGGATATACAGTGTTATCTTCCCTTTATTGTACTTAGTCAATTGTGTACATTTGAATGATTCGTGTTTCTTATATTACACACAGTGTAAGAATTTCAACGAAATAATATAAAACAAAAGCACGGTAAATAAGGATGTCAAATATACACTTAATTTTATATGTTCTTATGTTAGTGTTGGATATACAGTGATGTTTTCCCTTTCTTCATTTTGTACGAAGCATGGTCTTCATTGTACTTTGTCGCATTTGCTGTGGCACGGCTGTGGTCCACAACCGTCTCTGATGAAGGCGTACAGCAGGCGGAATGTTTTGGACATTGAATTTACTCCTGTTTCCTATACACACAGTGTAAGAACTATTCTGTAATAAAACAAGAAGTCAAACAAAACATGAGTTAAATAACCATTGCCAATTTTGGAATGCGTAAATTGTTAAACTATTTAGAAGCGTGTTCTTTGGTCTTTTATTTATGTACTAGTGAATTTCTTTATTGTCTATTTCAAACTCTATTTGTTTTTTATATAAACCATGTTCTGAGTAAATGTTTTGAATACTTAATAACGAACACCGGTATTATATGAAATAGTCTAGAATCTAGAGATTTATTTATAATGGACTCAGACACCTCGTCCTAAAATTGCCAAATAACTCATAATTTGGTGGATGCATCTACATGTAATTGTATCTTCTGTTCTGGTAAGAATCAAGAAGCTCTTAGATCTTCCTGTCCCGCGGCTGTCCAATTCTTGTCGTTCTTATACACAAGGTGTAAGAAACACTTTAAAACAATAATAAGCATATAATACGATGTTGTATACGATGTTATACATTCGATTTAAGATGTCTTAAGAAATATATCGCAGGTTTGTAAAATAACACTTTTTTTCGTATAGAAGCATAGTTTTCTCAGTGACCCCATGTCCTGGGTGATAAAATAATGGCTTCTTTCTCCTAGTTAACAGCTTGTAATTGTGAGACATCAACGATTGGTATCAGTTGGTATAAGTATACAATAAATTATACATACATCTGTGACCTTATGTGCAATTACTCGAGTCCCAAGTGTGTCCTATATTGGTTCTTAGGTCTGCTTCTCTAAGGTTTGTCTGTGTCTTAGTTTTTAACATTTTAAAACAAATTAAATTATATATATGTTACCTTTTTTACACGGACCCAAGTCCTTCCATTTGGATTTTGGGTCTGCATCTTAAGGGTTCGATGTTATCTAATTTTCTAAACAGTGTTTGTTAGCGGGGCAATATCTCTGAACCATTGCTCATTTTTGTCGGTTGCTTCAATCCATTACACTACGTTTGTAGAGATTTTTACCACCCATGTATTTGTAATGGCTGGTGCAACATACAGTTTCCTCTGATGTGGACAGTATGTTCTTACACATTTATATACACGAACACACGAAATTAGCTTCCTATCAAAACGTTACATAGATGTGTCTCAATACTAACAAAAAGTTTTCAGTCGTTTACACATTGTCACATATTGTTACTGTTTTAACATAATTTCTCTTATGTATTATGTATTGTGCATCATGTATTAATTTGTACATGTATTGCCTATTTTGTTAAATAAATATTGTTTAAACTAAAAAACAACAACATAGGTGTGTAAACTATAAAAACTTCACTCGGGCGATCTCTATAGTGGTAGCTCACGTGACCACAAGCCCTGGGGCCATATTTATAAAACATCTCAGGGGGAGCTGAAGTTAAGGTAAAACTATGGCACTGGATTACAACAAATCCACAGGATATAACACATTCCAAATATTATGGTAGGTTGCAGATCCAATTTTGTTCAATTCTACGTAAATTGTTTTCAAATAATCGGGATAAAAAAAAACAACACTAATAGGGCAACTTAAGGAAATATCCCTTTTTCTTAGTTTTTCACCTTAGGTGCGTTACGAATATGGGCCCATGAAGTAACGGTTTGGCGTTTTATCATCTGAACGCCTGGTAAAAGCGTGTGTTCTTGTACAAAATATGTAAGAATATCTCTGAAATTATAATTATACAAATTATAAAACGTAAATCCCGTGATCTTTTTGCACAACGATCCTTTCTTCCCGAGTCCTTTCTATAATTGGTCCTAGATCTAGTTACCTAATGAACAATAAATTACTAGTGTACATTTAATTACTTAAACCATGTCCTTATCTTTTAAGAATTCAGTGGTATGTCCTTTTTATAACTGACCCGAAAAGTACAGTACGAGATTACTTTTTTAACATAAATTATTGATCTTTTTTCACGGATCTTAGTTCCAAGCTCTTCCTATGATTACCCCTAGATCTAGGTATTAAATGTAATGTGTGACTACTCTTTAAGTGTGTGTACGGTATGACGGTACCTTTTAATGTTTTGAAATGTGTAATCTTATCGTTTTTAGTTTCATTACTAATAAGGTACACAATGAAGTACATTTAACATTATTTATTATTGTTGTGTATGTATATGTATCAGATAGACCTGTATCAGATATGTTTACATGTAAATAGATATTATTTCTGATTGTATGTTAAACTTTTAGCGGGCTACGTTTTTCACACGTTACGGTTTGTTGTTCTTACACACTGTGCGTGTCAGAGTTTTTCTGAAATAGCTTAAAATAAAATCACCATTACATGTATATAATTCATATTTTGTTATTTTATTCTCTTGCACATGAAACAATATGTTTTACTATTGTGTACATAATGTTTATAGATGTATTGCTGATACAGCAATTTGTAGTGCAAATATACACAATAAAATTAGAAATACAATATTTGCATTGCTAGTTTGTCCTTCAGGTAATTGTCTATGAAAAACTAAACCGGGGTTTCCCCTTGTGCTAGCCTCGCATTGATGTCTGCACACACTTCTGGTAACTCCTTAATTGAATCTATGACGTAATGTGCACCTGACTTCACTAGCAGGTCACGTGAGTACGCGAGCCTCGTTTTAATCTCGTCTTCGGATAACCTCGCTTCGTGTTCAAAATCGTCAACATCCATGTAGTTTGAGTATCTGGCGACGCCGACACCCCAACATCCGGCGTTCAGTGCTTCTCCGACCCCACTGACAGTATCGTCAACCTGTAATGAAATCAAAGGATTAAAGAGTAAAGAAATGACGTTGCCATGGTGATGTTTTGAGAAGCATCACATCAATATTCGCGTTCGAGACTTCACTGAATCCAATGATTAAATCGTCAACCTGTAATTAAATTATCAGGTTATAATTTAATAAAAAAAAATCGTCGCCATTGTTAGCAACCTGACATAACCTGTAGTTCGGTCAATAAGGTTATAAATTGTTTTATAGTTCAGTTCCTTATCATGAGTATATAGAATGATACCATGACAATTGATTGTATCTATTAAATAGTAAAAATATCGAATTATCACAATGACAACGGACTTTCATTGTTGCATATCGAGCACGAGTGTTTATGTAATTATAACATCGACAACGGACTTTATCTATTGAAAACCGAGTTTTCACCTTTAAGCTATCTAGAATACCAAGTAAAAAATGTATATGTAAAGATTACCTTGACAACGGACTGTATTTGTGGAATGTCGAGTATATCGAGGTTCTTGTAGACCATGAACGGCTTCGGGCGTGCACCGTGGGCCACCTCGTCTCCTGAAATACCAGAAATGTTATAAAATGGTATGTTTTGAAATTAAATGACATTTTTGGCAGTAGTATTATGATAGGTTAACTAATGAATATACATTTTTTACATTTGTTTTGTTACATGTAGAAAAGTTGTATCATACCGGTTATTAAATATTTGTGTGTCTAATTTATCGTTTCTGATTCAAAGGAGATAGTCAGTGGGCAAGAAAATATGTATTTTGCCAATTTTCGTAAAAATCCTCGTTTCTGCAGAGGACTGATAACCAGGCGTGGGTAACCCACCGGCGACAGTGCAGTCGGGGTGGAAGCCTTGTTTTCTGCCTTCCTCTAGGAGGACATCGACCATGGATCGGATGAAGCCAGTTGTGCTGCCGATCTTCATTCCTTATATAAAATAAAAATTTATTACAACATAGTTGTACACATGCGATTATATGTGAGTGAACGAGGTACTTTACTACTTCCTTTTCATTCTCACTAAAGTCGACACTAAAATGATTTCTAGCTTGCAATGTTGGTGTTTCTAAAGGTGCCCAATACGCAACTGCAGCCAAATATCTTTTCGTATTCATTTCAACACTAAAGTCCTGGGGTTCTTTTTTATAAATATTTCAAAGAAACACATCATATTACGTTATCCAATTTAAAAGTTGGCCGGCTTGCTTACCGAATTCCGATTTGAGCATGTTGACGGACTCTGCCGTGCCGGGGATAAGGTCCGTGTATTTTCGCAGACAGGCGAGTTGCATCGGCACAAAGTCTGCGAACATGTTGTCCACGTCACCTGAAAAAGGGTATACATGATTAATAAAAAATGTCACACCGGAACTAAGTCATTTATAAAACCCCTGTCACACCAGAAGAAGGCTTTAACATAGCACTCTGCGGTCAAGAAAAAAAGCGCGCAAAGGAAACGCGGTATTGCATGTCCGGAACAACATGTTGTGTATGCCGTTTGTAACAAAGAGTGTGTCAGTGTGTGTTTATTGTATTTTTTTGTTCGAGCGTTCGTATGTTAGTTTTTCTTCGTTCGTTACTTAGTTCGTTTGTTCGTTCGTTAAAATTGGTTTACGCTTTGATGTTGATAGCACTCATTAAGGTCATAAAACAGTGTGCCAATAACTTGCATTTGAACGATCCTTTGGAAGCTCAGTCGACCTAATCGTAACCAGGATTAAACACACACTTGTAACACCGGCTCTGGACAGTTACTTGCAGATTCTGCTAGACTTTGATCACAGGTATAAGGGTGATAGGGGTGATTCGCTATAGAAATTATTTCATGACCAAATTACGTGTGGCGGTGGCGGGGATCGAACTCAATACCCTTGATTATCATACCGTCAATCTTTCCAAATGGGCTATCGAATCTTGCTTCAAATAAAAGAAGTACATGTAGTTTGTTAACGCGGTGAAACTTTTACCTACGCATTATGTTTTCTTTGAGCATTTATGCGGAAGAAAACATAAAACCTTTGTGTCTTTGCTCTCTTTATGTAACCTTGACCTTAAGATAACATTGCCCCCCTACAAATGTTATACATGTATGTGAGATACTTTGTCAAGGGAATTTGGGTAAAGAATAGTCACGCTTGCTACTTAACGTTGTAATTTGGTTTTGTACCTCAAAAGGAAAGATAAGTGTATCATGTCCTCAGTCATTGTTGATAAACCTCTTGCAAAAGTTGGATAAAAGGTCGACCTGTGTCCAAATAATGTAACAGCGACGTAAGAATTAGATAAAGGCATGCATGAATGTCGGTCAGTTTTGATGACAATAAATAACGAAGAGTTTAAACGTGTTTTCAACGGTATGCATACCACAGTTTTCGAGAGCAATCATCCAGTAATATAGGTAAATGTTAAAAAGTCGGTCACTAATTTACACATGTGCCCGTAGGGAAAACAATATTTTTTAACTACAAAGGTTTTGAAAATTCTAATTAGTACTCTTAACAACAGATTTATATGTCCGCAATAATTCGTTTTCTTAATTTGAAACGCAACTGATTGACTAACAAGAGAACAAAACCTGATTACCAATAAAGTGGAATGCAGTGTAAAACCTAATTAGGTATCAGCTCTGAGTTCGCGCTCTGAATCAACATGCCAACCATTCTAAAAACTAGCTTTTAAGTTTTTTTTTAGAAACATAGTTGTTCCAATGCGTAAAACCTTGAATGGGGTCGCGACCTTTGTCGGTAGTGTTTCTTCAAAGGCGCATAACCTACCTTGATTAGGGTCGCGTCCATAGACGGCCCTCCAGCGTTCCCGCACTTCCGGTATCTTGGTGATCTCCCCTATGTGGAGGTCCTTCCGGAGACCCATCGGCAAGCGGGCCTCTTTCATCGTGATCGGCACCTGACCATTCACCACAAAGTTAACGTTTGTATATACATGTAGTCGAACCTCGAACTCGCATGTGTCGAAATTCCGGTTACCTCGATCACATTTTTAAGTCCCGACTCATTATTTTATATATGAATTTATATTCAATGTAAATAAAATGTATATTTTTATATCAAAATTGGCAGAACTATGTATTCATTTTAAGTATGTAGATAAAGGTAAATTATTACATATTATAACATTTTCGCATTTTAAAGTAGGCACTTTTATGCTGACTCTTTATTTTGATGTTATGTCTTGTTATTTTCTGTAATGTTGTGTTATGTTATTTTGCTTAATAGTCAAAAGCGCCTGTCGTATCAGCAGTGCGTAAGGGCTTATTGACAGATTTGTCTGACATTTTCTTTTTGAAATATACTATTATATATCAACGTAAGTAAATGTCAAGTTCTTTATGGTAAATAAAATACCTTACAATTATTCAATGAGTCCATTACCATCACATTCTTGAAAACATATTTCTATTGACTTAGTACATATTAGCAATAAAACAATAGCACTGTCACCGAATGCGACTAATACCCCCACAAAGTTTAAGGCCACATAATTTTGTGATGACCACTGGAAATAATAATTGTGTTTTACATTGCTACACTTTATGTAAATTGCACTTTTCTATGTAAAGTTTCATTTTAATCGCTTAAGAAATGTGGCAATGGTTTGCTGTACAAACGTGTAATTATGTTCAATATAAGCAAGGCAGTAACAAACGCATAAAAATTATACCTTGTGTTTTTCGAAGACCTCCACGAACGCTACCGCGGGTGCGATGACGTATTTATCTGCCGTTGTGCCGCTCCAATCTAGAATTGCTGCTTTCAACGGCCCGACGTAACGTCTGGTGTAGCGGAATGCTTGACTCATATTGACGTTAGCGTAGCTTTGACGTTAAGGTTGAGAGATCAGTGTGTCCTTATTGTGCGTTCGCTTTATTTCTGAAAACAAAAACAATACAATATTCTTAATACAATTATATACATATATACCTATAAAAGTATTTCTACGACAGTGCCAAATAAGCGTCCAGTTTAACGCAGACGTTACGTTAACGTTTAGGTATAGTTCCCTAGCCTCTAAAAAATGTCAAAATAGTATACATACCTGATATACTAAAAAAGTCGACAAAATGTTTTAACTAAACATCTGTTATTTATTATTTAAACGTAAATAAACTCCTAACAAACTCTTATGTATATTATGAACGGATAACGAATGTGAAGTAAGCAATATCTTAAAATATTGCTTATTATGATAATAATGATGAAGTGTGTGTGTAACACGCATTTAGACAAAAACGTACCAGTGATTACGTACCATAAAACAGCGCAAGTTTCAAAATAATAAATTCACAAACGGTACATTAAACTGGTGAAAGCTATCTTATAACCATCAACAAATTAAACACTGACTTGATGTAGCGGTCGTTGGACTACGGTATAATGTAGGTTGCTGTATATGACAAATACGTATATAACCTTGAACTTCGCTCAATTGATAGCCCGATAGATACATAGCTTTAAAGATGCATATCTGTATCGTCCAAGGGCAGCACTGAGCTGTATCTTTGTCGATTTAAAAAATGTTGTCAGTCTCAGTTTTCAGTTTTTATTGTTAAACTGGACATGAGCATTACAAAATAACAAAGTAAATAGTAAAGCAATTTGCAAACAACAATTCGAATGAACATTTAGGCACCCATAAAATTATATTGTTTCAACTATGGCGTCAAAAAGGTTTCTGTTTAAAGTCGGACCAAAGGTTCTGCGTTTGTTTATTTTACTAGATGAAATTTGTTCTCTCTGCTGGGACAGACTCGTGCAACTACGTAATAAGCGTAACAGTTGGTACGATTGTTGTTGTGCAAGTTAAGAAAATTATTTCAATCAGTCAACGCTTATTACGTAAAAAAGTCGTAACTTAACTACGTACGTAACTATATTATTTTCCGAAAGCACGAAAATGGCCGGGGTGTTCCGATTGGCACAACAATGGATAAAAAGGCTTACAACGTTGCGCTTTAAAAGTATGCACCCTTTTACAATGTGATGAGAGCGTTTGACTTACACGCTCGAGGTCTCGGGTTCAATCCCTAAAACGTCATCAAATGTATGTGCTTAAAGAACCAGAATCGATTTTATTTTGCCAATTTGAAATAAAATACATATTACGAAAAAATGTTGTTTTTTTTGCTTCGTGTATCTAACATAAAAACGATTGCGATCCAGTATTTTGTATGGATAATTATATAATAATAATTATATAGACTTTTTATTTATATACATGCTTATGATATTATCATAAGCATGTATATAAATAAAAAGTCTATATAATTTCAATACATTGTACGGCATCTTTAATGAACTACAAAATGACCCTTGTGGTATCTATCCGTCATCGACATACTTATTGTCGATTACTAAGAGTACACAAATCTAGTTTTAGATACAACTTTGAAATGTAAGTGTGCCCTTGTTTTATAATTTATGTATGTACCTATATTTTGGCATTATTGAGAAATCGGGCATATTTTGCGACGAAGTACTTACCTGCTGCTAGGAATGAAGACTTAAAATGATATGTATATATCGTATGGATGTTGTATACTTTGTTTATATTTATTAGCAATACAGTATTATTAAACTGAATAAAAACCATTTTTTAATATTCAGTCTTTTCTGTTCGCGACATAAGAATTTCAAGTTTTTTTTTAATTAAATGCAATGTTGCTGTTCATTAATGTTGCTTACCTTAAATAATAAAAACTAAAAATTTAGTATAATAAATCCTGTCAATTGTGCAGCATGTAAAGTTTACAGCTTTTCTATCTGTCTTATAAGTTATTAGGAAACTAATTGTTTCTCTTAAAAAAAGCCGGAAATTAACACTTCGCTTTCTGACCTTGTGAAGATAAACTAATATGCACTTGTAACACAAATGAATACAGTTTATGCTATGTCCAAATTGTCCATAAATTAATACAGTACGAGTATGTTATGTCCCCAAACGAATTGAATGAATTTTAAAGTTGTGCTTCCTTTAGAACTTTCCCTTTGTCTCAGATTTATTGCAACTCCGTTCATGATTTCTGTTAAGTTAAATACGTTTTAAAGCAAGTTTTTTGTTATGAAGATTGCTTTACGTTGCCAATGTTTTTCTACAAAAATCGGTTCCCATGGCTACAGTAGAAAAATGTGTTGCCATACTACCGCTATACCAAATATCGATCAAACAAAGTCCTGTGTTCAATAATGCTTTACATTATTTTCTGGTAACCTTACTTTCTACCTTGGAAATGAACGAAAACAGATCACTTAAAATAATGCTTTAAAACCACCATATAGACATTCTATATATTAAAACGTATGCATGCACGCATCTCTAAAATGAAGGACATTTATAACATCATTAGCAATGTAACTTTTCCATAACCAGAAATTGATTTCACATTGCTGGATGTTTGCCTTTGCGCAAACTACAAAATACATGTAGAATATCAATACTGTATGAAGTAATGTGCATTGCACGATGAAATCTGTACAAATGTATACAGTAAAACATAGGGTACTCACTGTTGAGAATCCTGGGTTGTTCAACAACAAGACATCCGTACAATATGAGCTAGACGAGATAGTGAATGGACTCAATAGTGACTAGATCCAGAGTAGAGCAGAGTTAACTCGCCATGAGCTTGATAGTCAAGGCTGGGAATATGTCGATAACGCCATGATACTGAGCGTCTTGAGTGGTGCAACTTAAAGCCACCATACCAGGCAGTGGCGGATCCAGGATTTGACCT
>Ga0224511_10004035_pt1 | contig 10918 bp, 2 predicted proteins | sample SF_May12_sed_USG_2_FD_169988 | JGI IMG/M metagenome (GOLD analysis project Ga0224511, IMG submission 169988) | Sediment microbial communities from San Francisco Bay, California, United States - SF_May12_sed_USGS_8_1 | ecosystem: Environmental > Aquatic > Marine > Sediment | place: USA... | reverse complement strand
TGCCTTTTTGTATTGTTGTTGTTGTGTTTTCACTTTTTTGTCCAAACACGTTCTTCCCTTTGCAATTTGAATTCATTTAGATTACTTAACATACTGCAGAATGTATAATCGATTTAAGGAAATCAAATACCTTTGAAGTCACATGTTTCAAGCAACTGAGGGCGACAAAACAACTTAGACACTACTCTTTCTACATAATTTAGAAATTCCATTAAACAGACTAACTTTAATTACGCAAAGCTTTTTGCGCCTGATTTATATCAGTACGTCTTTACACTTTACATTCAATGTATTAAAATAATGCTTACGTAGATATCTAGGAAAAATATACAAAATCCATCTAATTGCAAAAGACATATGGCGAAAATGATCACCTTTGCACAAACTGTCAACATGAGCACACTGTATACAGTAAAGTATAACCTATTTGCAGTACAGAAAGATTAAACGATCAAAAACACTCATTCCAAGACATACAGGACACATATAACAAGTTATGTCTACAATGCGGGGCATCTGACGACCTAACAAACTCATTTGTCTGTATACTAGGCTGATGCACGTCTCTAACACAAATTAGCAAACAAGTGTTCACCATGGAAATTTGCATTTTGTTTTTAGTGTATCACATTTAACTTGTTATACTGAACTCATGTGATATATAATGATAAATCTCTTCCATTTGATGATTAGTAATGACCTAGGTGATGCTGTTTGTGATGTTATTATATTAAAATCAGCATGAGTACGCTTTGTAATTTAGGAAATCGAACATACTAATTGGAGACTAGCATTAATGGTATTTAATATTTATTATTTCTAGTAAATATGTTATTTATAAACGCATGTTATTATATTTTATGGCCTCCGTTAAATCTTCACACAGTTTATATTGAAATTAAATGTTGTTGACAAACAATAAGCGGGGCTGATAATGAATGCACAAACAAAATCTTGTGAAAACAAAGCAAGCGCACAATTAATTTTTGGTCATACAATACATGGATTTGTTGGTTGTGACATTTCACATAAATGGCCTTTGTCGTTAATTATATTATCAACATGTCGTCTTCTTCTCTTGTTCATGGAAATGCATCATTAACACAAACATACTATAAGAAAGACATAAAGCGTATACTATCACATAACAGTTGTGCGCGTTTGTAAAATCGTTAGTGAAAAATGGCATTTTCTTGAACAGTATGAGTTAACTTAAGCCAAATAAATACAAAATGAGACATTATATAAGCTACTAAACCCCAACTGATAATGGGCCTTACACACCCAATTGCACAGACGCTTCCGACTCTTACTTAACCAACAAATATGTACACAGTCATTTAATATATTACTATGTTTGTGTTTAAAAATAATAGAAAACAATGTTCATTGATATTTTCACTTCAAGGTGTATAAATGTTGATACATGCTGTCATTTCCGTCATCTGAGTACACTTTGGCAACATATATACCTAACAGCGTGTTTTGTCAATATAACTACAACCGGGGCTTTTTAAAAACATCATTTGCATTATATTATATTTTAATCATAATACATCATCACATTTCTATTACATAATAGTTATAGATGCTATTTTCGCTCCAGACATATTTTCTGTTTTCTGTTAAGGTATTACATTAGGTAGAACTATGTTTTAGACAATTTTAAAATGTGTAGCAATACGTCTTAATGCAAAATGAAAAGTGCTTAAGAGCCGAGTGCACAATACATCCTAACTCTGATGTTGTCCGCAACAATTCTGAGGTTTTGTATGACCAAGCCTTACAGATACTCATTACGTGGTTTGGTAATCTTGTCTAACATTTGAAGGCATTGCCTGCAGACAGGCAATGGCGTCGTCTAAGTAATTAGGATTCCTCCTCGAGGAAAACGTGGCGTCTCTTCAGTTGCCTCGCATTTCTATTACAGAACAAATAGGAAGGATGCGTAAAATCACAAGTCGACATCGTTAAGTCTATTGTCTAATTATGCCAATGACGCTTTTGTATTTCTTCCTAGTCACTGAGTTTGGTGCGTCTATCTATGTTTCAATTATATCAGACGTTTCAGGAAACACTTTCCACTCTCCTTATGATATATGGTTTTCCACACAAAATACCTAATTTGATAAAATTTGTCATGCTGTTTTTAAAGCAACGATAAGAACGTACTTTTCATCGCAAAACGCAGCGGGCATTTTCCGAATAATAAATCAGATACGAAACCAAATATCTGTATCAAAAATGCGTTTGTAATTTAATTGGACTCAATAACTCATGGTTAAATTATTAACGCCCGTCGTACAGTTACAAAGATTGATGCAAGGGGTAACGTGTGGCATACATGAGGCATACTCATACATATTGGTTTTCTTTCAATCTTATGGTAGTCTGTAATATGTTATGAACATGTGCAGTGTTCTCATAATTATACATGATAGTTAAACACCAACTTGTTATACTTAATGTCTTATTTATGTTATGAGGATGAAAACCACTTCTTCTGTATTATGTCCATGTTATTCTTTATAACGAAATAAATATATCAATAAATGCAATTGTGAAAAAGTACTAACAAAATGAAATTAATTAAACATTCCTTATACGTTTAACAAATGCGTGCTGATGCCTCGACAGTTAATGTTATTATTTATGTGTTAAGATGATGTACTTTGTAAAAATTGGAATACAAATTTTGTTTGTCTGTCTGTCTGTCTGTCTGTTATGTTTGAAAAATTGATTTTACTCACTTTTCAACAAATTAGTTTATTCCACGGCGCGTCCTGGTTCACCGGCACTAGTCTCCCCAATCGATCCACACCATCCTCTGACAAGTTTGAAACAAGACAATTAACTACGTGATCTTATTACTTTCAAGTGTCAATCGAATTTTCTCCGTTTACGTTATGGCTTGAACCCCGATCCTCGCATTCGCCGTCCTGCGCTATAGAAAAGGAGCTAACTGAGAGACTCTATACTAAATTAAATCAGAATATAACAATTGATAACAATTTAATTTTCAAAGACAAATGATACAAACAAAGCAAATAGGGTCAAGTTTAAGGACACCATGACACAAACAAACACGCTAAGGTCATGTTCCTTTTTGGAATAACATGAAAAATACTGCTGCTTTTTGAAGAATATCTGGGCTAATGGCTTATCTGTAATACGTATATGTACGTAGTTAGTTTTACGAATACGAGGTTGTATGATATGAAAATACTTGTGAAATATGTGTCAACAAGTCAAAAAGTAAATTAACACATTTGTATCAGTGGACATTAACAAAAATACCTCCCTAAGATAATATAAACTTGTGTTTTTAACCACGGAAATCCAGGTTAATTTAGATCTTCTACTTGGCTTAAAATTGAACATGACGGCTTTGATTGCACTGCAAAATAATGCCTTTTTTCGTTCATCTAAAATCTGCTAGCAGCCACTGACAATATAAGCCTTTATTATATAACGCCAGGGTTCCATCCCAATATCAGCTTGACACATTGAGACTAATGATGCCTGAGAAACGCTACGGAACGCATACTCTTGCCATGAAATGTGACATACAAACTACATATAGAAAAATCTTGTCATTTTGTAAGACTAGATGGTGACACACATCGCATTTGCCCTTAATTTCGGGCCAAGATAACGTGAGTGACTTAAGGAAAATGATAAATGACGTTGTCGTAGATGGAAACGTGGTTTATATTGTATTCATTTGGGTATAAATGGCAATTTTTACGGCATCTATTACGTTGGCCACTCTATTACAAAGCAATTAAAATATTTTGTCTTATATTACGACCAAATTGGATGCAGAAAGTAAGAGGCTTTGGTTTAAGAAGTGTTGTATAATGAAGGCTTTGTACCACTTTAATAGGAGAATGTTTCTATTTGAATATTTAAATACGATACGTTCTTTTTGCAGGTCTAAATGCTTCAACAATAATATTTACCACAATATTATGTTATGCATAAACATGATAATAGAGTAAACACTGTTTTTCGAGGTGTTTTGAATTTCTATCTAGAGACATAGGCTGAAATCATGACAATGTGCTTTTCAAGAACGATTTGATTGTCTTGATATATTTCAATTATCAGTGCATTAATTTGTAGTAATTAAGGTTCTATGTTATCTCATTAACTCTGTGTTTTGAGTATGTACCGGTGGCATTAACTAAATAAACCTTTTAATTTTGAAATGCTGGATTTGGACATAGTACACAGAGACCACATTTCAATACGTGTATGTACAAGTAACTAGGCAGATTATATTTGATGAACTTAACAGCTTGTTAATACTGAATTGAATTGATTATTGAGCGTACATTAAGACTTTCACAACACTTTTACACATTATACATTAAAGAACATTTATTTATCAATTATGTAAAGTAATTGAACCTGATGATTCCATTTATAACTCAAATACCAAAAAAATGTGACCAAAATTAATTCCGTGTGGTATTTCTTGACATTTATAAATGAACGAAAGCGTTTGAATCTAAAGAAACTAAACTGGAATAGAATGACACAATTATGCACAATAATACAGTTTATCGAGCACTGATTGACCACACTATGCTAGAAAATATAAAAGTATATTATCACCATTATTTATTAAACATAAATTGGCCATGGTCAAGGTTAGCGTGAGCTTTTAGGACACAATGATGTTTTAGTTATACAGTACGAATATGTCAGCAGGTATGGACACTGTGAATAACTTCCGAACATTATCTTACAATCCTATACACATGTATTTGCATACAAGTTAAACACATCATTAGGTGTATGACTAAATGAATGAAAAACAATGCATCGCTAGTAAAACGTTGGCATGCTAATGTGCAATGATGAAACAAGTAGAGATCATACAAAGCGAATTTAACGGAACGTTTTCTTGTGTATTTGTATTTGTCTTTTAAAACATATTGTAGTAGTTAAAATGGAACTGTTAACTGAAGTGATACACACAGTGACACTACTGTTGATCTGTAATGTCTGGTAATAACTTGTCCAAATGGCGTATGATGATTTCTGCAGCATGCGATGTCTCGATAACATATTATTGTTGTAACCTTATAAAACACTTTCTATTGACAATAGTCAACATAACTGACATAACAAAATATTTGCAACGCATATATTTAACACCGAAGTATCTTTACTTGGTGTATGGTCATGTAATAACTGGCAATCTTTTAACATAGCGCATATTTGTCTGATTCGTAATTTGTAAACTGAATTTATTGATTATTATACATCCTAAGGCAATGAAACTTGCATTAATCATGTATCGAATGACGAATGTTAATACAACAGCGGAAATATGATTTTAACAACAATGTATAACAGCCTTGATCCGGTTTTACCGATCACTCGTGACACACTAGTGATGTCTACATTAATGTGATTTTTATATTAAATGTATCGAACCTGTTTTTGTGTTTTGGTGAAAAGCCACATTGTTTAAATTTCATACAATTTTAAATGTACTCTTATGTTTTTGCAAATATAAATATCACGATAAGCTTCCGATTTGCTTTATGTTTGGTATGACATAACATCTTGCATTTAGTTACGCCTATGTTAACACCATAGTAAAGTGCATCTAATTCCAGAACATTAAACATTTCGATTCCAACAAATCCCCCTAGGAAGATAAGGGACACATATAATAAAACGACAATATTACCATTGACAGTTATTTTCCTGAAGCTTTACGAATTGCAAAAAGGAACGTGTTATAAAGGCTTCAGCTGTTTGAACAGAAGTGCTCAACGAGTAAAATCTTTCAACGAACACAAATACTTTTAAATTAAAACAAATGGTTTGTTCTGCTATAGAAACAATGACATGATTGAAATAAACAACCATTTAAAAGTTGACGAACTATAGCGGCAACACAGACACCGAGCCTCATGTGGTACCGTATAGAAAACATATGATGTCAATCTTATTGTGCCCGTTTTACACATCAGAACTGCTTTAAATAACTAATTTTTAAAAAAAAATTGCTGTTATCTAGAAATCTCAAAACCTCAGTTAAAGAAAAACAACAAGCACATTGCGATAACGTATGGGGCACAATGTCGTATTTGCACAGGCGTAATGCGTGCGAACACTATATAAAAGAAAGTATACAATGTTTACCGTACAGATCAATCAACAAAACAAAAAATCTTTCGCAGACATACATTAGGAGCAAAAATAACAAGTTTATTCAGAAATGAGGCGAACGTCCGACCTAACTAATCCATTTGTCTGTCTGTATAATAGGCTATTGCACGCATCTAAAACACATTAACACATAATGGGTCAACATACTTACCAGAATAGTGAATGATTACGACAATATGTGCACTTACTTGTCAAGCAAAACACGTGCACTTTTGGTGTTAGTGTTATCTGTGTTTAACTAACAAGCTCAAAACTTGGCTAACTATTTATAGCTAATAATTCGATCAAGTGAGCAGCAGATCTAACCTGTCAACATATTACATGTGTGAACATCGCTGATTTACAGGCAACATTCGCATCACATTAGCTTCATGTCATTAAAGCAAAGTGCTCCCCTCAATAAATAATGACGCATCTGTGCAATTTAGAATTGTACTTGAGTATAACCAAAACTAATTGTTTTGACACCATACCATTGGTGTACGTTCACATGTAAAAGTACACAGCAATGCCAGTAGACATTGTTACTGCTTATGAATATACACGCAGTTTGTACTATTTCTACTCAACATGGAAAAGTACACATTTATATTTGAATTAGACGTTTTAACGCAATTTGATTCGTTATGCCTAATCGTATTGGTAAATAAAGAACTGCTGTAAGTGTCATTACTCTTGTTTTATATACCAATCTTTGTCCGCACTTCGTTTCAGGTCTATACCATGACTTTCACATTTATTTCAGTATGCACTACAAAGTAAGACAGGCTTTCCACCAAAGAATATATTCCAATCCATGTTGGACACAACTGCTGCTTTCTTGATAAAACGATCATAGCAAATCTGAGCTTAGACAATATATGAATGTATGTCAGTGGACAGTGATAAGGTGACATAAAACGTCTGTCGGTGATATCTTAAGACGTCTTTGTCTAATGAGAAAAATCCTGACGTCGACTGGCACAGAATTGGCATCAATAAAATTAGGAATGCAGTTCAATAAACTGGTGCGTTTGATGGTTTTGTATAGATTGTGGATTTCATTGTATGTGTATGCTATGTCGATATGAAATATAAATAAAGTTGTTTAGAACAGAATGTGTATGTTGTGTTTGGGTTTATGTTTTAGAACAGAACGAACAGATGTTTATTGACTTCATCATATGAACGCAAATATATAGCACAAATATGTACAAGGTCAACTATAAATAAACACAACAAATAGAGGGATGCGAAAAAAAAAAACGGCACGAATCCCTTAATGGCCTTACATATCAGTGAAATCTGTAAACTTTAACGAAAAAAAAGTTGCTACGTTTGGCTAAAAACACCATGCGCCCTAAGGGGGGAAGTTATTTACCTTTAGATTTAACTTTTTCCAGTTCGTATAACCGTTTTGTACTGACGAGTCGAGACAATGCGCTTGAGCGCTCTGTACTCATGCGTTAACAAGCAAGTTCATCGATGTACCGAGGCAGTTGTTTATTACATGAAGACGTGGATTAAACCATCACGTTTGCAGGGAACTCGAGTTTAGTTAAACCGAATGTACGTAGAATACCAAATCATACTTCATGACATTTTAAACGCAATCATTCATATTAATTAACATTGTTTTCTTGTCAAATCAATATGATAAAATGTGCTTAGATAAGGTGTTGTGTATATATACTTAAAAATACAGAAGTTTAAAAAGGATGTTAGATAACGGTTCACACAGTTTTGTTATACTCATTGTTATTTTTCTAAATTAAAATTTACAATGTTTACTTCAAGTATCAAATACATACTTTGGGGATAGAAAATGAGCATTGCTTTCTAAATAAATAATTGGTTAAGCATTTACTTTACATATCATTTGCATGTTTACAGAACTATGTACGCAAATCTCTTATCCAAGAACGTCTGTACTGTAAGAAAATTTTCAAAAACCTATATTTTTGTGTTACCAACGTATTTATTGTATCAACATTTATTTTGTGGTACCCTAATATGTCCTATCAATTTGGCAACTCGGTTTAAAATTGGAATGTATTTGTTAAACAAAGAAAAGCGTTACTAACGCTTTTCCGAGATCACCATATTATATAACACAAGTTTTAAATTAATTGCCAACCGATAAAAGACATATTAAGGTACCACAATATTTTCTTGTATAGTTTTGTACACGGCCAGTGGAGTCCCTTTAAGAAAAATCGAATCAGATTCCAAGATCGTGAACACAATATTGTTAAAATTGACATTTATATACAATACGTACAAATGTATACACGCTGTGTTTTAAGTAAATACTTATCGCTTTTGGACAAATAGTTTGAAATAACCTCATTTTCAGCATGAATCGTTTTTAAAGTGTCTCGGTGTAGATTGAACTTGTTTATGTTTCGTACTATCTTGTGATTGCCACTGTCAATATTGTCCCAAGAATATAGGTTATAACTCAATTGTAAAGAAATCAAAACAACAGGCATACATGTCTTGTAAACATTTATGTTTGTAATTAAAACAAGATGTAATGTTATGTTGCGTTTTCATATCCTGGTTGACTTTACTATAAAAGCCAACTCTCAATAAAGCGAAACTATTGATCAGCGTTGATAGCGTTCATGTTTGTACAATCGGTTTAAAGTTCGAAGTTTATCATCATGAACAAGTTGCTGCTGGCGTTGATGTTGGTGGGTTGTGTGACCCTGGTGCTGATCCCGGAGGCTGCAGAGGGTGAGTCGGGCTGTAGTTATTAGAAAAGCTACCCTAAGGTTAGTTTAGATAATTATTATGCATTTTAGAGAGATTAAAACTGTTCTTATTTGTTTTCAACCAAATATCAAAGTAACTAAATTACGCATAGAACAAAAGTTCACACGAAGAGTGCTGAACTGAATTCTGACATTTTACGTCTTATACAATACCACGGGTCAATGGCTTGACGTTAGGGAGAGCGTAACTGTATTGACGAGAGAATTAAATATTTTTTAAAAACAATGTCATTCGTTTTCATTTAACAAATTTCAAGCACATTTCTGCATTTGCCGACTGCAGTAAGTATACTCTGGGTTTCTGACCTGTATTGTGTTTTATATGTACATTTAAATTCCACCAATATCTCACAGTTATTGGACACTTAATACATTAAAAAAACTTGCAGTAACTGATACTTAACTTTTTACATTATGTGCTACTAAAACTCGATATACAGCAGCCGTACGAGCAGTACAGTGGTGTAGACTGAAGTTTTTGTATATAAAATTATACAAATACAAAGTCAGAAATGAGGCTCCCAAATAATTGAATCATCAAAGTTCACAACCCTCCCTGTATCATCTACAGCCCAGTACTGGGGTGGCGGCGGCGGTGGACGCTGTCGGTGTCGGCGCTACTGCTACCGTGGTGAGTGGCAGTCCGGATCTTGCGGATATCGCCAAGTTAGGTGCTGCGGTCGGCGCAGGGGCGGCTGGGATTAGTTGAGGTTGGTGACGAGTAAAGATATAGGTTCAAAGTATTTGTTTTTTTATTGTTATGTTACTGATTTTAATGTAAAAATGATTCGAAATACTTGCACCTATGTACTTGTAAAATCATTTCATTAGTAAACAACATATAACCAAATAGAAAGCAAAATACTATTTGCCAATATATTTACAGTACCACCAAAGGAAAGCTTTACACGTTTGTGCACAATAGTGCACTGAACAGTGCACTACAGTGCGTTTTTATTGCCCTATGGTTTTGCTGATGTTGTTATCTCTATTTTGATCTAGGCTTAAGGCCATCTGCAGTTACTATTAGATTTATAACCTTGGTACAATATTGAGTATTGGAATTCTCTAGGCTTAACTGCATCAGTGGGTCATTGAAAGCATACGTCCAGTAAAATTTATCTTGGGTAGATTTGGTTCAACAGGGGCTGACTGTAGCATGGAGTATCAGTACCAGTAAAATAATTGCATGATAGTCAGACTATCAGTCAGTGGCCTTTTTGATGTTTTGATTAAGAAACCCTGTATTATGTGAATGCTGAGGTATATGTATCATTAAAATCAAAATCAAGAGACTTTAAACTGTACTCTTTTAATATATTTAAAGATGCATAATTATATGCTATTCATAATGATGATTTTCTGTGGAAACTTTCTTAACTTGATTAATGTTCCAGTTTTTTAAGTGATTTACCCACATATTTACTGTCTGTCGACTCACTTTAACATTATCTTCTTTCAGCAAAATGTTGACTATTTTAGTTTGTTTTTTGTAAAATGTAGCTGAATTATTCTTTCTTTTATGAAAGTAGGAAGTCTTTTAATCTCCCTCATCTTGAAACTGATCAAGAGTTAGCGTCAATATGTTTCTCTAGACACAATAAAAGACTTTGATAATTTGGAAGCAATGAAATTAATATAATATGCCTATTGAAAAGTGTCATAGAAACAGTGTACTAACACCCTTATGTCACATTATGGCAGCCTGGCAACTTGATGTGTATGTGTGTGTCAAATATGATTTATGGATGCTTCCTGTAAATCAACAAAGTGTTCTAATTTCAGGACATATGTATATTTCTTGTCACACAATTAAACATGTCTTGAAAATGAAACAAGCAATAGGAATATACTTGCCTCCATACCTTTATTTTTAATGCCAAGGAAATACTACAATGACATGATAAGACAAGCCTCTATCCCCTAATACCATACACATCTTCATGACAGTGCCCAGTCAGATTATTATC
>Ga0224511_10004034_pt1 | contig 10918 bp, 5 predicted proteins | sample SF_May12_sed_USG_2_FD_169988 | JGI IMG/M metagenome (GOLD analysis project Ga0224511, IMG submission 169988) | Sediment microbial communities from San Francisco Bay, California, United States - SF_May12_sed_USGS_8_1 | ecosystem: Environmental > Aquatic > Marine > Sediment | place: USA... | reverse complement strand
GAAATATAACATTAAAGAGAAAGAGGTGGAAGAGTTCTCAAACTGGTGTTTTACAATGTACTATATTTTTGTTGGTTATTAGATCTTATTTTATTACTTTAATGTTTTGCAAACTTCATGTTTAATCATAACAGCCTTTTATTGTCAATGCACGTATTTTTTAATATACCAATACATCTATATAAAAATGCATACATTGTACCTGAAAGTCACTTTTCATTTTCCTTTAGATTGTGCCGTTCCCGCAAATCCTGCTAACGGCGCCTATGTTTATGGCTCGACATTGCTGGCTGCGATCGCCGTTCTTACGTGTGACGAGGGATTCGCTCCAAGCCAGCTAACGGTCGCCTGCTCCGCTACGGGCCAATGGAGTGACCAACCTTCCTGTGATCTTATAGGTAGGCACACGATACAGAATATATATTTGTTCCATAACATATTCCACACAACCGATAAACGTATAATTCGAATGTTTACTTTACATGCACGTGTTTAAGTTGATGTAAAAATCAATTTTAGATTGCGGAACTCCACCGTCATTTAACAACGGAAGTTTGTCGTACAGTTCAACTCAGTACAACCAGAACGCCACCGTCACGTGCGAATCCGGCTTCTATAGTGACGTTGACGCTATATCGTGCACTAGTGCTGGAACATGGAATGCTGAACCAAATTGTCTTCCTATCGGTAGGAGAATTATCTTTCTGCTATTTTACTGTTTTTTTTTACCTTTTCAAATAATAAACATTTAAAAATAAAATTGTATAATTGAATTATTAATTGAATTTATATTTTTTAGATTGTGCCGTTCCCGCTAATCCTGCTAACGGCGCCTATGTTTATGGCTCGACATTGCTGGCTGCGATCGCCGTTCTTACGTGTGACGAGGGATTCGCTCCAAGCCAGCTAACGGTCGCCTGCTCAGCTACGGGCCAATGGAGTGACCAACCTTCCTGTGATCTTATAGGTAGGCACACGATACAGAATAAATATTTGCTCCATAACACATTCCACACAACCGATAAACGTACAATTCGAATGCTTACTTTACATGCATGTGTTTAAGTTGATGTAAAATTTAATTTTAGATTGCGGAACTCCACCGTCATTTAACAACGGAAGTTTGTCGTACAGTTCAACTCAGTACAACCAGAACGCCACCGTAACCTGCGAATCCGGTTTCTTTAGTGACGTTGACGCTATAACGTGCACTAGTGCTGAAACTTGGAATGCTGTACCAAATTGTCAACCTGTCGGTAAGAGGTTTATCCGATTGTTATTGCAATGTTTTTTTTACATTTTCCAAATTATGAACATTTCAAAACGAAATTGCATGAATTGAAATATTTATTGAAAATTATTTTGTTGTCTTAAGATTGTGCCACTCCCGCAAATCCTGCTAACGGCGCCTATATTTATGGCTCGACATTGCTGGCTTCCATCGCTGTTCTTACGTGTGACGAGGGATTCGCTCCAAGCCAGCTAACGGTCACCTGCTCCGCTACGGGCCAATGGAATCAACAGCCTACCTGTGATCGAATAGGTAAGGGTCTGTAAAAGAGAAAAAAGTGTTTACCAAATATATTCTGAGACAAATGGAAATATTACAAACGTTCGGGTTGTTGTTGTTATACGTGTTAAAGGTTCAATGAACACTAGTATTTAGTAGGAAATAGTTTGTAACGACATAGGAATTTTATAATTAAGCGCATATTTAAGCAATAACAACACCAAATACTAGTATGTAAAATATTGATGTAAGTTCTAATATACGAAAGCAATATTATGGTAGCATATTGATCTGGCGGTCTGTATCACTTTGAGTTACCCGTGTATAGTTTTATCGTGTGAAACCGAAGTTTGATGATCATAATACCTTGATGAATACAATTTTATAACAAGCAATTTTAACACAGACGATTTTAAACATAATTATTTTACATTGTCTTAAAGACTGTCTCGCCCCTGTCAATCCTCCATACGGTACCTACAACTACTCGCTGACTACGTTTAACGAGACGGCAACGTTGAATTGTGAAATCGGATATGTGACGTCAGTCGCGTCAGTGAAGTGCCTTTCAAACGGAGAATGGAATGACGCGCCTGCGTGTGAAAAGATTGGTGAGTGAATATATATATTTATATATTTTTATCTGACCCTTTTCTTACTTTGTTGATTTTTTTCAGTATAACATATATTTATTATTTATATAGATATCATATATAAATGATTTTTCTGCATCAATATTCGTAATACTGTTAAGGGAACACCAGATATAAACGTTTGCTTAACATTGTAGACTGTAAAGCTGCGCCAACGCTTACTAATGGTGTACTAACGTATACGTCAACGTTGTACGGAGAAAACGCCAGCGTAACGTGTGACAGTGGATATATATCGAACGTTAGCTCTATAACGTGTCTCGAATCAGGGGAATGGAGTTCCGTGGTGTGTTCTCCCGTTGGTAAGGATGGATGTGTTGACATTCTTTGATATTGATTTTGTTGACGTTGCTCTTTTAATTTAAGTATTAGTATACGCAGAGTATTTTAGAAGTAGAAATTTCCTCTAAATTAGAATAGAATGTGAATTTGTAATGGTGCCCTAAACCTAGCCCTGTTTACTTGGTACACCAATATGTTTTTTCTGTGTTCATATTTTAACTTAGAAGGAAAATGCTTTTACATCGGACTGCAGCGAATAATTGATATGTATACGCAGAAGTTTACTGTTAACACTTTCTCGAGTTTGTAGGTTAACCCAACTTCACTTCCTTTTTTATCAGATTGTCTAAACCCAATCAGTCCGTCAGATGGGTCATACTATTACACGTTGACAACGTATGATTCTGTGGCGACGCTAACGTGCTATCCTGGCTTTACGTCTCGTTTGACGTCAATTACGTGTTCAGACACCGGTGAATGGGACGCTGATCCCATCTGCGAGAAAATAGGTAAAATACAGGACACATTTATGTGTTATTGTAATGTTATTTTATTTTGCTTTTTTTAATATCCATTATTTTTTTGTTTTTGTTATCTTGCTAGGTGGCGTCAGTGTTGTGGCATCTTTCATTACCACTGATGAACAGCTTCAATAAAACCGAGGCTGCAATCTCTCATTTTCTTGTTTCCTGAGGGCTTTCCCTTTTGAACATCAGTTTAATTCTTACATTTCCACGACCCTTTTATGTTCATTTCTGTGCCTTACTTTAACAAGGTTTATTCATAATGTAACTATGTATTCCGATGTGTTTTTTTCATCAGACTGTCAGCCACCTGCTAGCATAGATAATGGCTTCTTGTCGTACACGTTAACACTGTACGGCGATACCGCTAACGTGACATGTGACGTAGGATACTCACCTAGCGTTGACGCCATCACCTGCACGTCAGCTGGAAGATGGGACAGTAACCCCAGATGTGTTCCAATTGGTAAGGGGGTGCAGTTTTGCATCTTTACAAAACACAATCGAAAAAGTCACGTAAATGTAGTCATATTGATCACATAAAAAATAAAATAGTACTATTCGTTTTTCCTGATTCATATATATTTTCATAGTTTTTTTATTGTTGAAAACGTTTTTGTCTTTTTACACAAAGATTGTTCGGCCCCGGTGAATCCATCCAACGGTACATATTTCCACACAACGACGTCTTTTGAATCTGTCGCCGTTTTATCTTGCGATGAGGGCTTCACCAGCAACGTGGCATCAGTTTCGTGTTTAGCAACAGGAGACTGGGACGCTGCACCTTCATGTGAAAAGACTGGTAATTAGTGATTTGCAATACTCTTAATTCATGGGCAAGTTTTATTATTTAAAATTAGACCTACATTTTACAGAAAATCAAACGTTATTGTAAAGCAAATCTTTAACATAAACCTGTATAATAATAAACGTAACATCCAAGCCTTAACACATAATTTAAAGCACTGACTTAATGTAAGAACATACTTTGAGGAAACTGCAAATGACAGAATAATGTATAGAATGGTTTGTGCTTTCGTTTTGCAGATTGCCATAACCCACAAACTGTTGCCAATGGTCTATTATCTTACACTACGACGTTATACGGCAACGTTGCTAATGTAACGTGCGACGCTGGCTTCACGGCAAGCGTTAACGTCATAACGTGTACGTCAAGTGGAACATGGAGCGACGTACCAATATGTTCTCCCGTCGGTAAGAGCTTTCTAAAAGGTTCATGTGCTTTGGAATACAAGGATGTTATAATGTTGCTATTGCAACACATCCTTGAAACTGTTCATTTCCATTTGATATCAATACTGACTGCCTTCTTTTATAGATTGCAGCACGCCGGTTGACCCAGCCAATGGGCAGTATTTTTATACGACGACAACTTTCGATTCCATCTTAACGTTGACATGTGACCCCGGCTATGTACCGTCCCTGTCGTCAGTTGTATGTAATCAGACTGGACTTTGGAATGACAACCCCACTTGTGAACCAATAGGTGAGAAAACAATTTAAACATTTCTATAGTAATATCAGAACATACACAATCCTTTGACCTATATCTGTACCAGTTATGTTGTCCACATTGAAATGATATCTTTATTGCATATACATTTATTACAGATTGTTTCACTCCATCAAGTATTGATAACGGAAACTTGATTTACACGTCAACGTTGTTTGGAGATACGGCTAACGTGACATGTGCCGTTGGATACTCAACTAGCGTTGACGTCATCACCTGTACGTCAGCTGGAAGATGGGACAGCAATCCTAGATGTTCTCCAGTTGGTAAGGGGTGCATTATTGCACTTTTACTAAACAAAAGTGAGGATGGCGTTATTGTGATCATATTTATGTTATCGATAACTGATTTGCATTTTTACATATATTTGCATACAAAATATGTTTTTTTTTTAAATATTGCTAACACTGTTTTGCCTGTTTAATTACACATAGATTGTTTGGCCCCGATGAATCCACCAAACGGTACATATTTCCACACAACGACGTCGTTTGAATCTGTCGCCGTTTTATCATGTGATGCGGGATTCACCAGCAACGTGGCATCGGTGACGTGTTTAGAAACAGGAGATTGGGACGCTACACCTACATGTGAAAAGACTGGTAATAAATCATTTGAAGTACTCTTTATTTATGGGCAAGTTTGGACATTCAAAATCCAACATAACATTTCACTTGACATGAAACGTTATTTCAAAGCGAATCCTTAACATAAACCTGTAACATGATAAACGTGAAGTCAAAGCCTTGTCACATATTTAAAAGCCCTGAATAAATGTTAAATCATCAATTTGGAAAACAAACAACAGTATAATGTATATAATGGTTTGTGCTTTCGTTTTACAGATTGTCGTAACCCGCAAAATGTTGTCAATGGTCTAATATCTTACATTACGACGTTATACGGCGATGTTGCTAATGTAACATGTGACGCAGGCTTCACGGCAAGCGTTAACGTCATAACGTGTACGTCAAGTGGAACATGGAGCGAAGTACCATTATGTTCTCCTGTCGGTAAGAAAATCTTATATAATGGATATTGTGCTATTTGAATTCAATGATGCCATAGTTTTATAGTAAAATAATCAAGACTTCAGTGCTTATTTTCATTTGTAGTCGATACATCCTTTGTTTCCTATTTATAGATTGCATCACGCCGATTGACCCAGCCAATGGGCAGTATTTTTATACTTTGACAACTTTCGCTTCAATCTTAACGTTGACCTGTGACCCTGGCTATGTACCGTCCCAGTCGTCGGTTGTATGTAATCAGACCGGACATTGGAATGACAACCCCACATGTGATGCAATAGGTGAGGAACTAATTTAAATACTTCGATAGCAATATCAAAACATAAAACATTTTACTTCATTTTGTACCATTATCTTGTCAAAATATTACATGGAATCTTTGATTACATGTGCACGTGTTACAGATTGTTCAACACCATCAAGTATTGATAACGGAAACTTGATTTACACTTCAACGTTATTTGGCGATACGACTAACGTGACATGTGACGTTGGATACTCAGCTAGCGTTAACGTCATCACCTGTACGTCAGCTGGCAGATGGGACAGTTACCCCAGATGTAGTCCAGTTGGTAAAAAGCTTAAATTTGTACTTTCCTAAATAATAGCAAAACGCAAAGTAAATGTAATAATATTTCATAAAACAGATTCTTTTTGCATTTTGATATAACTTTACATATTTTATTGTTGATCAACATTTGGCATGTTTATTATTCTTAGATTGTTCGGCCCCTGTGAATCCACCAAACGGTTCATATTTCCACACAACGACGTCGTTTGAATCTGTCGCCGTTTTATCATGTGATGCGGGATTTACCAGCAACGCGGCATCAGTGACGTGTTTAGAAACAGGAAATTGGGACGCTACACCTACATGTGAAAAGACTGGTAAAAATTAATTTGAAGTAATCTTAATTTATGGGCAAGTTTGGTCATTCAAAATCCAACATAACATTTCTCTTGACATGAAACGTTATTTTAAAGCGAATCCTTATCATAAACCAGCAAAAAATAAACGTGAAGTCAAAGCCTTGACACCTATTTAAAAGCCCTGAATGAATATTAAAACATCAATTAAAACACAACAAAAACAGTGTAATGTATATAACGGTAATTGCTTTCGTATTTTAGATTGTCAAAACCCACAAAACCTGGTCAATGGACTGTTGTCTTACACTACGACGTTATATGGCGATGTTGCTTATGTAACATGTGACGCAGGCTTCACGGCAAGCGTTAACGCCATAACGTGTACGTCAAGTGGCACATGGAGCGACCTAGCATTATGTTCGCCCGTCGGTAAGAAAATTTTATATGGATAATGTGCTATTTGAATTCAATGATGCCATAGTTTTATAGTAAAATAATCAAGACTTGAGTGCTTATTTTCATTTGTAGTCGATACATTCTTTGTTTTATTTTTTATAGATTGCAGCACGCCGATTGACCCAGCCAATGGGCAGTATTTTTATACTTCAACAACTTTTGATTCAATCTTAACGTTGACCTGTGATCCCGGCTATGTACCGTCCCAGTCGTCGGTTGTATGTAATCAGACCGGACATTGGAATGACAACCCCACATGTGATGCAATAGGTGAGGAAATAATTAAAATACGTTGATAGTAATATCAAAACATACAACATTTTACTTCATTTTGTATCATTATGTTGTCAAAATATTACATGGAATCTTTGATTACATGTACACGTGTTACAGATTGTTCAACACCATCAAGTATTAATAACGGAAACTTGATTTACACTTCAAAGTTATTTGGCGATACGGCTAACGTGACATGTGACGTTGGATACTCACCTAGCGTTGACGTCATCACCTGTACGTCAGCTGGTAGATGGGACAGTAGCCCCAGATGTTATCCAGTTGGTAAGAAAGCTTAAATTTGTACTTATCTATATAGTAGCGAAACGCAATGTCAATGTAATAATATTTTATAACACAGATTCCTTTTGAATTTTGATATAGCTTCACATATTTTATAGTTGATCAATAATTTTACATGTTTATTATACTTAGATTGTTCGGCCCCTGTGAATACACCAAACGGTACATACTTCCACACAACGACGTTGTTTGAATCCGTCGCCGTTTTATCATGTGATGCGGGATTTACCAGCATCGTGGCATCGGTTACGTGTTTAGAAACAGGAAATTGGGACGCTACACCTACATGTGAAAAGACTGGTAAAAATTAATTTGAAGTAATCTTGATTTATGGGCAAGTGTTGTCCTTTAAAATCCCACATAACATTTCCCTTGACATGAAACGTTATTTTAAAACGTGAAGTCAAAGCCTTGACACATATTTAAAAGCCCTGAATGAATATTAAAACATCAATTGAAAACACAATAAAAACAGTGAAATGTATATAACGGTAATTGCTTTCGTATTTTAGATTGTCAAAACCCGAAATACATGGTCAATGGACTGTTGTCTTACACTACGACGTTATACGGCGATGTTGCTAATGTAACATGTGACACAGGCTTCACGGCAAGCGTTAACGTCATAACGTGTACGTCAAGTGGCACATGGAGCGACGTACCAATATGTTCTCCCGTCGGTAAGAAAATCTTATATGGAAAATATGCTATTTGAATTTAATGATGCCATAGTTTTATAGTAAAATAATCAAGACTTGAGTGCTTATTTTCATTTGTAGTCGATAATTCTTTGTTTTCTTTTTTATAGACTGCAACACGCCGGTTGACCCAGCTAATGGGCAGTATTTTTATACTTTGACAACTTTCGATTCAATCTTAACGTTGACCTGTGACCCTGGCTATGTACCGTCCCAGTCGTCGGTTGTATGTAATCAGACCGGACATTGGAATGACAACCCAACATGTGATCCTATAGGTGAGAAAACAATCTAAACACGTCGATAGTAATATCAAAACATACAACATTTTACTTCATTTTGTATCATTATGTTGTCGAAATATTACATGGAATCTTTGATTACATGTACACGTGTTACAGATTGTTCAACACCATCAAGTATTGATAACGGAAACTTGATTTACACTTCAACGTTATTTGGCGATACGGCTAACGTGACATGTGACGTTGGATACTCACCTAGCGTTGACGTCATCACCTGTACGTCAGCTGGTAGATGGGACAGTAGCCCCAGATGTAGTCCAGTTGGTACGAAACCTTAAACTTGTACTTATCTATATAGTAGCGAAACGCAAAGTAAATGTAATACTATTTCATAACACAGATTCCTTTTGCATTTTGATATAGCTTTACACATTTTATAGTTGATCAATAATTTTGCATGTTTATTATACTTAGATTGTTCGGCCCCGGTGAATCCACCAAACAGTTCATATTTCTACACAACGACGTCTTTTGAATCTGTCGCCGTTTTATCTTGCGATGAGGGATTTACCAGTAACGTGGCATCGGTTACGTGTTTAGAAACAGGAAATTGGGACGCTACACCTACATGTGAAAAGAATGGTAAAAATTAATTTGAATAATCTTAATTTATGGGCAAGTTTGGTCATTTAAAATCCCACATAACATTTCTCTTGATATGAAACGTTATTATAAGCGAATCCTTAACATAAACAGCGAAAAATAAACGTGAAGCCAAAGCCTTGACACCTATTTAAAAGCCCTGAATGAGTATTAAAACATTAATTAAAAACACAACAAAAACAGTGTAAAGTATATAACGGTAATTGCTTTCGTATTTTAGATTGTCAAAACCCACAAAACATGGTCAATGGACTGTTGGCTTACACTACGACCTTATATGGCGATGTTGCAAATGTAACATGTGACACAGGCTTCACGGCAAGCGTTAACGTCATAACGTGTACGTCAAGTGGCACATGGAGCGAAGTACCATTATGTTCTCCCGTCGGTAAGAAAATCTCTTAATGTGCAATTGGATGGGAGTTGCATTTACATCTGAATGCTCCGATTTGCATTAAGTGAGCACCAAACAACTTAATCACTGGAATTTAACTGTTATCCTTGTTTTATGGCACATTTGTAAGCAGAATAGCCTTTGATCAGTGAAAGTCAAGCCCTCTTTAGCTGACCCTGGAGACATTGAGGACTGGTCGTATATCACCCGAAGAAATTTGGAAACAAACTTCAAGAAATTCAACAATATTATTTGGAGCTCAGTTTTGCTATTATAACAAACATAATTAATATCATACTTAACATAATTTAACTTGGCCTTCCAAATTAAAGTCATTTTTTAATGTCCAAACACATGCAGGTTCACTGACCTTTTTGAGAAAAAAACATACAACAGCAAGACAAAAGATCTAGGGCAGTCAGTCAAATTCAAATTCAATTTCTGGATTCAAATATGGATAATGTGCTATTTGAATTCAATGATTCCATAGTTTTATAGTAAAATAATCAAGACTTCAGTGCTTATTTTCATTTGTAGTCGATACGTTCTTTGTTTCCTTTTTATAGATTGCATCACGCCGATTGACCCAGCCAATGGGCAGTATTTTTATACCTCGACAACTTTCGATTCAATTTTAACGTTGACCTGTGACCCTGGCTATGTACCGTCCCAGTCGTCGGTTGTATGTAATCACACCGGACATTGGAATGACGACCCCACATGTGTTGCAATAGGTGAGGAAATAATTTATACACTTCGATAGTAATATCAAAACATTAAAAAACATTTTACTTCATTTTGTATCATTATGTTGTCAATATATTACATGGAATCTTTGATTACATGTGCACGTGTTACAGATTGTTCAACACCATCAAGTATTGATAACGGAAACTTGATTTACACGTCAACGTTGTTTGGCGATACGGCTAACGTAACATGTGACGTTGGATACTCACCTAGCGTTGACGTCATCACCTGCACGTCAGCTGGTAGATGGGACAGTAGCCCCAGATGTAGTCCAGTTGGTAAGGGGTGCACTGTTGATCTTTTACTAGAAATGAAGTGAACATAAAGTTAATGTGATAATATTCATGTTGTCGTTAAAATTAGCATTACATTGTATATATAATTATGTATACATATACATATATGTAATTCATACAAAACATGTATTTGTTTAATATTGCTGACAATGTTTTGCGTGTTTATTACACATAGATTGTTCGGCCCCCGTGAATCCACCAAACGTTACATACTTCCACACAACGACATCGTTTCAATCTGTCGCCGTTTTATCTTGCGATGAGGGATTTACCAGCACTGTGGCATCAGTGACGTGTTTAGAAACTGGAGATTGGGACGCTACACCTACATGTGAACAGACTGGTAATGAATGATTTGAAGTACTCTCAATGGTGTGGACAAGTTTAGTTATTTAAAATACAACATAACCATTTACATAACATGGAACGTTAT
>Ga0224511_10004033_pt1 | contig 10918 bp, 10 predicted proteins | sample SF_May12_sed_USG_2_FD_169988 | JGI IMG/M metagenome (GOLD analysis project Ga0224511, IMG submission 169988) | Sediment microbial communities from San Francisco Bay, California, United States - SF_May12_sed_USGS_8_1 | ecosystem: Environmental > Aquatic > Marine > Sediment | place: USA... | reverse complement strand
TATTGTATTTGCATATGTTTCATTTCTCCTGTCACAAAAATTTTACACGCAGTTTCCAAGAGCTTTCAAAAGCTTCTTTAATCCCAGCATGAATCAATGTGACAACCACACCAAAAAGCAACCCTCATATAAAAAGGTTTAGCAAACCGACAACCAACCTGCTTGGAATATGTTCCTCGAAAGTCACATTGTATCTTCTTACGCGCGCAAAGCAATTTGGCACCGCTATAACATTCTCACAATGTTGCTATCTTTGGTAAAGAATAGCGCGCGCATTTTCTAGGGCGAATGACGTACCAAAAAGTAAGAGCCCTAGCTAACTTCGCGCTCCATCAAAACGTAGACCGCACGAATGCCAGTGGGAGCCCCCAAAGCGCCTATAGATTTAGCTTGCCATCCTTCCTTTGCCATACGATTGATCTGCGCTACAAGCTTCCTAGCCTCGCCAGTATCGTAGAGGATCTCATACTCCTTCATTTCAATCACCTCTGGGCTGAGTCTGGCAATGGCTTCATATTTGCTTTTCGTAATTGTGTCTGTGGGTGATTAAATTTTACCCACACATAACTCATAAATAAGAGCTATTCTGATGGATGAACGGAGGATCAAAGAGATGAAAGGGAATACACGTCTAAGGGATTTATATTTTTGGTCTGCGCTGCTGATACTCCTTGCTACAGTCTATTTCTTTCTCGCTTCTTATTATCGCTGGTTAAATTTCCGTTTTACAATAGGTGGCGAACCGTTTCATCACTGGTTAAGTTGGACAGGGACCCTCTTCATAGCTTTATTCACACCAGCATATTATATCCTTAAGCGACGAAACCCCAAAAGAGTTAGAATGCTGATTGGGATTCACGTACTTGGCAATTTACTTGCCTTTTTGTTCATCTCAGTTCACTTCGCCCATCAATTGGGTAGACCCCCTCAGTTCTTCCCGAAACTGGGAACAGGAGTAACTTTGGTTGCCGCCGTGATTCTGCTGGTGTCAACAGGCTTTTTCCAAAGGTTCCTGATCGGGAGGAGACTAAGAAGGTACTGGAGGTTTATACACGTTAGCGTGACGATGTCGTTCTACCTCATAATACTCGTCCACATACTGCATGGCCTAGGAATCATATAGAAGATGCGCGCGCGCATCTTTCGATTTTTCTCGTTCAATCATTGATATAAGAAATTTTCAAAAGAAAGGTAATTGTTTAGATTCGCAAACGCCTCAACTTAAATTTATATAAGCCTTTGATTGTTCAACTGAATAATATGTTAAAAGTCGGCCATAGAGGAGCCAAAGCATACGAGCCTGAGAATACTCTGCGTAGCTTTAGTAAAGCCATAGAGTTTGGCGTAGACGCTGTAGAGCTTGACGTGAGGAGAACAAAGGATGATAAAATAGTTGTTATCCATGATGCTAATGTTGATAAAACTACAAACGGTGAAGGTTTAGTGAATGAGCTGACACTGGAAGAGATAAAACAATTTGTAACAGAGAAAGGTGAGAAAATACCTACGTTAGAAGAAGCGCTCGATTTCTTGGATAAAAAGGTGAAGATTCTCGTAGAACTGAAGGAAACGGGGTTTGAGAAGAAGGTGCTAAGTTTAATCCATGAAAAAGGGTTAGAGAAGAATGTAGTAATCGTTTCTTTCATAGAAGAAGCTCTAAGGAAGGTTAGAGAGCTGGACAACGAAGTAAAGACCGGTTTGATCTACGTAAGACACAAGGACCCTATAAAAGCAGCTTTAGAGTTAAAAGCAAGCTACTTACTTTCGTTCTATCGTTTCACTCACACATCCAACGTTCAAAAAGCACATGAAAAGGGCTTGAAAGTAATAGTTTGGACGATAAACAAGCAAGAAGAAGTTTCTGATTACGTGAAGAAAGGTGTTGACGGCATAGCTAGCGATAGACCTGACATTTTGAAGTAGGCAACACGCATGGAACAGGATTTGAAGGCTAAAGTCAGCAAGTACATGAGTTACCTTCTTAGACACAATCCTGAAAACCTGAAGATGGATAGACACGGTTTTGTTGACCTAGATGAGCTTTTAGAGAAACTTAATGAACGTTTTCAGATCGACAAGGAATTAACTCTTGAGATAGTTGAAAAAAGCGACAGAAAAAGATTCGAAATCGTGGAAAACAAGATCCGCGCATTGTATGGCCATACAATACCGGTAAAACTGGAATTAGAAGAAGATAAGGTCACTAAAGTATTCTATCATGGAACAACACCAAATGCAGCTTCTGAAATTCTAAGAGGAAGTCTCAAACCAATGAAGAGAAGATGGGTCCACTTGTCTCCAACGAAAGAGATAGCAACTGAAGTGGGATTGAGAAGAACCAAGAACCCAGTTATCTTGAAGATAAATGCTGAAGCAGCTAGAAAAAATGGTTTAAGATTTTACAAGGCAACTAACAAAGTCTACGTCTGCGACGCTATACTACCTAATTACATACAAATAGCGCGCTAACAACATTTTCATAATCTTCGCAGTCTTCTCTCGTAGAGGTTTAAAGTAGAGGAAGATTAATCCAAAAGTTGTGAGAACAACCATCAGGTAAAATATTGGATCGGGTATGCCCATCATTCTTGCTCCTAGGAGGGGTTCAGGCTGACATCCGCCCAAGAAGATCCAATGCTGGAGGCCTATCTGCGGGAAAACAACGTAGAAAGGAAGGTCAAAAATGCCGAATAGGCCTAAAACGTTTAATGCAATTCGTGTTCTATTTCCAAGATTCATTTTCAGTAGAATCAAGGCCATCACCCACGCAACAATATTGGTCGTCAACGCACCGCCTAAGAGGAAAACACCATAATTAGACCCTGTGAGGCCCTCAAAAGAGACGTATCCCAAAACAAACTGCGAAGTTAAAGCGAACCGTGGATAGATTTCCAAAAACGTTACCTTCATGTAGGCAAGCCTTCCACCAACAGCCGTTCCCCACACGGCGTGACCAAACTCATGAACAAAGTCTATGACGAGGCCGAGGGGAACGAACAAAACTAGAGGAAAAAAGAACGCCCTATAATCAACGCTTATTTCCAGCTTAGGAAGCACAATTTTTTCGAGAATGAAGAAGGCTGAGAAACAAATGGCTATCCAAAATGCGGTGTCTATAGCAAAGTTAGCTAGCATATATTCGGTGGGTCCGTTTAAATCAGTTACCCGCCAGACTAGAGGGAAACCATAATGTTTGAGTTCGGGTAGACCAAATTTCGGTCCATTCTCAACAAGGCCGGTAGCCAATGACACGAGAATCCCGCAAACTGTACCTCCAAATAGAGACTTCAGCCTTAGAATTTGCGAATTCAATCCCATCACTTCTAATTTGCTTAAAAAAATGATGAGCTTCAATATTGATAATACTATATTTTAGAACACCCTGTTCTAAAACTAGAGTGCGTGTGCTTCAAAACTGTTTTTTGTTTAGAAAATCCAGTGCTGAGGTTAGATTTGAGGTTTCATAGTCGGGTGTTCTCTCAGGTTCTGTGAGTATCTTCTCATCTCTCCTGTTCACCCATATGGTCTTCATCCCAACAACTTTTGCTGGATAAATGTCTGTAATGATGGTATCTCCGATGCTTACCGTATTCTCAGCTTTCCAAGAAAGTTTCTTTAGTGCTTCTTCATAGTATGAGGGCTCATGCTTTAGATATCCTATTATCTCTTCGCCGAGAACATTGCCGAAGTAGTTTGTGCCCAGAACCCTGGTTATAGCCTCTGCCTTCTCCAAGGAATTTTGTCCCCCTGTAGAGAGGCAAAGCCGATGGCCAGCCTTGACAACGCGATCTAGGAACAGCGGAGCCTCATGGAATAACTTAGGATTTTCCAGAATAGACTTGTTAGCTTCCTTGAAACAGACAGCCAACAAATTCGTTGCGTCACTATCATAATGTTCTCCTAAGTGCTGAAGGAGTAGTCTCCAATGGAGGTCCAAGTCGTTGTGTCTCTGTGGATACTGTTCGTGAACGACCTTCCTATGAATATCGACAAGGAAAATATGATACAATTCTTCCCCAGCCAAGCCAAATAAGCCGTCGAGTTTTGAGGCGTAGATGGATTCGGTGTCATGCAATGTCCCATCGAAATCGATAAGTATGTTCCACATCTTCTTGAACATCGAGCTCGCTATTTCCTTTATTCCACTTTTTGCTCTGCGAATCTGGATTGAGATTAACAGAGTCCTAACTTTTAAAGGAATTTGGGCGCGCTCGGAAGAGTTATTCATGGAAGATGTATCGGTATGCGCGGGTGAATGGAAAACTAGTTAAGAAGCCACAAGAAATTGCGCGCGCGGATTTAGTAGGATTTCGGCAAACCCAAAACATGCTCACCGACAAAAGCCAAGGCCATTTGATGGGTTATGGGTGCAAGTCTGATGAGATTTATCTCTCGCCACCAACGTTCTACATCATATTCAAGAGCATAACCGTAGCCGCCGAAAGTTTGCATAGCATGGTAAACGGCTTGGAAACCTGCTTCAACAGCAGCAACCTTAGCCATGTTAGCCTCAGCACCACAAGGTTGCCCCTTATCATAAAGCCAAGCAGCCCTATAATTGAGTAGCCTAGCAGCCTCAATTTTTGCTTTTGCATCTGCGAGGGGAAACTGGATAGCTTGATGAGAACCTATGGGATTTCTGAAAACCTTTCTTTCCTTAGCATATTCAACAGCCTTTTTGATGGCTAAGAGCCCGATTCCAACTGAAGCCGCTGAGAAGGACATTCTTTCAGGGTTCAAAGTGTCCAATATGAGATACCATCCCTTGTCCCTCTCACCCAGCATCTTTTCCTCAGGAATTCTAAGATCGCTGATGAAAACTTCACAGGTTTTTGAGTAGTTAATCCCATGTTTTTCTATGGGAACAACTTCGATTGCCGGGTTAGGTAGATCTACAAGGAAAAGGCTCAAACCCAACGTTCTTTTTGGAGCTTTTTCTGAAGGAGTTGTTCTGGTTATGAGAATCATTCCTTCAGCCCTATCAGCACCTGAAATAAAGATTTTCTCTCCGTTGATTACATATTCGCCTCCTTTCGGCACAGCCGTTGTCTTAGTGGCCAAAGTGTTTGTTCCAGCATCAGGTTCGGTTAAACCCAAACAGAACTCCATACCTTTGGAAATTCTTGGCAGGTATTCTTCTTTTTGACTATCATTTCCATGTTTTACTATTGACAGGCTCCCAAAAACAGAAGTTAGACATAGAAACCATGTTCCAGCCAATCCGCAACCTTCGGAGGCTAAAGCTTCCATGGCTAAAATCATCTCAAACATTCCCATCTCGCTTCCGCCGTATTTTTCAGGAATAACTATACCCGAAAACCCATTCTCAACCAAAACTTTCCAGAAATCCTCAGGAAATTCATGCTTCTTGTCTTTTTCCCTCCAATATTCTGGACCAAAATCTTGAGCTATTTCAGAAGCGGTTTCAACTATCATTTTTTGTTCAACATTCAACTCAAAATCCAAAATTTTCCCACCCAATATTTCTGTGACAAGAATATCTTCGGGCTCAGAAATAAGTTCTTTCATGAAGACAAGCGCGCATGTCTCTGCAATTTTGGGCACATTCTGGAAGTCATAGCTATGCAACTCAGTTCGCCAAGTTTGATAATCAATAACTCTTGGTTCCCGCATGATCACTTCACATGAATAAAACGTGCGCAACAACACTCTTAGAGTGGAAACCTTAATCACGATGCGACATCATACAGGTAAAATTGGTGGAGAAATTGAGTGAACCTGAAGAACAAATTCTTTGCGAAAAATGCGGCAGTCCTGTTGACGATTGCGAGTGTGCCTGCCCTTACTGCGGAGAAAAAGAAGGTTGCACTTGTTGCATAGGCTATGGTTGCGCCACTGGCGGATAGTTAACTGAAAAACTTTTCGTGGAGAGGAAAAATGCATGCACGCCAAGAAAGAATTTAACTGGATGATAGGTGGACCACAAGGAAGTGGCGTTGATACTGCGGCAAACATTTTTGGGAGAGCTTGTGGCTATGGAGGATATCATCTCTACGGAAAAAGAGAATACCATTCCAACATTAAGGGGCTTCATAGCTACTTTCACTTTCGAATTTCAGAGAAAGAGATTGCAGCCAACGTTAATGATGTTAATTTGCTTGCAGCCTTCGACGCGGAAACGGTGGTTAGGCACATAAGAGAAGTAATCCCCGGCGGAGGAGTGATTTTAGAGAAAGAAGACCTCAACACGAGGATTCAAGATATACCTACTCTGCCACCAGAATTCATTGCCGAATTTAAAAAATACCTTGAAAGCAAAGGAATCGGTAATACAGTTAGGGACTTGGTGGGAGAAGCGAAAAAGGAAAACATCCGCGTTTATCCCGTGGCTTTTCTCGATTTGCTGAAAGATTTGGCTGATGAGCTTGGAATTGAAAAGCTAAGTAAAGTCACTAGAATGAAAAACGTGTTGGCTCTAGCCATATCCTTCAGCCTACTTGACTACGATGCTAGTTTAGTTGAGAAAGCAATTAACGCTGTCTTCATTGAGTCGCCCAGAATTGCTGAAATGAACGTTTTGGCTTGCAAGAAAGCCTACAAATATGCAAAACAGACTTTCGGTGACAGTTTTAGCCATAAGCTTAAGAAACTAGATGTTCAAGGTGAAAGAATCTTTCTCTTAGGACACCAAGCTGTGGCGTTGGGTAAGGTCTTAGGAGGATGCCGAATTCAAACTTACTATCCAATTACGCCGGCTGCAGACGAAAGCGAGTATTTAGAGGCTAATGAAATATTCGAGTTGAAGAATGGAAATGGTGCCATAGTTGTTACGCAGACCGAGGACGAGATCGCTGCTGTGAACATGGCTTCTGGAGCAGCCTTGGCTGGAGCCAGAGCCTCAACTTCAACTTCAGGACCTGGTTTTTCTTTGATGGTGGAAGGTCTCAGTTGGGCTGGAAACAATGAAGTTCCAATAGTAATTACATATTATCAGCGGGGCGCTCCTTCAACTGGTTTGCCTACGCGGCACGGACAAGACGACCTTAGATTTGCTATTCACGCAGGCCACGGCGAATTTCCAAGAATTGTCCTCGCTTCTGGTGACGTGAAAGAATGCTTTTTTGATGCTGCCAAGGCTTTCAACTATGCGGAAAGATATCAGATGCCAGTTATTCACTTAATCGACAAGGCTATGGCTAATAGCACGCAGAGCTATTCAGTTTTCGACGTTGGCCAAGTGAAGATAGATCGTGGGAAAATTGTCAGTAGCAGCCGAATTTTCGAAAGCGGTGAATATGAACGATTCAAATTCACTGATTCTGGGGTTTCGCCCCGAGCTTTTCTTGGAACTGAAGGCGCTGTTATGTGGTACACCGGAGACGAGCACAACGAGCTGGGTCACATAAGTGAGGAGCCCTTGAACAGAAATATGATGATGGAGAAAAGAATGAATAAACTCGAAATCGCTCATAAGGAAATTCCAATAGATGAGAGACTTAACTTCTTTGGATTGAAGGAAGCCGAAAACGTTATTGTAAGCTGGGGCTCACCTAAAGGCGCTATCATAGAAGCCATGGAAATGCTTGAAGACGAAGGATATGAATTAGCATTTTTGCAGGTTCGCATGCCGCATCCGTTGCCTAAGGAAAGAATCGCTGAAATTTTGGGCAAAGGAAAAAGGAGAATCTCAATCGAAATGAACTATTCGGGTCAGTTGGCAAGCATAATAAGCGAGAAAACAGGAATTTTCATGGACTTTCATATTCTCAAATATAACGGACGCCCAATGACTACAACCGAAGTTTATGAGGCGTTAAGAAAAATTCTTCGTGGTGACAGCCCTAAAAGACAGGTGTTGAATTATGGTTCTTAAGATGTCCGATTATAAAACTCCAGTTTTCGCTGACTGGTGTCCCGGCTGCGGTAACTTCGGCATATACACGGCCATAAAGATGGCCCTAGCTGAGTTACAGCTGGATCCTCATAGAGTGGTTATTGTTTCAGGGATTGGTTGTTCAGGTAAGACTCCCCACTTCACGTTCGCGAATGGCGTACATACATTACATGGCAGAACTTTACCTTTTGCGATAGGAATCAAACTGGCCAACCCTGAACTGGAAGTAATAGCTGCTGGTGGAGATGGAGATGGACTTGGAATAGGTGCAGGTCACTTTGTTAACACGGGTAGAAGAAACATTGACATGACTTACATCGTACACGACAACGCAGTTTATGGTCTAACAAAAGGACAAGCATCGCCAACATTAAAATTGGGGCTGCAGACGAAATCTCTTCCAAAACCCAACATCAACGAAGCCGTTAATCCAATAGCTTTAGCGCTTGCCTCGGGCTACACCTTCATTGCAAGAGCCTACGCCTACGACGTGAGACATACTGAAAATATTCTAGTTCAAGCAATAAAGCACAAGGGATTGGCTTTCGTTAACATCCAGCAACCCTGCCCTACATACAACGATATTAACACTAAGGACTGGTACGATGGGAAAGACAGAATTGACTCCACGACGGGAAAGCCTAAGCCAAGAATATACAAGTTAGAAGAAACGGATTGGGACCCCATTGTAAAAAGTCCCGATGAAGAATTGGATAAAACAGTGGCTGCGCTCAGAAAATCCAGAGAATGGGGCGACAAAATACCAATAGGAGTCTTCTACAAGAACGAACTTGTCCCAACATACGAAGAACGAATATCAAAGAGAATTCCCTTCTACATTGAGAAGCCACCCTCAAAACAAGAAATCAGCGACGAATCGGGAGCACCTACTGTTACAATTGAAGAATGGTTTAAGAAGTTAAAAGTATGATCTTATGATGTGAACTGCCTTGTCAAATCATGACGAGGATTCATTCCACAAGTGTTAGATAAATGCGCGCACGCTGGGAAATTTGGACAAAATTCTTTAGAAGAGAAAATAGAAGGGTAGTGAAGAATTTTCAGAAAAGCAGTTCCTCATCTATCCAGTCGGGGAACCACTTGTAATGTTCCAACGGCTTCGCTTCTTTCAGCCCCTTATACGTCGCCTTCGCCAGCACGATGGCGCCCCGTCTATCCTTGTACAATTTCACGAGTCCTTTAGCTTCGAGAGATGCTAACACTTTGTCAAGCTTACCATCGCTTACACCTGACAGCCAAGCTTTCATGTCCTCGCGGCTCATGAATATGCCTGGATTAGCCCGGTAATCTTCTGCCAGAAGGTTGAGCACCGTTTTCTCGTTAACTTCTGATATGGTTGACGGTTCAATGGTTGAAATTGGAACTCCCAACTTTTCATGTATGCGGCGGAGAGGCATTCTCAATTCTTCCCTCATGGCTCGCAGTCCCTGTCTGTAGAGAACTATCCTCATGACCTCGTTGCTTCCAGCAGCTATCGTGTTAACCTTCGCGTCTCTCGACATGCTTTCAACAGGATAGAACTTTGTCCAACCGTCTCCTCCCATCACCTGAACAGCGTCGCTTACAAGTTTTTCGAAAGCCTCTGACGCGTAGAGCTTGGCGTTGGTTGCCTCCAGAATCGCTTCCTCCTTCATATCCATTAAGTGGGCTGCGTGATAAACAAGCAGACGGGCTGTTTTCAGTCTCGCGATCATGTCGGCGATTTTGAACTGATTAACTTGAAAGTCGATGGTTGGCACGCCAAATTGAACTCGCCTCTGCGAATGAGCAACAGCGTATCTTACGGCTTCTCGCATGACACCCAAAATTTGAGCGCTGTAAACGGTTCTCTCGAAGTTCAATCCGTCCATAAGTATCTTCCAGCCGTCTCCCTCGTTTGCCAGCCGATTTTCCACAGGCACCCTTACATCGTCAAAGTCTAGATACCCGTTTGGAAAGCCTAACCATCCAGAAAGTTCGTTTATCCTCTCAACTGAGAAACCAGGCGTGCCTTTCTCGATGAACAATGCGCTGAGATGCTTATAGCTGGCTTTGTCTTCAGGACGGTTGCTAGTCCGCACATACACTAGATAGATTTCGGCTGGACCTGCGTTGCTTATGAACCTTTTCTTGCCGTTGACAATGTACTCGTCACCCCTACGCGTCGCTGTTGTTTCTATGCCAGCTGCGTCAGAACCTACGTCAGGCTCGGTGATGCAGACTGCTCCCAACAATTCGCCCTTGGCAACTTTAGGCAGCCACCTTTTCTTCTGTTCATCGTTGCCGAACGCAAGCAGTTGTTCTGTACCGCCGAACATGGTTACGGCGTAAGCGTCTGTCAGAGCAGAGCATACACGAGCGAGTTCTTCGGCTATGATGCAGCAGCCGGTTACGCCCACGTCTATTCCTCCAAGTTCCTCTGGAATTATGGCTCCGTACCAGCCCCTTTTTCCAATTTTTTTGATGAGGTCAAATGGAAACTTCTTTACCCATGCTATTTCTTCTCCCCGCGGTATGTTCTCGTTCGCAAATTGCTTAGTCTCGTCAGCAAGTTTCTTCTGTTTCTCGTTCCACCAAGGGTATTTTTCCACCATTTCTAAACACCGTGAAGAGTATCAGAGTAGATTATGAAGACACTTAAACCTTTGTCAAATGCCGTAAATGCATGTCGATAAGCCTATCTCCACCTATACAACAAGCGGATTTTCGATATACGAAAAACTTCAAGGTTTTCAAAGGAGCAAATATCTTGTTCTTTCAAATTTCTTTAGGCGCTCTGGAAATTTTTCAAGCGTCTTGACCAGAATTCTTTTGTCCACGACTCTTTCTCTCTGAGGATAATAGCCGGCTCTGACCTGTCAAGCATCATACGTGTGCGCGTCTGAACAGGAACAGATATGCTTTTTGCGCAAGGAAGAAATTAAAGCATTAAAGCTGCTACTGTTAAGTGGTTTGAATGTTGATGGACCCAGAAATGGCGCTGACCCAAAACGTGGAGGAGTTACTCCATTTCTTAGAACGGCCAAAGCCGGCAAAGAAACTCAGCGTAGTGGTTATGCCTGA
>Ga0224511_10004032_pt1 | contig 10920 bp, 7 predicted proteins | sample SF_May12_sed_USG_2_FD_169988 | JGI IMG/M metagenome (GOLD analysis project Ga0224511, IMG submission 169988) | Sediment microbial communities from San Francisco Bay, California, United States - SF_May12_sed_USGS_8_1 | ecosystem: Environmental > Aquatic > Marine > Sediment | place: USA... | reverse complement strand
AGTGTACATATCACTGATACATGCAGTGTACATATCACTGATACATGCGAGTGTACATATCACTGATACATGCGAGTGTACATATCACTGATACATGCGAGTACTATTACATTTGCAACAATATTTATGATTACTCCATACGTGTTATTCGATTCTGACATAGTTGTGATGTCATGCCATGTGTAGACAGTACCAAAATTAAGAGGCGTACATTTAAATCAAAACTATGATATTCAAGTAGACTCAGATTCCTACTATTTGTACTTAAACTCAACTTGTCCCGATTCTCTGTCTTTTGCGAATTCAATTCAGATTAATTGTTCATTTGCTAAGATTCACTGTGATTCTCCGCAAATTGCCAATCGGAATTGAATGAGTTTTTTTTATCAATTTGTTTACCTCGGCAAATTGTGAAATTAGTGAACAGAGATCAAGTCAGCAGCATTTCTCTCTCACCTTGCCCAGGGTTTCCCTGTTCTCCTTGTTGGCCTTGCAGACCAGGGAGCCCGATTTCTCCTTCAGCACCTTTCTGTCCCTTTTCACCTTTAACACCACTAGTTCCCTTAGGGCCTCCAAGTGCCAGAGGACCATCAGCCCCAACAAACCCTACAATAATTTTTGATGAGAGGCTTTACAAAATCCATGATATATACCACTTCTACCACTACTGGCTACTAATGGTTACAGTGTCAGATTTGAGGTGCGAAACCGGCATACCAAGGAACGATGCGCAACCCGCCACCCATCTGAGAGTTTAGTAGCTAATAGTCATGTGACTGCAAATTGCTTAGTAACAGCAAAACCTGTTATGACATCATTGTGTAATTAGTTTATGCTTTTGAGCTCAATGAGGAGATGCCGTAATGGGGGAACGCTTATCCCCCAGAGTCTAGATCGCTACTAATGCGCGAAAGAACTGTTTTCACATCAGAATTTACACTAAGTTTGTTTTGTAGTTCTAAAGTCCCAGTATCGTTCAGTACCTTTATCGCCTTTAACTCCTTGAGGACCTGTTTCTCCTTGTGGTCCATCATTTCCCTTGCTACCTTGAGGGCCAGCCTCACCAATGTCACCTGGTGGCCCCTTGATCCCTACCGCTCCTGGGTCGCCATTAGCTCCTGTTGGACCAGATACTCCCTTGGCCCCCTGATCACCTTTTACACCATCAACACCCACACTTCCCTAATAAACAGGAAAACATCATAACTTACACTCACACGCGCGCGCGTGAGAGAGAGAGAGGCATTGTATCAATTCAGGCTACTTCAGAGGTACCTTCCACTATTGCAGTGCACTGGCAGCTTGAGGTGCATGGCGATGCGTTAACTATACTAAATCATTCTGATTCTAATATCAGCAACCAAAGCTAAAGAGAGATGATAGAATAGAACAGGGGCTGAACTCACTTGGAAGCCTGAATCACCATTCAGTCCTCTGTCGCCCTTCTCCCCCTTACTTCCAATAGCACCAGGTAATCCAGGCTCTCCTTTCTCACCCTTCGGGCCAGGTGAACCCATCACAACTACGTCACAGCTGGCAAGGCTGTATAGGCATCCTAATAGCAGTATTCTGTATAGCATGGCTGGTTCATTCAGTATCTGTAAAGAAAAAGTTAAATTCTCATCACAGTGTTCCGGAGTGTCCATCTAGGTGACTAAGACAATACAATAAACGCTCTGACTACTAATAAAAATGGGTGTGGCATGTGAAGAATCCCTCGCTGTTCTGTTAATAGAGTGATCTACAACTATTTACTAACCTTGAGCAGTGTAGAGAAGTACAACAAGTATGAAATACCATATTATAAAATGGAGCTGACCATTAGCGCTATGCACACAACTACAGCTTAGTTGGTATAACTAGGTTTTACACTCAACTTTCTACCCCAGCACTCGAGTATTGATCTTTATAAAGGCTTAGTGAGCTTCGCTGTTTGAATGTGATTTGCATGACAATAGTTTGACCTTTCGTATTTTCTATAGGTATACATTCCTTTTATGCTCTCCACCTTCAAAACTTATTTCATGCATACAATGTATCTGAGCATGCTTCATAGCTCATGAATGGTGATGCGCAGGACATAGATGCCAGTATAAATATTCAATGTTGAGATACATTTAAATAGTGGATGTTTTTCCTTGTCATGCATGAACATTGTCCAGCAAAATCAAATCTTCAAAACCAGCGTACAATGAGTAGAAAGAGCACCCCAAAAACATTGGCGAACATTCAGTGATATGAGCATAATTATTCTTCCTTGTGTACATGGCCGCTTAGCAACTTAATCTCAAAGATTATAAATGAAATTTGGGTGTAGTGTTGACAATCTGCAATTGTGCGACACATCTGATCTTTATTGGAACAACAACATTATAAAACTTGCCTGCATTTCCTCATAGAACACATTATACGAAGATAATCAAAGATGTCGCACACCATAGACTTTCCCTCCATTCATGTACTCGATGAGCAAAGGAAGGCAAAAACTCCTCTATCAGTTATAATGTTGATATGTAGACACCATGCATTTGCTGGTAGCTCTTCACTGCTTAATATGCAGGTCGTCAGGTGACAATCACTGCCTCGGCGTTATGGTGGAGGGTACTGCAGGACAACTCCCCATGTCCAGCACCAACAGCTTGACATTCCTAATAAAGCTGACTGCATCAATTCTAAAAAGATCTTGTAGACCGCTAATTTGGAATATAAAATCGTGATCATTGCCATGGTTGCAAAAGACAGTAAACTAATAACTGAAAAGTAAATTACTGTAATATTAGAGATAGAACACGTGGCCATCGAAAATATGTATCACATTTATTAGAGGATGATAAACTAAAATCACAAACAACGCACCACCAGGTGAAAACCTTATCTATGCCTAAAAGCGGTGGTAAGTCATGTTCTCGGGCTGATAAGGATGATCCTGCCTGATCTATCTTATTCATCGAAAAGCTGTAATGTTCAGTTCGGGGCTTTTAGTCCATCCAACAGCAGCATCATGCTTCTCCTGGCCATTTTGGTGTGCTTGTTTTGGGAAGGTAAGCTTTGAACATTTCTACTACCGTATGGTGATTAACTACTTGATGGTCAATTTAACTACCTTATTTTTTTAGAAATACCCTAAAACAAGTATTTATTAATTTTAGATATTAACCGTTGACACAAATTTCTGTGTGCCTAAAACTTGCCCTGTGAACGATAGCGTACTGATAGGTGGTAAGAGAGAAGTGGTGGCCTAATGGCTTTGGCTTCAGATGACACGAGTTCGATTCAAAGTTCGTATGTCAGATCGCGGCGCTAGATAAAAGAGGCTGACCCATAGAGAACCAACTCTATGTGGGTAACTGGACCATCGGATTATCATAAAAACAAGCCATTAATTGATTTAGTGATGTCATTCAGGCATGATTTAATCTTATCTGGTAGGGATATTTTATACGCTCAGGTTTGACTGTGTGTGACCAGTTTTCTAAACCACTCGGCTCAAAATGTGTACAAGTGCATCATGTCGGCAAAAGATGGGAAGATGCCAAATCAGTGTGTGAGTCAGCCGGAGGTAGTCTCCTTGAATTAAATGATGGCAGCTTACAGTCAGTGAATAGCCTCAATGGACTAAATCAGATATGGGTTGGAGCCAGAAAACAGAAGTCATGGTATTGGACTAGTGATGGAACAATGGACAGTAAGTTATACCTCCAATTTGCGCTCTGGTCCATATGGAAGTCGAATTGAAGCTGTGAACTAAAATGGCTTGCCAATGGTTTTACAATGTTCACTATGTTATATTGACCAGTATCATCACACAGCAGTTGCATAATTATTGCGTTTTGTGGGTTTTATGGCACTTTCCAAATCAGTCATGATGATATAATAGGTATGTCTCTCAACTCTATCAAAGCTGTTATCACATCTGATATGCTGGCATCCGTCAGAGATCTAGATTTGATTAGATTAAAAAAGATGTTTTTTATAACCTAAATGAGATCAGTTTTTATGTAACCAAGAGATTCTATCAGTCAAACAAAAGCTGGTGCCAGAAGCAGAGTCCAGTAGATGGTCCAGATGAAAGTCCAGAGAAAAACGAAATGAGTGCTGTCAAACATAAATTGTAAAGCAGAATTTTAAAACTGTGTAAAGAAGCTGCATATTTACAAAATCATGATTTAGACTTCCCTTCACAATCAACTTCGATAATTAACCTGTTTTTGCCCTAAGTAATTTATGTACGAAGAACTGACCAACGGAATGTGTAGAAGTTGCTGTCTCTCTATTATTATCCCACTGCACTTTTATTATATGGGATAGCAGTCTAGCTCAATGGCTTGAGCACCTGGCTCAAGATCTAAAGATCTTGGGTGCAAGTGCTAATCGTACTTAGCGCTCATTGCGAGAATGAGCTCCTCACTTATATGTTATTCCTACCTCATAACGCTTTGACAAGGCTGAGGAGAATTGTTAAATCAGAGGTGCCTGAGTAAAAACATTAATTTCTTCTTTTAAATTTATTTGGTGTGTATTAAGCTCAGGGAGAAAGCATGTTTTGTCAAAATTCATACAATAAAGACACATTCACATGCACATTATATTGTAGATAAGCTTCTGATTAAGAAAACATTCTGGGCTCCCAAGGAGCCAAATCAAAACGCAGGAAATAAAGAAGACAGAATAAGCCTCTATAAATCGTAAGCCATTCCCTTTAGTAACACTAATTTGTGACATCTAAAGCGTTTTCACACCTATTTTGAAGAACTGCCGGGTAAGATACTTGTTAGTTCACGTTATGACGGTTTAGCATAGAGCACCACAAATGAACCAGTATCAATGCTTTATCTCAAGATGGGTTTTTTGTAACTCGGATTGATATGAGACATTCACACTAATAACAGGAACCCACCATTACAATGATTTAGACCCAAGTTTTTTGCGACTGCCAGTCCAACGCTCTAGCATGCACTGAACTGTCGAGCCATCATCCTGATCACTTGTAGGCACAATTATATGTGGAATGATGAGGCCTCAACAAAGACGGAGTCTTTCGCGTTATGGAGTCCTACTCTATACAAAGCTATGTGTCAATGCCACGAATCCGGTGAGCTCGACTGAGATATAAACAAAATAGCCACAAGTCAGGCAAAAATCCAACTCTTGTGTGCGGTCTTCATATAATTTTTATGACTACCAAATGACTGGCTTAGATTGCAAACATGATTCAATTGGACAATCGCGCAAATATATGAATATGGTTTATTAGTTCATAACATCAGTGAGTGCCTACAAACTGTGACCGACTTGTTTAATTGAACTAGAAAAAGGAAAACAAATTCGTATCATCGTACAGAATTCGAAAAAACTTTCGTACGATTGTATGGTAACTTATCTGCATTTGCGCGTCAATAAAATTAATTCGGGGTTGTTTTTCGTTTACGGGTACAGAAATGTAACTCCGTAATCTCTCTCATTGCTACAATTACCTCTGTAACCCAGCTGACCAGATTACTTTATCTGTAGGCTAACAGGCTCTAAAGGCAGTTGTTATAAAATATCCTTTTGACACCTCTCATGAATTGAGGATGCTAGTAAAATGATGGCAGCTAAAAGTTTTCGAGTAGGTTATGCTTGGCGCAGAGTATGTTGTTCAGACTTCTGAGTTTACTCAGAGCATATAAGATGCATTGGACAGACAGATAGACTAGTGAATGGGCGAGTGAGCATGCGGGTTGGCCGAGTTGAGAAAGATGGTGTCATAAAAACGACTATGTGGTTCCATTGAAAAAACACTTATTAGTCCCTAATAGTTACAGCCAGAATGTATAGTTCATGCAGTGCATACTGCAGCGGGGTACAGCATAATCAGGACCCACTATGCAAGTGATCATCTGGGTACTCGGATATCGCCTAAAAGTGAGTCTTGCAGATTATAGTGTATTGATTTACTCGTTTTTATCTATTTATTTAGTGAACATTGCTGATGGAAAAGTGATTTTGGTGTTGGATGATATAAAGTACTTTACTCCGCACAAAAAGGGAATTACCTGGGATGAAGCCGTAAAGGCGTGCCAACAAACGCAAGGAGCAAATCTGGTGAATATCAACACTCAACGAGTTCAGGATGTGTTAAAGAACGAGCTGCTCATTCTGTCAGAGAATTATCACTACTGGACCGCTGGATACTGGAATGGCAAACTCACATTCTCGTGGAACAAAGGTATACGAAACATCAAATCAATGAGTAACATTGACCGGAATGATACGCATTCAAGTATCCTAACTCGGTGTAAATACGTAAATCATCAGCGCATGATCACAATCCTATTGATGATTTCATTTATAATGGAACCAAGGTGCTAAGAATTACACATTTTCAAAAGCCTTCATGTCTAGACTCTAGAGGCGTTGCCCTTTCCCCGTGAAACTCGACCACATTACTGCGTAAACAAACCTACATAAACTTAAGGTAGATTGGTAATGATTCTGAGCCAGGTCTCATGCAAAAGTCTGCTATAGTCTGTAAGTCACACACAAATACACCATGTACAATGTACCTCACCTACAGTATACATTTTCTTTAGGAGGGAATGTAGACACAGCACCAGTAGGTGCTCAATCGTTCGGTCCAGATGATGACGTATGTTTATACACTGATGGTCTGCAGCTTCACGCGAGCTTGTGCAACAAAGCCAAAAACTTTATCTGTGAACGTCCCCATCGAGCTGCAACTACTACAGCGACAACACCCACAACAACTACTACAACAACGGTCGCACAAACAACAGCAGCAGCAACCTCCATCTCAATTACAGACCTGTCAACGGATGGCGGGTCAACTCTAGGTACGGATACCGATGATATGGAATCTGAACCAATGAGCTCCTCAGGTTAGCTAAAAACTGTTGCTGATGGGTACAAAGGTTAGGTGGCTCTTTCTAATTACCATCATGATCTGATAACCCTTTGCATGATTGCAAATTCCCTCACGCTCTGTACACTACAGAATAAGATTCTAGTAAGTTATCACAGACAATCATAGATAACTGCACTCTGCTAGCTCAGTTACCATGAAGTCAGGTCAAAACCAGTGATCACTGGCCAATCCAGGTGGAGCGCAGAGCCTTTCTGTTACTAATTTACCATTTTGTACATTCTTGTTTTGATAGGACAATACTCCAGCTGGAGATGTTCTGGACGTGGATTTGATTTTGATGGCCGCTGTATTTTCTCACCAAACAAGACAACTGATTGGGTGCAGGCAGACAAGACTTGTCGACTTCACAAAGCTCATTTGGTATCTTTGAAAACAGAAGGACAGCTACAAGCTTTCTACAACCATACGAACGGACAGGGCCAATTTTGGGTCAGCTTAAAGAAAAAAATTCCATGGTTTTGGTCACGCGGAGCATTTGCAGGTGAAGAGCTTAATTTTTTTCTTGCATGTACATACCCCTGATCAGGTAACCTTCAGAGTACCTACATACCCTTGACAATGGTCAAGTTACCTGTGTGGTACCCGCATACCCCTGACATGGTTCATGATAAGAAGGGTTGCGTTACATCAATGTCTATTTCACAGCTGGTTCACCAATAACTGAGTTTCTCTGGGAGCCTGGTAGCGAGCCCACTGATCCATTGGATAACAAAGATGGGATCATACTGAGGAGAAATTCTACAGATTCATTTTATCACTGGGATGTTGAGGATAGATCAACTCAGCTCAACACCACTGATCTAGTCTGCCAATGCCAAAGCAGAGGACCCTGCAAACGTATGTTATATCACTGACACTCTCCTTCTCTATGGGGCAGACTGATGTAAGTAGAAAGTCTCCTGATGACTCATCACCGGAAATGCTGTGTCAAATAGATTCAGTAGGTCAATTTCTGCACCACTCCTGTCATGTAGACACGAAATGACTTTTCACTCAGATAAAACAGCTAAAAGAGTCCAAACCAAAATCTTCAACTGGCTTCGGTTTAGATCCACCACCTAGTCAAAGTTCAAATGCGAAGTAATGAATCTCTACAATAATTTTCATTTGGGCTAATTGCCATTCCACGGAATTCGTCGGAATCCGGTGATAAAGTAATCCAAAGATGCAAGAGGTTCAGGTTTGCTTAGTCAGTAAAACTTACCAAATACAATCTTAAGGTTATGAGTTTACTTCCCAGCGTTGGAATAAAAACTATTTTGAATTGTGAATGAGTGGTTGTTTTCTTATCTTTCAATAATCACTGCCATCAACACTACAAAGACAAAGAAATTGGAAATAACTAAGAATAATGCAAATTATATTGGTACTTGGCTGATACACACTCATGAGTGCAATGAGGCAAGCAGTAGTGGCTCTACGCTACTCCGCCTGTTACTGACTGTTTGGGCTTATTCACATTGTAATCAGCCTGTCGTTGCAGGAAGAGTGCCATCAAAAAACAGCCCTTATATGAAGATTGGTGAGGATGTATTTTTTATAGCCACCCAGGGACCAGTAGCTAATTGGTATGATGAGCTCCTATCTTGTCAGAGCAAGGGGGGTAAGTCTCCAATCATTCTCACATGTATGAGTAGATACAGTAGTACCGGTATCTTATTATTATTGTACTGTTTTATGAACGGGGAGTTTTCTCTATGGTAAACAGAGACACTTCTCAGAGCTCAGGAGTGAATTAGGGTCGGGTGCCCTTTTTGTCAACACAACTGACTTTTCCAGGATTCAAACCCACAACCATAGACTCACATGCATGCACAAAATCGTATATTCTAACCATTAGGTTATGGATGCTCCGATGGAGTAGATATAGAATAATTGGCTGTTGAGGAATGATTTCTGTCGGGCATTTGAATTAAAATGTATTTTAATATGATTTTTGATAATCCAACCATTTTGCACCGCTAAAGGAAATGTTTGTCCTGACTTGGTTGTCAGTATTAGATACTTCACAAAGAAGCCTGCTGCATGTGTGAATCGGTTTAAAATGCGAGAGAACCGCACGTTAGCATCAGCCTCACGAACTCACCAGGGATGGCCCAATCCAATGGCAAAACATGAGGATGATCGGAGATGAAACGTAAAACCTGTAGGGCCTAGGCTATCCAACCTCACCACCAGGACATTGATCTCCAACCATCTTTACCACATTTTGCTGTTGGCGCTGTTTTGTGGAGGTCATACTTCACACTGTATTACACTGCACTACACTGCACTGCGCTGCGCTGCGCTGCGCTGCGCTGCACTGCACTGCACTGCACTACACTGCACTACACTGTACTACACTGCACTACATTGTACTACACTGCACTAGACTGTACTACACTGCACTAGACAAAACCACACTACGCATACTAACTCCCTGCCTCATGCTCATAACCACTAAATAGTCTCACAATCTTTTCCGCCATTATTACAGGAATGTTCCCTATTATTATAAACAGAGAAACTTTGGAAGGACTTTCTGCATTTCTTATCAACAGAAGCCTTACAGAAGCTGTATGGACATCAGGTTATAAAAACAAAAGGAATGAATACCTCTGGTGGGATGGTAAGTTATACAAGTAATTAAATAAATCGATGTGCTCTATCCCTCGGCACATTCGGATCTCGATGTTAAACAAAGGAGGCAAACCATGAACCATCCTGAAAACAAGCCATTGACTAAGTGATGCCATCCTTGTAAAACAAGATGGTTGTATCTTTTATGCTTTTGTAGAACTTCCGATCTTCACAAACTGATCCTTTGTGTTTTAGGTACACCAGTCAGTAATGTATCAAAACTTTGGGCACCGTTCGAGCCAACAGGTTTTATAGACCGAATCTGCGCGCATGTCGAGAGGGAGTCAACAACTTACCGGTTGAAAACGGCTGAGTGTGATGGCAGTACTTCATTTCCGTTTTATTGTGAGATTGATATGCTTCCAACAACGACCACAACGACCCCTGTGACAACAACAAGTACACCATCTCCAACCAGCACAACAGCAGCAGCAACAACAACATCTGGAGTGATCATGAGAGCGACTACACTCATGATCCTTACAACAAAGGAACCGACTACTACAACAGGCGGGCCTGCAACACCAGTAAAACCAACATTGACTGAAATAATAACGCCAGCACACAAGATACCAAGGACCACAATTGAAGCAACCACAACACTAGAAACTGTGGCAATTCAACAATCTACAGAACCAACACACACAACAACAAATCAGATGAATACAAACACAGCAGACACAACAACAAAGCTGGTGACTACAGCAGCACAAGGCACAGGAAAAGCTCATATAACTACAACACTAGAGAGCACAACTGAATCTGCAAATATGACTAAACTCTTTACATCATCTTCATCTGATTTTACCACAGATCAGACAGAGAAAAACACACAAAAAACAATAAATGGCAAAATGGCTGCAAAAATGATTACAACAAACAACCAAACTCACTCGACCAAGACAGATAAGGCAACGAGAAGCAGAATTGGTTGGGACACTACAGCCACTACCGCGAGGCCCAATGGCGCAAGCGCTGACCAAATCATAGATACCGAATCCACACGTTCTCCACTCCCTAACACAGACAAACCCTTCCTACACAAACCTGAGGGTAATGTTATTATAGAACAAAGTGCCATCAAATGTGTAATTTTGTAACATCGGGTACCATCCTTTTTATATCAGTTTTCCAACGTTTTGTGACATCCTCCAGTAGAAGAGTAATCGCACGCTGATGCCTGTTGTCTACAACAGCGCATCAAAGTTTGTTTACTCTAGTTTACCTTAGCACGAGGCATTTTGGCTCTAACTTTGTTTAGGTAGAGTTTGACATGTACTTTCTTACTATTCTGACAGTAGTCATAGTGCATGTGAAAGAGCATAAGATTTCTAGAAAAAAACGCGCAAGTCAATGTTTTTAATTTTGGCCGGATT
>Ga0224511_10004031_pt1 | contig 10920 bp, 11 predicted proteins | sample SF_May12_sed_USG_2_FD_169988 | JGI IMG/M metagenome (GOLD analysis project Ga0224511, IMG submission 169988) | Sediment microbial communities from San Francisco Bay, California, United States - SF_May12_sed_USGS_8_1 | ecosystem: Environmental > Aquatic > Marine > Sediment | place: USA... | reverse complement strand
AAGGGAAAGCCCTCAGGAAGCATAGCCTGCACGAGAAAACAGCAGCCTCGGTTTTATTGAAGCTGTTCATCAGTGGTAATGAATGATGCCACACCACTGACGTCCCCTAGCGCATGAGCAGAACTCCATTTTCAAATGTAAACAACATACATGTACACTCCATGATCCCTGAGGACCAGACAAATATGATTACACAATGATGTAGTACGGGGCGACCTTTTACAGCCACCACACGGGCACTTAACAACAGCTGTAGTAAATAATATTAAACTGATGAAAAGGAAAGCCCTCAGGAAGCATAGTCTGCACGAGAAAACAGCAGCCTCGGTTTTATTGAAGCTGTTCATCAGTGGTAATGAATGATGCCACACCACTGACACCCCCTAGCGCATAAGCAGAACTCCATTTTCAAATGTAAACAACATACATGTACACTCCATGATCCCTGAGGACCAGAAAAATATAACTACACAATGATGTAGTACGGGGCGACCTTTTACAGCCACCACACAGGCACTAAACAACAGCTGTAGTAAGTAATATTAAATTGATGAAAGAGAAAGCCCTCAGGAAGCATAGCCTGCACGAGAAAACAGCAGCCTAGGTTTTGTTAAAGCTGTTCATCAGTGGTTAAAAAGAATTGCGATTAGGTATTTAGATTGATGAGCACTGACTGTTTTTGCTCGACTATTCAGTGAACCTAAAAAGTTGCGTATTTTTGTTCAAATACCGAAATCTGTTTCGGAGGTGTTTGTGTATTGAGAAAGCAGACATTTACCATATTTTATGATGTGTTGGATTTCAAGAAAAGTAACGATTTGGTAAATGCGTTGTCAACATTGAATTTTGAGGTGTACATGATTAATGTTGTACCACATAAAACACTTAACTTGTACATTCATTATTCCATTATAATGTTGGCTCATAAAGCAATGTTGGTATTTAAAATGTTTAACGAACATAGATAAACATAGGAAAAACTGATTTGTATTTCAAAACAAGCGATTTACCCAATGTGTATATATATTATTTCATTGTAATGCTGGCTTGTTTAGCAATGTTGTTCCTTTAAATGTTTAACGAGCGAAGGGTAACATATGTAAAACTGATTTGTAATTCAAAACAACCAATGTTTTCTGGGGTGCGAACATTTAAGAGTATATTAAGTAAAACGCTAAGATGATATGTATCAGTACATTTACGAGTCGATAATGGCTTCAACCTTTAAACTTTATTTACATTTAAGTCACGATTTCCTATTGTAAGAAGTGACGGCTGATTCTGCAGAGCCATATTTATTTGTGTTACAACTGGCGTTCGACTTAGCAATCTAGATTGCAAGCAAACATTAAACTTAAAATGAAGTCTAAATTAATAATACAAACGTAGTGACACGTTTATGCGTAGTACACGAAACATGTCACTTGCTGCCAAAGTATAACAATCCCTAAAACATTCCAGAAGCCGTTATCATTGTTGGATAAACACTCGTTAGATTTAATAACTGAAGTATACTTGTTGAATACAATGACTTATTCAATTTCACTGTAGGAGAGAAGTGTAAGAGTTGCTGAATTGACGTATACATCCCATTAATAACCATCATGGTTACGGAGTTATTTTTTTTACAATGCTACACAATGTCAACTATTATATTTAATTGAAACAGAAACAAAAATAAAGGGATCATTTTATACAAATCTAGCATAATAACATATGTTCAAGGACAAATTAAGGTAAACAATTGAAAGTAAGAGCAAACCTATAAATTTGAAAGTAATAAGTAGTTCGCTTCAAATGAAGTATTTTATCAACAAAGTGGTGTTAACAGAAGCAACAACTTCCCTAATTTAAGATTACTTATGGTAATAGATAGTGTTGAAAGAGCAATGCACACAGCAAACATTGTACATGTACATGTTAAACTCTCGACGTTTTTATATTTTCTTAATCACGAAAAATGTCCAGTTTTGAATGTTATGTTACAGCACTGGTAACGTCATGATTCTAAAGTTAAGACGCGTCTTGTTCTCAAGTGTTCCTGTAGATTTTACTGTAGTTGAAAACTTATTTGATTTGTTTTGTAATTCATAGTTTCCGATTATTTGATTTTTAACACAGATCACTGTTAATATTTTTAGTATTTATACAAACATTAATGTTGCAAAAACAGAGGTCATGATTTTTTTGCAGCGTTTTTGTCAGTTTTATTGAAAATATTTTACGGACTGTAATAGATTTTGTATAATTTATACATAACGCATTTAACTTTAAAGTAAACCGTTTATACACTCAATATGTGCAAACTCAAACACTGGAACTAATAAAACTGACGCTTGTCTTAACCAATGCGAAGGTTGCATATCTACACAAAGCATGTATCTTGATAATAGGACATTATGCACCCAGCTGTTTAGCACCTCATAACGCCTGCAATTAAGACATACCCATTCTCTTCTTACTTAGAAAGTAATTTGTACCAAACGAGCTGTTACGTAGACACGAATTGTCTTGGAAAGTCCACGGCACAGAAGGTACATGTATTATATATGATGCATGTGTGCTGCTATCTTGTAAAAACAAAACATGCCCAAAAGAGAGAGCATGTGTATTTTGCATAAACAACTTTATAATATGTTATTGTAATAAACATTGACATTTTATTATTTTCTTTTGAGTAATATTGTCTGCAATCCCGTGCAAAAGAAAATATTTTAGGATTGGCAATAAATAACATCTCTTAGAACATGTCGACATTCCAACAATAAACATGCGAATATATTCTGTCCGTTGAAAGCACTCGCGATGTAATATCATTTGAAGGATAAACATCAAGACCGCCATTGATTAGTTAATTTTGCAGTTTAAAAAAGCCAAAATATTTCAAGCTATTGAATTGGCCAAACATTTGATTATGTTGCTCTTTCCCATACCATGTTAAGCTACAGAAAAGGTCTTAAAGGACACCCGATGAAAAATCCACTGTATTTTTGACGACGAATTGTAATATTAATTCCATGATATTGCAGGGTTTCTCTCGTTATACGATTGTCCTTCCCTAGGTGATAAATACAACGCGTACGAGATATTACTTATAAGAAAAACAATGATTATAAACAATTACTTTTAGGATGTTCCGATAACAAAACTCTATCGACATAAATTCTTGGTCAGTTTTATAAATATGTTCATCACATTTAGCACATTTTGTAAGGATTTAGAAGAATAATGTATACTAGACTGGACATGAACGTTATCATCAGTTAAGGAAAAATAAGCGCAAATCATCTGCATACAGTATTGACTATTTCAAGGGCGATTGGCAGAAAAAAAACCTAAAATATCCAAGACGATTGCCATTAAAATGATGTTCGCTGCTAATTTCATTGCACGTTTAATATGTTTCATATCTTACACTCACGTAAAAATAGAAACGATGTCCTTGGTAAGAGGGTTTCAGGATGCAGAGTGTATGTCCGTCTTCCGTCTGTCTTTCTGTTGTTACATATGTTTTATAATGCTGCCCATACAAGGATATGGGTTACATATATGTCGTTATCGTTCTGCCAATCCTAAATTATATTGTATCTGAGTGCATCGGTCATGTAAAACCTATATCTAAACATCACATATTTACGAGAAATATAACACATTATTGGAATACAATATTCTACAAGATGCTATATTCTTAGAAATAGATAAATACGTATACCAGTTATCCTCACATTTTACCTTTCGACCTCTATAACGTGGATATAAGCATTATTTTTATGGTTTCAATTCAAATCAAATTCTTTACTGTTTCCTTTAACAGAAGACATACAATGAGGTTATTTTATCACTAAATAATTATACATATTTAAAACCCTGTTTCATAAGTATGAAATTAAGTTACAAAATGAAAAATTACAAATTAATACAGGTCTATTCTACTTTTTACATCATCGATAAATTGTTGCTCTATTTATTTAACATGACTGTATTATAATAATACATGGCTGTATTTACATAGAAATACAGACATATGCATAAATAAGGGAAGTTTAAGAAGCTTCATAATAAATAAAAAGGAAAGGAAGATGCTTGAAAACACCAGGTGAACTCAAACGTTCAGTAAATATTATAGTTATAACCCCGTATTTCAAATAGATTAAAACGATTGTTTTTCTCCATTGCGCCGAACGTTGTAGATTTTATTGAATCTGCACACTATTCTGTTGCGAACCTGCTATAAAAAATCCTCTTTTTACGTGCAGTCTGACTCCGACGGAAAAGTAGTATGTTCAGTAATATAAACTGGTTTTTAAATTAATGTGTCGCAAATGCAAGTTCGTATTTCAACAACAAATGTGAATCTTTCCAAAAATCATTAAAACTAAAGACTTTTTATCGTATAAATTACTGAATTATATATGTATATATTCAAGATCTTAAACAAATACATTTCATTATAGCCATAAAATCTCATTACTTCTCAACAGAACCTGTATTGGAGGGAACACGTCATAAACCTTGTAACCGGCAATACATATAATAGAACAGTTATTTATTTTACATGATTTTATGTTATAATGAAATAAATGTGTTTCACCATTCAAATGATTGTATGCATTTTAATTTATTTAACACACGCGAGTTTACACATAACATACGCCACACTGAACACCAAAACCGGTGTTAACTCGTACTTTAACGCCGCTTCAAAATTTACGTCGAATTCGTACGTTGGCGCGAAATGTAAAGTGAGACGTCAACTGAACTGTGAATCGCTGTCGTTCGACTGGTTTTCAGAAGAAGATTACAAAAACGATCTGGTGTACTTGATGAAGCAGTGTGTTTTAGAAACGTTTGATGAGAAGGTAACATTGACTTGTATAATATATGTCTTGATTAAGTTTTTACGGCAATAAGTTAACTTAAATAATACACAATTTTCCTAATTAGTTTAACTGTTCAGTAACTAAAGCATCTAATGTCGTTATAGGTTGGGTGGTAAATAGAACATCCTTTCTTCAGATAAATGGACATGTTGTTTGGCAATTACGAATGCTCCTCAAAGCTGGACCGAGGCTGACCGTTCAGATCAAACTGATACAAAAGGGCACAAGGTATAAATATGTAAAGATGTTATGTATATGTGTTTTGACCAGATATGTTTACACTCCACACTTTTACCATACCCACTTGCTAAATATAAATTATAATTGTTTATGCGTGTTAAAACCTTTGCTGAAAATGACCTTGTTTAACACAAGTGTACCAACGTAATTGCTCATTAACCTATATTACATGTTTTACGTGTGTACATATTATGCATCGAAACATAAACAAACACAAGTAAATTTGCAGGCCACTCTTTTGCAACAAAAGCGTTTGTTTCTGTAATGGTGTAATATGCAAGAAAAAATATATTTGGCAGTTTCTCAATTTAATGAGAGTAGGAGACACTGCTTAATTGTGATTAAAAATAAATGTAAACACTTATGTTCAAAATATACAGACATTACATCTTTTTAGTTGTTGTTTTAGTTGTTGTGTTTGTTGTTGGTTTAGAATAAAAAACAATAAATAAATAAAAACAATCATTACAGGTCCGTGGCATAAGGACATAATTAAATAATGAATGAATAGCAACGGTTCTATTAAATCTATAAGTCTGACAGTACTTGTATTATTGTTTAAATTATTATCCTTACAAGCGACACTTGGGCTCAACAGTGTTAACATTTGTGCTTGGTTATTTAATTATCCATCAATTTATATTTACATAGTTAAGATTTAAGTCTGGGAAAACAGTCTTTAGTTGTGTTATAGTTCAAGTAAAAGGGTTTACCGCAGGAATAGATTTTAAAGTTTAAATATTAATGAACTAAACGTAGAAGGGGTCCAAGATTTAGGTTCTGTCCGTTGTAAGGCACCTCACCAGCAGGCCAGAGTGGGTATAAGTTTTTTCAATTACAAAAAACATAATGCAAAACATGACAAAGATCAAGACAAAAGTAAGCATATATTAGCAAATATTCAAAGGGTGAATACTTATACACTGCGATGTTGGTACGGCAGCTGTGTGTAATGAGTTTTACTAAAAGAGGGCGTTTACAGTAATCGAACACACATGAAGGACAAGGGTCAAGAACTGTCGAATTTTGCCCCATCTTGAATGTTAATCAACAGTGTTTTTTGAAAACTACTGTTAAACAAACACAACTTCCAATTCTTAAACTGTTTTATTTATGCTGTCATGGCGACGATTTTACTTTGTATAATAAAAAAACAAGGAATATTTCTCAAAAATCAAAATATCGAGTCGTAACTCAATGTCCTAAACATATATTTGCAAAATACTGACCTTAAATATAAAAGGTTAAAGAAGTAAGACAATAGAAAGCGTCCACATTTCAACAATTTACATCAAATGAGTTAATTATTACATGACGAACCCTATTCTGTGATCGTTTTTAAAAGACCGCTTTTGCAAAATAATTATACATGTTTAAGCCGTCAAATTTGTAAACCCTTTTTTACTTTTTATATTGTTTCAGTATTTTATTATTTTATCGTTTTTAAAACGTTATGACGTGCTTACCCTTTTTACATAATCTATTAAATTATAATACTTGGAATAAACCAATTAATTAATGATATACGTTTTACGTCACGTGCTCCTCCACGTATAAAAGCAGGTCACGTGTCGCTCCATGCCTTAAAAACATGCTCCCTACCAATACCGTGCGGATTAAAGCTGAATTAAAATAATTATATCATCCTATTATAAAGTTACGGTCCAGACAAGCCAACTCCCAAAGCATGGGCGAACGGATGTACGCACTTTGTCTTTAAACAAAAGTAGTCTTTTTGAGTAAACCTGTTATCAAACTCAACCCCACATGCCGGTCTAACAGATGTATTAAATGATTTTTCAGCCAATGCTCTACTTCCATTTTTATAAGTATGCCATAGTTTTTTTTATTATTATTGAGTGTAATAAAGATTATTATAAAACCGATTTCCCTTTTACTTTCTTTTTATGAATCAATTTGAATCAATATATTGTGCTATCTAATGTTAAATTTACTTTCGACATTGTATGATTAAATATCGATAAAACGGCTTTTTGCCGAAAACGTTCTTCTATAAATTGCTACTTTTGAATTTCCTAAATAAAATTTCAGATTTGATCTCAACATTGATAATGGGATTTCCACAACAAGCGAGACTTTGGCTAAAGTTGTTCTTCATATGGCGTGGCATTCTGATGGGGGAATCGCATTTGATGTATTTAACAATGGTTGGGGATCGCAGCGACAAGACCATTGGCCAATGTTAAAAGGAGAGATTGTTCGCACAGACATCGTTACTACCGATAATAAAACACCTAAGGTATGCAATTTCAATGTCGTATATACGGTGGTACGGTGGGTAGGGAACGGTTATCCACCAGTATGTTCGTTCATACCTAGTACGGTGAATAGGAAACGCTGATCCAACAGTATGTTCGTTCATACCTAGTACGGTGGATAGGAAACGCTGATCTAACAGTATGTACGTTGATATCAGGTACGGTGGCTAGGAAATGCTGATGCAACAGTATGTTCGTCCATACCTGGTACGGTGGATAGGAAACGCTGATCTAACAGTATGTACGTTTATACCAGGTACGGTGGCTAGGAAACGCTGATCCAACAGTATGTTCGGCCATACCTGGGTGGATAGAGAATGCTGATCCAAAAGTTCGTACATTGTGTATCAAAACCTGGTACGGTGGGTAGGAAACGCTGATCCAACAGTACGGGTATCCATATCTGGTACGGTTAATAGGGAACGCTGATCTGCGACAGTATGTTCGTACATACATGGTACCGTTGGTAGAAAACGGTGATTCAACAGTATATGTTGGTTCATACCTAGTACGGTAGATAGGGAACCCTGATACAACAGTGTGTACGTTCATACCTAGAACTATGGGTAGGGAATGATAATCGACCATTATGTATTTATAACTGGTACAGTGGGTAGGGAATGCTGAACCACCAGTACTTTAGTCCATACCAGGTACGGTGGATAAGGAACGGGAACGCTGATCCAACATTATGTTCTTTTATACCAGGTACGGTGTGTAGAGAACGCTGATCCAACAATATATACATGTACTTAAGAAAACTTCTAACGCCTCCTTTATTATATTTTCAATATATTCTATGATAATTTTCTGATCAATATGAAATTTACAGTATACCAAGTTCAAGTCATTCAAAGGAACTTGTTTAATTAAAAAAAAACCATAGACATAACATTTTCGGAGCAAAAACTTTTTTAAGAACATAACCCTATGTTTTAAATTAAAGTTTTTGTTTTGTTTTTCGTGTGCAGAATAAATCCCACAACTAAGAAACCACTTGTTTATTTAAAACAAAAGGATAATGAATATTAACTACCAACCATTATTTAAAAAAAAACAACAGAAAACTGTATCAAGTAACGCTACCGTTGTAACGTTGTTTCACGTTTTAAACGTGCACGTCAACAATACACGAACATCATTCAATTCAGCAACTTTGCAGTAAGCAACTCCACTCGCATGCTTGGACAATTTCCTTAGTTATGGAACCATTTTCCCATATTTTTAGTGCAGTCGGAGTCATACAAACGTGTGTTAGCATTCCTATTTGATGCACTTCCGGTTAGTCTGGACACTTTTGCTCGATGTTTGAGTTTAAAATATTCAATATTCAGCATCTGTTTTGTCATTACGTTATCACCATTTTATAGAATATATTAAATTTAAAGATTCTAAAATTCCCTTAGTGACGTGGATTGATGAAAATGCACGGTACTAAAATTTCATAACCCTACTTCTCCTAATAACGTCAGAATTTAAACTTGAACATGGGGGCGTTAGAAGTTTTCTTAAGTGTATGTTCGGTCGTACCTGGTACGATGGACATGGAACGCTGATCCAAAGGTATTGTGGTCAATACCTAGTACGGTGGGTAGGAAACGCTTATCCAACAGTAAATACCGGTACATCAAAATATGCCAGGTGTGATACATAACGACCTATCTACAACCTCATTGTTTTGTGTCGTTCCTCGTCCGTAAACATTTTTTCTTTAATCATTTTCTCCTCTGAAACAGCTCTATGGATTGTTACTTAACTTCACAGAAATGGGTGGTCCCCTACCAATATTGTTCAACCCGTTCCTGTTGGTTGAATAAGTAGGCCATGAGGACAGACAATAGGGTTTCAAAATGCAATTTCCAAAAAATCTTCCTGTCCAAAACTACAAGTGCCAGAAATTTCATATTTGGTATAAAACATCATCTAGAGGTCTTCTACCAAGTTTGCTCAAATTATGCACATGAGATATATCATGTGTTCGTGGTGTGGATGGGAAAAACCATTCCGAGGGCGTAGTGCGGCATAGGCGGTGGCGAGGCTTGCACAGGAACACATGAAAGATGCTTATAATGTTATGCCGTTATTCAGATGCGTTGGTGAAGTGCACTAACGCGCAGTGACCAATCACAGAACAATCATGCATCCTTTATACATTGTCAACAGCTTATTTCTTGCATCAATATCAATACATTTTACGGCATCATTAATCTAATCTTATAGCTGATACTGTTCTGGTACGTAAAAGCATATAGAAGCAATGTGTTTTGTTTAAATAAGGAATGCCAAGTTAATATCATACACACGAACACATTTACCGACTAAGATGATTGAAATCCATTGGTGTATCAGAGAAATAATTAAAAAAAAAATTCAACAGGAAATGAACAAGTGTTGACAAACAAATCGAAACATTTAATTATAATTAACTTTTAAAGTCATCAATCAAGAACGATATCGTTTAATAAGACACCGAGGGGTGCATGAAATGTCATATATAGTTATATTGGACATTTTACTGTACGCATCTCTCTACAAATGCGCGTGCTGAGTCTGTTAGGATATTGGCAGTTACACGTTAATGTGAGATGATTCATTGCCAGTTACTCAGAAATATGTTTCGAAAGTTATTTATGATTGTATTTTGCCCTGAAATTTTTTTACGTACTAAATGGTAAAAACCCATTAAATTAAGCAAACGGCATTAGCAAGCGATCTCTAAACGGTACTTTATATTCATTCCATGATACTGCGTATTTATAGAGGATAAAACAACCCTATATCAAACAATGTTTTTAATATGTTAAAACGACTAAAGTTGTGGAAAAAAGGAAATGATAGTTGCAACAACGTATTATGTTCGAAGGATTGTTAACAAGCAAACGAGCGAAATGTTTCACCTACATTACCAGTAAGACATCGATTGTTTGGGGAATTCCTCCTCTTGCGATTTATCGTTGATAAAATAATTGAATTATTGATGCTTATATGTTTTATTTAATAGTAAAGATTTGGCAATTAACAGAGGTGAACTATATGTCAGTTTTGTTGCCAAAAGTATTTTAGAAAAAAAACATAACAGACACACGAGTAATGCATAAGCAGTTTTTTTTACTCCAAAACACATTTAAACATTCGCAAATCGCTGTACTGTATACCTTCAATAAACATCCAGCGATTATACGAGGGGTGTTAGGTAAGTTCCCGGACTGCATCTATTATTTAAACACGAGCTAGCAAATTGTTTAAAATACGTTCTCATGTTATTGGAAATTTTAATACCTTTAAAATGATATGCTATAATAACCATTTTAAAATTGTAAAAACTTATAAGGATATTTTTACTAATGGTGCTTGCATACCGGGGCACTTTTAGCCAAAATTTGCGTTACAAATAAAAAGTATGTCTTAATAAAAACGTTCTTAAGTGTATGTATTTAAAATTGACAGGAATAAATTTTACAATTTAAAACTACGTAGTATGTGCACTTTTTTCGTTTGGATTTCAAATGTTCTCCTATATT
>Ga0224511_10004030_pt1 | contig 10921 bp, 5 predicted proteins | sample SF_May12_sed_USG_2_FD_169988 | JGI IMG/M metagenome (GOLD analysis project Ga0224511, IMG submission 169988) | Sediment microbial communities from San Francisco Bay, California, United States - SF_May12_sed_USGS_8_1 | ecosystem: Environmental > Aquatic > Marine > Sediment | place: USA... | reverse complement strand
ATGGAAAGCATGGTTCCTGTTTGTGATAAGCGTTATCACATATACAATAGATTTCGCCATTTTTGGGCGGAGATTAAGAAATTGTGGAACTGTCCATTGGCTATTTTTTGGTCCCGCCCGAAAATCCCAGTTAAGCCCCGGTCCCAGCGGTGAGTTTTTTAAGGGTCAATTTTCCGCTCCGGCAAAGTTCACCGCCGCTGTGACGACGCTAAATCAAAGTTTGGCACCGCTAGACGCAAGTTCGTGGACGCTATTGCCCGCTAGGTCAACGCAGAAATCTTGAACGCTGGACCACCGCTTCTTTGCCCGGGCGATGATTAAACACAAACTTTGTTGGGGCGTTTGTAAGCGTTTTACGAGCAGACACGCAATTGCTGGAACGGTGTCAGGCGCTGAAACAGCGATCCATTGCATTTAAGAACTTTAGTTTAGCGTTTGTATGGATGTACGTTTGCGTGACTCACACTCGCTTCCGCTTGCTAACATTACGCCAAAACTATAGCAATGCTCGCTTCAGCGGTGCACCGCTAAGGCAACGCCCGTCTTTTCCCCAATTTGTGCGCGGCGCCGAGCGTTGTCAGTTTGTCCCCTCTCCTTACCGTTCAAGGAATGCTAAAAAATGTTCGTGCGTTGGGACCAGGGCTTTCGCACATGACAGCGCATACATGGGGTTTAAGCCCCAGCGGGAACGGTACACTTTTTTCGCTAAAACACATAAAACACTATTACTCCCTTCGTGAGTAAATATATTATTTTCTATTCTCAAAATACTGATTCACAAACACCTTTCATCATAACTATGGTACTTTAAAACATGTTTAGCAAAACGAAACAACACACAAGTAGGAATAGGTGGCTATATATGTATTTTACGCAGTATCAACATTCAAACAGCTGTTGGTGCTCTTAATACATGGCAACATAATTATCACACTTATCTCAACAACTTTTAACTTACTGCTCTCATCATACCGGTAACAATGCTCATTAAAAGAAGAATACAGACAAAATATAATTATTCTTTGTTACGAACACCAGTGACTATTTTGCACAGTAGAATGCAAAATGATAAATGTGAGTATTTAAATATTTACATAACAATAAAACATTAATAGGAATGATATCGAAATTAGATTAATAACTATTGCCAAATTATGTTATTGCTGCGAGCGGGCTACCTAACCCTAACTCCCAGTGGGAGGGGGGGTAGGATTTCTCCATGGCTCGAGACCAGCGGACGGTGTTTACTCACCATGTGTCCTTATTAGAGGCCTATAAACAATTATATTTATAGTCTCTGTTTCCCATTTACCATTTTACTTCTAAAGTGCATAGTCAATATCACTTTACAAACAAAACATGTGTCATATGTTTTTTCAGGTTAAAAATAATGTTAAAATGCAAATTGTGTTTTATCATCCAAATAAGTCTCTCACACAACACATTTTATATATTTATATAATCTGGACAAACGCTCCGACAAAGTCTATGTAAGCCTTCCGGTCCATTTGCGCAAATTCTGCAACGAAACTAAACTTAACTTATAAGCATGTCAAATACGTTTATAGTGACCTTATATAAAATCAATCCGAATTGCGCAAGAACATAGGGCGGGTGGGTGGGAACTTATATCCATCAATAACCATGTTGACTCCGCCAAATACGCACCTCGAGTGAGGATTCAACAGGTCAGCGAACATAAATACCCATGTTGCACGAGGGTTTCGTGCAAACACAAACCAGAGTCCAAACCATTACAATACCAGGTTTACGACTCATGTACATAAATGACCATACTTGGAGTCAGTATTCATCGAAACGAAAACAAAATTCATTTCTAGTGTCAGTACTTAAACATAATTTAAAACAAACTATTCTATGTCAGGTTTACTTCACTATGACAAACTACAAACAAAAGAATAAAAGGGAAAGTCCGGTAACTGTGCAAACTGTATGCAGTGTAGTCTGAATGATGCTGGTTTTACCAGTTTGTTGTTGTTTGTACAGTTTTTGTTGTTTTGCTGTTAATCTTAATGTTGGTTCTATACTAGTAAACAACGTTTTATACATGTTTAGTTTATACAAAATCGGATTGTTTGTTTGCGAAAGTTCTTTGTCAGTCATGGAAAAACAGGTAATAATGCTCTTATATAATTATTTAGAATGCCGTTATATCACACTGGTCACGCCGTCAATTTGACAATCATTCTTTTGAGGAGAAACAAGTAATGTGTTTAACAATTTTATTTTCTGAACATAAATATATTTGCGGTAATGTTGGTTCTTTAAATTTTCTAAAGCAAAGATACACCCAGGCTACAAGCTCTTTGTAAAAGTCATTTAAGTCCCACATCTATTGAACAAATAACGTTAAAAGCAATTTTCTCGGCGTAATCTGAGTGCATATTATTTAAAGAAATATTTTTGATAAACACGATGCACATGTGTTCTATGCTGCACGCCACTGTTAGCATGCACATGTTTCCACAAGATAGTCAAGAAAAGAAACCCTTTTTATAAGTGACGAATGTAAATATATTCTTTGCAAATATTTGTCAAAACAAATGTATGCGGCTTGGATAAATAACAGTTAAAGGTTTCTATTTGTGTACCGTTGCCGGGAAACCATGATGTTTATATTATTAACATGGTAATGCTTAATAATACTTACTCTCAACAACGAATAAAATGATATGTATATTTGCTACCATAAGACCAATGGGAATAGAAGAACGACAAAGATCTAAGAGGCACATGCATCAAATGGCATAATTAATAAATTCAAAATTCCCGATTTGCATTGCATACATTTTCCTGAAGGCATCTATAAGTCATTATCAAATAATGATACAACTTGTATTTGAAAGATGGTATGCCAAGAGCACTAATCATATTGACATCTTTTCAAGTTAGGCATTTTGAAAAAGTACACTGTATACATATATACAATATAATATGATTCATCAGACTTTGTGTATCGGATTAAGATCTTTTTTAACAACCATTGACAGAATTCCCTGTTTTAATGGTACAGTTGTGCAAGAAGAAATATCCCTTCCATTCTAACCAATTTATATGTTCCGTGAATGCAGTATATGCAACGATCAATTATAGTGCCGTCATAAATTTGACGTAATACGTGCTTCTATGTAGACATTTGAAACAGTCTATCGCAAAGCTTCAGTTTATTTTGATAAAGCCACTCGAATGTTTTAAATTTGAAATAATTGTGACCACCAACGATGTTAGAATCTCATAATTCCCTTTTCCATGTTCATTTATGTTTTAATATGTGTTCGTAGTATGTTTTCGTAGTAAAAAAGCAGTTTAGAAAAAAAATGTTTTTATTCTATGACTGTCGGCTGGTTTAAGTAAGAGGTTTTGATTTCTTTTAGCTTATAAATAGAAAAATAAATACACATTTTCGAAACAATCACAACGTTTGCTAAGTTGAGACGCACCACTCACCTTATCCGCTTTGTTTTGTTTTTCTCAAAAACTAAACTGATTTAATGTCAGAACCTACATCAAAAGGCATTATATATATTTTTGCATTGTATAGCATTATATAGCGATATACTATTTCGTTTTTCTTGAAAATTGGATTCAAATACTGAAAACTGAAACAGCGTACTCCAGATTTACATAATGACACAATCCCCTAACCCTGCAATCCATCTTACTATTGAACAATTCAGCAGCGGATATTCATGGAGCGCGATCGTTTTACATTGTTTCGATTATCTCGAATTTAAATACTGTTTATCGTTATTATTTGAAAAATAATGACAAGCTGTTTTCAAGCAATATGCGTTTATTTATTGTGCTATATTTCGACTTCCACTAAAGAAAACACACCCAACGCCTCCTAATTCTTTTTTGAATTCTAGCATTTATAGTAGGAATAGGGTAACACCGTTGTAAACAATGTGGACAAGTCAAGTTGGGCACCATAACAAAATGACCAATACACAAACACACAGGACATCACAAAACACAATGTATAAAAAGACGCACAAGACATTAAGAAATAACATTTTCTTTTCCTGTTTTTTTATTCTTTATTATTTATTTACTTCTCCAACAAAATGTTGATTTACCGCATTGGTACGGTCAACGAAAGATATTAGGGGTTTGAACCAGTTTTCCGCTGCAGCAAACCTCACACTTTATCAAAAAAGTCACTACCGTGCTTTTTATAAAACGTCTTGATACAGAGATTTTGACGAAACGTTCCCCCATAATACACTGATATGAAACAGGAGACGAGTATTACCCACTGCGCCGCGGCGTCACATTAAATAGGAGTGCAAAAGAACTAACGTTCTGTGTATAAATAGTACATTTGTTCAAGTAAAACACTTACACACTGAACGTTCTTCACAATGACACTAGTGCACACAGTGCAGATTTTCAACTTAAATTAATCACAAACGTAATTATACAAGTTACATGTAGAAGTCTTTAACAATTTTTCGGTGGATGCTTAGCAGACGCAAAATATTGAAATGTGGTAGGTAAGTTAAAAAATATATATAAATTCCCATAGACGAATGGAATGAGATAAAGGCTAAAATGCAAACCAAAACATGACCTTCAATTAAACATTATGATCTTATAACAAACCAAAACATGACCTTCAATTAAACATTATGATCTTATAACAAAACAAAACATCCCCGTTGGGTTGTAAGAGATTACAAAGGGAGACTTTATGTTAAAGCTACACATTTTCTCGCGTATGTTAATCATGTTGAAAAATAAACATGTCGTGGTTCGTACTGAAGTCATGTGTGTCACTTATCAGTTCATACCAGAAACAAAACTTTGATGCAAACCACTACCTGTCACTGTTCTGAAGCATAGGTTATTTAGATCTTAATAATTTAAGGAATGGCCTAAAATTCATTAATGTTCAAATATATGTGAACTCTTATGTTTATCTTAAAATAACTTTCAATTATAACAATTTGGGTAGATGAAGGAAATATGATGTTTATACGTTATATATTATTTTAAAAGAAATAGGATGGCATTGTTTGGAATCATTGTTGTTGTTTATATTATTAATAAGATAGGTGATACAAAGTGAATGGTTACAACAATAAATCCCATTTCTGTTAAACAAAAACGCATTTGTGTTCATCAGTTAACTGTCGTTAATAATCTATTTCGTGTAAAACTGGTGTTAGGATAGGGCCACAAAGTGAACGGGTCAAATTTAGTGCCCTGCTTCGAAGTCGATTTTATCAACAATTATTTTTTCTAATGTATGTGCATGATTGATTTATGTACGGTAACACGTTTTAAATTATCTGAACGCAGAGAGAGAGTGAATTGCACGTTAATATTAAATGGCATTGTAAACGACGACTGTATTGAAACAGTAGCTGCCTACAATCTAAATACAAGTCATTTTCACATACACATTTTAGAATCTCGTGCCAATGATACTGTTTGTTTGTAAATACGCGACTCTTAAAACCGGGTTTTAGATTCTTTGAAATAAACTTCCATTTGATATTTGATGTAATCCTGGAAGATATCAGGATAAAAAATCTGTTTTATGCCAACCAAACAAATATGTATGCACTCTTTGAAAGTACAAAGCATAAAAGCAAGGTCGGATATTACTGGTAACATTTAATTGTGTTTTAAGACAAATGTAAAACGTAGTTTTCTGTGTAGAATCGGAAAACGATGGGCAATTTCATCTCTCCACAAAACATCATCAAAGACGGGATCAGGCCTGTTTTGGTGTTAAACATTGGAGCTTGAAAAAGTACAGATAAAGGTAAATGTTCGCATCAATCTCTGGTTCGTTTGCACATACATGTATACTGTCTGCATGTTAAGTATTTATCCACTGTATGTTTTTAAAATAATGTATTCACTTAACACATTGCACCTGTGTTATGCGCACCACTCTAGTTTTAACATTTAATGGTAACCACAAGGTAGAACCAAACAGCCGCATGTGTTTGAAAATCAAATATAAAGCTATTCAGAGGGATATAGTGTCATTACACAAATGATTCACGTGCAGCTACCTTAATACCTACAGACAATTTATAACTATATGCCTTGCGGTGCGTTATCACCCCGATATTAGTTGTACGAGGGCCCTTGAAAACGGTTTTTGATTATTCCTTTCAAACAATGAAAAAGGTAAATGCCGTACAAAACCTTTTCAGTAACAAGTACGTATACCGCGTTTCCTATGCATGTTTGTGTCTTTAAAAGAAAACGCTACCCAAACGCGTCTGTTAGAATTGTGTTACAGAGCACTTTGACGCACCATTAGTACAATATTGCTGTCATACCCTGTACATATAAAACAAAAATGCTTGCCATTACGGAAAAGTTCCGTACACTTTTACAGACATTGAATCAAACCGCCATAAAACTGCTTGGGTAAGGGTTGGATATCTAAGACACATACTCACAATTAATGGGGTTCATTTGGTATATGTTTGACGTGTCATTCTACGTTATTTTGCATCGCATGTTTAACCCCTATTATGTCAACAACAATGTTATAGCCGTGAAAGCATCTCTCACTTTTTTGACTACTAATATTTTAAAAAATGATCGTATAGCATTGTTCCTTTGCTGAACGATATCTTTTGACTTTTGTCACATGAAATACCGCCGTGAGACCAGTTATGTTCACACATCCTATTAGGAAAACATTATTAAAATTGGAAAATATTTTCGCTTTGTTGTCCTCTTCCATACCGATAGGGAATGTTCGTTGTTCTTAAACCTCGTCATGTTGTGACAAGCATTGGCATTGGCCATAGCATGCATGCATGTGTGTTGAACGTTAGGCAAAATCTTATCCTTCATTGCATGATACCTGTAAGAAGCGTAACGAGGGTATCATAATCCAGGAAAAATGTAACGTAATCTAAATTACATTTACGAGATTGAACGGTGTATAATAAACTATAAACAGTAAATCCTAGTACCATCAGTATAGTTTATGTTGCCCTATTATATTGTGTGTTTATGTATCTCCATGTTCAATGCCACGAATTAACTTATACTGGCCCTTCTGTCATTGTAGGTGATATTTAGTCTGACGCTTATTTGTCAAAGCTGTGTGTTATGGCTAAATTTTGGATACAGGCTGTGTTAAAGTACACTCAATAAATGGTCTGCCAAAATATATGTCCGAAAATACTTATATGTTGATAGTCGTTAATGACATTTACCAAATGCATTACGTATTCTAATGTAAGGTTTTAGACTATAACAAGCAGCACATAAAAACATTTCAGAGCTCCAGATAATGCTTAAGCGTGCATCTACACGGTTTTATTTTGTAGTAAGATATATAACAAGGTAACAAAGTGTGTCATTATGTAAATGCGGTGTATTTAAAATCCACAAGGAACAATTACAAGGTTAATCGGCGCACTGTTTATACAGCATTTAACAATACAAATAAGAAAGCTAGTTCTCATGATGTTATAACGTAAATGTTCATTGTTTGTACAAGTGTGATGTACAAAATCGAACACACGTTTTGAGACTAAAATAATATAGTTTTTTTAAATGCATCGTGCCATTTGGGCAATATATGTTGAACATATATTAAACGGCACTTTACAAATAGTGAGCAAACGACATTTAAACGCTAATTGCTGTCCATTGCTAAATGCATATGCATTAAAAAGGTCAATCAGTTGCTGTGTTAATCATAAGCACATACATATTGCTTTCCATGTACTTACCAGAGGCAAATAAACACAAAGTGTGTAAGGTTAACAAGAGAACTGTTTATAGAGCATTTAACAAGACAAAAAGGAAATTAGTCATAACGGTGTCATTACGTTCAGTGTTTTCAAAAGCGACCAAACATTTTCAGACAAATCATTACTATTGAAAATTAGATATACCGCTTGGGTAATATATGTTATACAGTATACAAAATCCAATACAAATTGTAAGTAAACGGCATTTAAACGATGCTCTCTGTCGATTCTTAAGTTTTAATATGGATTTTTAGGCTGGATATTGACCAATCAGGGGGCGCATTAGAGCTGTAGCTCGAGATTTGGGTAAAAAAAACTACCGTAACGATTGCCTAAAAATCCAACTGTAGATGGATATCGAGCTACAGCTTTAATTCGCTATAAATAACATCAAGCTATCAAACATTGAGCTGTAGCTGGATATCGAGCTACAACTCTAATTCGCCCCCTGATTGGTCAAAATCCAGCAACAGCTGGATTTCTACGGGAATCGTTACGATAGGTACTTTTGGCCCAAACCATGCGCCATATTTTAAAAAGGCCAAGTATTTGCTGTTATAGTCATAATCACATACCACATGTTTACTCGGTAATTACTAGCGGCAGTGGGTAAATCACCGGACCCGGAAGTCGATAGCTCAACTATTTTTGACTAAAGCTATCGTGCTTGTATAATTACGTGACTGAACTCCCAACCGTGCTCTTAATCGCGATCTAGCACTAAAAATATTTTAATTTAAAAGACTTACATGACTGTGTGACTTTAACATATAAATTTTTAGATATATCTTTAATAATTCTTAACGTTTTGCGTCCGATTGAACCTTAATCAACGTCCGTGTGTTTATGAACAGTCAAACGGACATTCGGTTAGTAGAATAAAATAAGAGTTGTATACGAAATGATATACATTGTAGTGTAAAATTATGTTTAATATATGATTTTTTATCAAACTCTCAAAGTTAACTGGTTAACGTGGATTTCATATCTCTACTTGTATTCATCGTACTTATAGGTGAACCATTTTTAAATGACATATGTTCCATCTGTACCCATTACCTAAACAATTACCAACGATTTCATATTCATTTGTATAAGTTTATTTCATGGGACCTTTTACGTGAATGTATTTCCTGTTTACAACTAATTTAACCAAACCATTTACCAAAATTAGTCTCTATTCTCCGTACAATGGGAACAGATATTTTGGCCAACCATGTTGCTTTTATCAGTATTTAATCAAATATCATGTTTCACGGTATTCATTTGTTGCACGATATTTCGCCAGATAAAACAGACATATTTAAGATCAATCTTGTTCACAAGTCACATTAGGAAAACGTGATTATCACAGGAAAATAGTCTTGCTTTGTCGTCTGTAACCCCAGGGGAATGTTGTTGTTTTGTTATAACCTCGTCAAGTCGTCTTGAAAGTTGTAATTTGGCATGTTTTAACTTTGACCTCTTGCATATGTGCATATGTGTATATCACAACAAGGTATTTGTATGTTTAAACCCCTTAATGAATGTTATTGACCGTACCAAGGCGTTAACTTTGCATTTGTTTGCGGAAACTATTTTATATATAAATTATTTAAAGTTGATCATAAACTGGTTTTAAAGTAGGAAAATATGTCGTTATTAATCCTGATGTACCAAAATGTCGACGTTCCAATAAAGCATCATGTCTGGTTAAGATACAACATTTACAAATGCATTTCGGTCGATATGCTTCACCAATAGGTCATCGCCATGGTTTATAACTTTATGTCAACAGCTGGCTGTAAATGAAAAAAATGTCGTTATAAATATTCTGATTTACCAAAATTTCGAAGGTAATGTAACGCAAACTTAAAACATCTTTCATGTATCTCGTTAAGATACAAATTGTACAAATGTAATTCGGTCAAATGGCTTTAACAATAGAATATCGCTTTGAAATAATTTAACGTCAATAGATGGCTGTGCAATAGGGCACTGTTAACAAATGCATCTGAAAAATAGGTTTCAGGTTCGCGTTTGAGTGCCCACATTGTCTACACGAATATTCGTGTTTATGAACCATAATTGCAATGAATAACGCTTTTGTGCTTGAAGGGTTTACCCGCATATGTAAAAGCGAATTGAAAAACGTTTTAATGGCAGCTTTTGTTTTGATTCAAGGCACATAAACATGTACACTTTAAGAAAGCCACAAGTTAAGTTGCATTCGTTTAATATTACATTCCGCCAAGAGCGTATAGACCAATAACTAGAATATTTAGAATAGTGTACATAATTTTATATTTTAAAGAAAATGTGCGTAAAATAACTTTATTATAACGCCTTCACTGTTAAAATTATAAATAAAACATATATTCCTTAAAGTATTACCAACAAGTGTTTTGAATATATAGCTTAAATGACACTATTATTTGGTCGACTTTTACTTCTAAAGTCACAAACGGGTAATGACTTTGTCAAACATGTCAAGATAACATTAAGTGCCTCCGTCCCACCTTTCATTTAACTTGACATTCGCAAAAATGTTAAAATTACCTTTTGGTGACAAGTTTTCAGACATATACCGTGTTGTGTTCAACAAATAAATGTCGCTGTAATGTATGTGTCGAGAAGAAACTTGATGTGTTCAAAATAAAAATGGTATTTGCCAAATGTATTATAATTAGAATGGCTATCATCATGAAATTGGTACAAAGGTACAACAGTGAAGCATTCAAGAGCTCCAATTAAAGGAAACGAAAACCGAGCTAGCGCTGATCAACGCTGATATATTTTGTAGTACTGCTGAACTTCGTTAAGGCGAACTTCATTAAGACGAATATTTCATTAAGACGAAGTAAAAGTTTGGTCCTGAATCGAGTCCTTCTTTTTTAAACTAAAATTCAGTTGTTTAAGTCGAAGTATCTATATCGAACATTTTATGTGTCGAAGCATATTTTGCGGTCCCGAACTTTCATTTTCTTCATAAAATCAAATGTTTAAGTCGAACCGCTGTTTCTCAGTTTTCGCACCTATCAACCCAGACCGTGGTGGTTGACCTTTGAGATGATTGCGTCCCAATGGAATGTAGCTTCACACCAATCTCGCGCTCACCGCGTGTTACTTGTAACCGCTAATCGTCATTATAAGTGACAGCTTTAAGCAATATTGAATCAACT
>Ga0224511_10004029_pt1 | contig 10921 bp, 7 predicted proteins | sample SF_May12_sed_USG_2_FD_169988 | JGI IMG/M metagenome (GOLD analysis project Ga0224511, IMG submission 169988) | Sediment microbial communities from San Francisco Bay, California, United States - SF_May12_sed_USGS_8_1 | ecosystem: Environmental > Aquatic > Marine > Sediment | place: USA... | reverse complement strand
TTTACTTCTTAAATACAAAAAATAGATCCATAACGTTAACTTGGGGTTGTTTATGCGGCGAGGGTGTTAATTTTTGACGCATAAAGGATATGCCGTTTATGCGTTGCATTTCATCGCATAAATGGATTTAAAGCCATTTATGCGACAGGCGCTGTATGCGGCGTCACATAGCGGGGTATAATAAATAGTCGGGGTCGTTCCATGTAGGAAACTAGTTCAGCATTTAGGTCTTGCCAAGAGCTATATAACTATGCGATAACCATTGAAAGAGATATTGTCGAGCGAGAGTTCATTTGATCCGGCTTTATATTAAGCAATAAAATATCTATGAAATCCCTACAATGCTCTTGATTTAAGTACGTTTCAGAAATTCTGCGTAATGATGATTAACAATGGGATTGCAGCCAATGATGAATTGGTAGTCTCTCATTACAAGTAGTTCATAGAAGCAGACGCAAAACGACTCCAGTGTGTGTTATTGTTCATGGCCATATCTTGAGAACATTAAGTGTTATTTAGTGTCATAATGAACCAGCCACTTCATATATATGTAACCTACATTTCATTGTAACGCATTGAGACATATAGTCATAACACGACCATCTGGTATGTTGTAATATACGAATGCCAATAATGGATGGCATGGCCACAAAACCTGTTTTCGCTGATCGCTGTTTTACTGACTAATTATGCGATCACAACTGCAAGGAATTGTTAAATTCATGTCTTAAGTGTAAAATGCAAGCATATTTTGCTATAGGTCATTGAAGCAGTGATTTATTCGGAGAAAAGCAAACTCCGGCATTCTATATAAGACTATAAAAGAAAATAATTGGTCCAATAAGCATATTTCTATAAAGGTGTGGCTCATGTCCATTTTATTTTAACTTAAGTCAAAATACCGCCGGACTTGACCTAATGTCGCGAATAGCACGGCGTTCATCAGGAACCTACCATGACAAGGGTTCAAAAAGCCGATGAAAAAATATGTACACGTCGGCCGGCGTCCGGATAAGTTAAGGTACTGCCTAAGACAGGCATTACACAGCTCCGTCATGATCGGAAGGCCATCCGCCATCCAAAGGTGACCGTTTTACAAACGTTGGTACTTATTACACAGCTCCGAATCAGATCCGTTTGTTCGTTATCCGGAAGTGAATTTTATCGAATAATTTTGATCTAGTACAATTCTAAGGAACATTCGATCGAACTACGTGTGTATATAATTCGATATAACAAATTCACTAGTACATGTATCACTCTTATTAGTTTATTTCGACTGCCACACAATTACGCCTATTTTATGACTGTCACATATTTCTGCTGTGGAAGTGTTAGGTCATTTACAGAGGTGTTTTCCAGCTATAATACAATTAAAAGATGTCCTTTCGGATTTTAAGCGACGTTTGACAACAAGTTACGTTTCTCTAAAAGTAAAAAACTATCCGTAAACTGTCCGTCGTTGGTAAAAAAATCGCTCACCGAGCGAAACGACAACCTAGCGTCAACGGATGGGTAACATAGCTGTTTACTGTACCCAACGCATTATTGAGCGAAACTTGACGCATCAGGGGCGCGTTTGACGGATCACTATAACGGAGGCTTTATGTATTTGAGTTATAGCGGCGTAAAACTTCAGCAGCGCCCGATCGCCGAGTTTCAGGTTCAAAGAGGACAAAATCATATTCAACGATTCCACCTCTTTTCCAAAGCCGTTGTTTCTATTGCTCTCTATGGCTTAATGAATTATGGTCCAATATGACTGCCACTGAACTGAATACCATTTCACGCTTTCAGCATTGTGCCGTTAAAAGCATCCAAGGGTTACCAACTCCAACTCGCTCTGACATGGCGGAATCTATGCTCGGACTGAACCGACTACCCTCCTAAATCGAATCACGTAAGCTTATGTTCCTACTAAAATTTTACCCCTGCCATCGGACTCAGTAACAAGAAATATTTTCATTAGAAAACTTATTTTGTTTGTTAACAATACTTCACTCGTTTGCACGGGATAACATTTATCCCTGATATTTGTAATATCTTGTTGAAATATAACTTGTTGTCAATTGTTAATAATAATCTGGTTCCCGACTCACATCTACCCAGTAAAAAGGAGTGGAAAAGAACTGTAAAAATTGCAATTTCTGAGCGCGAATCTCATGATAGGGACCAAAGAATGTCACTAGACCTGGACTTTACATTCTTTGGGATTCTTCACCCGTGCATGCATGTAGTCCCATCGATTGTCTACCAGTAATGCAATCGCAGCTTCTTTCGGAACATTATGTGTGTTGTCGCGCGCCTATGGGTCAGACCAGTGTTTCTGGACAACATAATGTGTGATATGTGCGGTGTCATATACCAGGAACAACTTGTGCACTACATATGCGAGTGTGAGAAGACACAAACTCTCAGACTACATTTTATTGACTCTCTGTCCAGCATACTCCTACCAGACGAAATGGACACATTGTTAAGTCACGATAGTGTCACGTTGACGCTCAGACTTCTTGGTGATCCACTGGACCCAATTTTGGACCGTACTACCGAACTACAGTTCTTGCACAGTAGTTATACTTATATTGTGCAATGCTTGAAAGCAATATTTGAGTAGACTGTTACTATTTTTGTCACTCTATAGAGTACAGTTACATTATGCTCGATTAACATTTTGTAAGAACTATACCGCAATTTATGTAACTACTGTACGTTACATACTTGCCTTTGCTTCTGATCAATTTGCATATACTTCTTATGTTAATACTTTGATGTTGTGGATATTTTGCATACTTATATTGTGTACATACCGGTATATTGTTCCAAAACTCCTCTTCTTTGATGGAAATAAAGGATTGAATTGAATAAATTGAAGAAAAAACAACAACAAAGTAGTTGTTATCAATAGAACACATGGCAATGTTTGTGGTTAAATCTATTCATATTCAAATAAATGGCCAGGTTCATAGATATATCAGTTATGACTTTAACTTAATTCCTTGGCGTCACTATTACGTTTAAGGACAACGTACTATAATTAGACACAATCAGTCTGATCGTTTTTAACTATAAGATTTTGAATGTTGTGTTGAAATGATGAATTCACAGGAACACCATTTTTTCGTACTTTTATTGTATCTTTTCAATATACATACTGAATGTTACATTGTTTGTTAAAATCTTAAAAGGAACATAGTGGCGCAGATAACTGCATATATCAGAATAATCTTGCAAATTGTCACACAAGGTATGTGTATGCAGTATAGCTTACTTTTCTATATATAACGTTAGCCGTGCAATTTTTAAAAAATTATAATTTTACATAGCGTGATGTAACTGATCAAATTATACAATTTGGGTATCAAAATATATGTAATAAACAATAAAGAATCTAAAATTACATGTGCTTACATAATTTTCACCATCTCTACGGGCTTTTTATGCATTAAATAGCAAACTGAATTATTTTAATATATGGGGTGTACTGTGAAGGGATGTTGTTGTAGAGATAGCACTTTTATTCAGAAGTCAGCCATATCCGCTGGATGGACTCCTTGGACGAATAGTCCTCACTGCTTTTCCAACTATCACCTTAAGCTCCAATATGTTGCTTGTAATATGGCAGAGTACAGTGTAATGGTGTTGCAGTAACTCAGTTTCAATAATAGTACGGAAGACAGGGGGGTACCTAACCTTGGAGTACGCATAGCATGTTTTGATATCAAAAACTTTGAGATAGTGTCCTTTCTATAAAGTTGTTGAATGCCACCCTGGCATCATTGAGCATTTTGAATAATTAAAGATGGCCAGTTTTAGGCTGTTGCTGCTCTACAACACATTTAAATCATTACTTTTATTACTAAATACATGTTATTTGTTTAATACTTTGTGTAATAATAAAACCATTTCGTATGAATTGACAATATCACAAATGCAGTATCTAACTCCACTGGTTTTTTTCTTTAAAGGAATATTAACTTGTTTTTACAAAACAATAGAGCACTTCTTTACATTATAACATTACAATGCAATGTTAAAACACAAATAATACTTGTTTGACTATATTATTGCACATGGTATCCTTGATTGAATTTACATTTGTGCTATTTAAGTTTTTATTTAATAGATAATCCGTTTTCAGGAATAGAGTTATATTGTACATGTATTTGTATTTCAAAAAGTATTGGCATCACTACAGAAGCACCAGCATTGCCTCCTTTGTACACCCTTTTCACAATAACTACTTTTGTAACATTTGCAAACCACAATGCATGAAAGATTTGCTCTGGTACACCAACATCTAATTGCGACACAATATGCCTCAGATGTTCAGCTACAGCTGGCCAGTTTCAAAATACCAGGTGGCTCCTTTCCCATCAGACTTGAAACGGGAGACGCAGTTTTGTTCACATTATTTCTTCCAGCCAAAACGCTCCTCATCCAGGTTTAGTTAGCCGGTTTGGAGTGCTGATTTTCAAAAACGTACTTGGAAGTCAGAACGCTTGACATTTTCTGTAAATACTTCGGTTGTGGGTAGTAAATATTTAGCATTTTTTCCAAGTTGGTTTCCAACTTTGGGCTTACACACTTTGAAACTAACTCAGACATGGTTTTCCTTCATTGCCAAGCTATTACCAATGAACTGTGTGGATCTAGACAAATCATCATCAATGTTGCTTTTCAGTCTCACCAAAGAGTGTGATTTTTGTAATTGTGTGCTGTAGGTTGACAACCGTTATTTTCCTATGCCGTTCATTCATGTCACCATTTTAGTGTGCAGCAATTAAATTTGGAAAACCGAGTTATGCCGCCGTGTCGCAGCGCCTGTATTTACTTGCATGTACATGTATTCCCAACTAGATCATTCGTGTATTGCTTTTTCATGACAGCAAAACTAAGGTGTAGTACACAAACGTGTGTCGTCACAATAACGTTGACATGTCGTTTAGTGTCCTCGGCTACGGCTCCTATGATTTGTTGTACAACGAATCCGCTTCTTCCTGATTAGTTTGAATGTCATAGAGAACCACATGTTGAACTGATTTTATATCAACTGGAATATTTGAAGCTCTAGATATTCTTTGTATAAGGTCTTCAGGGGTACCTGCACCTTGTTATTAGTGAGGGTGAGGACTACTAACTGCTTTGGTATGGGTGTAACTAGTATCAGATGATGGAGTCTGGGTTCCTGACCTGCTTGTTTAGTTTGTGTGCTGCATTTTAAATTGGTGCTTTTATATCATCATTTTCATCAAACATGGATGTTGGAACAGGAGAGTCTCTTAGATATAGCGTCTTTGACGGCTATTTATCCAGTGTGTGTTATATCGTCACCAAGTTGTTCAGCCTGTTTGTTACTTTCATCAAAACAACTTTGTTTGTGATACTGGGAGTAAAACCTTCTGTGAGCATTTAAAAAAACATCATTTGCTTCTGTCCCAATTGCAAACATTGCCAACATTACCTCATTTGTGCTTGTCTTCAGATACAATATACAGCAACCCTTCTGGGCGCTTATCAGCTTGCAATGGGTGGATTGACATCTCAATCTTCTGTCGTAATATTGACGGTCTTCATTATGTGGTCACTATTTTCCTCTTTGCGTCGAGTAACAGTTGCAACACGATCGGATTCTCTCAAAATAGTGTTGTCTTAGAGGTGACGACTGTATGCGTGTAAACCTAAAACCCTTCATTTGACACACTCATTGTTTAAGGTTTTAAAAGATTCCTGCAAGACCTCCAGGTAATGCCCATACCTCATGAGCGTAGTTTCTATGAATATATTAGACCACGTTTTATTAAACAGTCCAGTTCGGTGTATCATTACATGTTCACCAAATGAAATATTCTGGTTTATATCTATGGATCTGTCATCGGTAGTTAAGACCACATCTTGGGTAGTTGATGTTCATAGCCAAAATATGTCATCATGGCTTTAAGGGAAGTAAGATTGAGTGTGCTTTGCCCTTTCCGTTCCAAACGTATGAAAATACATCAAAAGTTATTTCAAGACTTGCTGAATGTCTTGAGTGAGTATTCGACGATATCTGACATGTTGAAGGACATTCTTACCAGCTATGTCAGCTGGTAAGAACTTCCTTCAACATGTCAGATGTCAGATGTCCTTCGGCACCCATCCAAATGTCAAGAATTTACCCAATATAATAAAACCAGGATTACTTGATATCAGCAATATCCTGGACAGATCAACACCCTAACCGTTAGCCAATATCATCCTAATTGTTTTAGCAGTGTATTTTATTCTGACATTTTAGGTAGATGACACGATGTAGTAACAAATAATTTCGTCAAGGTTACAATGGCATGCATATTCATAAGCAACTGAAGTCCAGCAGACCGTAAAACTTCTGCCCAATTGGGTTTTAGAGTTCTGTCGTTATAGCAACGGGGATTTCTATTTCCTATTTTTCTCATTTCCTCAAGTAGAGATGCAGAGATGCCGTGATTTCTAACCCTGGAAAACAAATGAGATTACTTTTATGTTTGCTCAATACCAGAGAAGACCGTCAGTTCATGCACTTATTTTACTATTTATTACCTGAAACAGTGTCCATTAGTGATCACGGTGTTCGCTTATGTGTAAAACCTGAAAAATACTAATAAAATAATTACATAACCATATTTGATAATGTAGCTGGATTGAATATTTTTCAACCTCTACATAGACAAAAACTTTATGTTTAATCACACAAGATGGGATGCACTGCGAGCGCTCTTGACAATGTGTTTAACCCGAAACTATCAAATGGAAAAGCGATGAATGGAAGTGGAAAAGCGAGCTTGAAAAAGAGCTCTAGTGTCATTGCCCCGATGGAAAAGGGGGAGTCTAAGTTTGATCCTCGGCTGCCGTTGACTTCCCGGCAAAAGTACAACATAATGAAGTCCTGGAAAGGGATCGCTAGAAATATCGAAGAAACGGGTATTCTCATGTTTTGTAGGTAAGACTCAAAATTTACCATTTATCAGTACACAGCAGAAAAACGTGTTTGCCATTGAATGAAACGTTTGTGTTTGATAGAAGATGACCTATAGAAGTGAGTTATTTCACAAATATTTTACATTTTAAGGAAACAATGGTGTAATAGCGTATATGTGGATATGTATACACTACCTATACAATAAAGCTAACTAAATCATATAGATTAAATAAGAATGTTAGGTAATAATTTGACGTGATGAAACCATTCCGCTTTTAGTATTTTACAATTTATGTGATTCGCCAAAATATAGTTTACAAGAATTAATTTGCTAAAATAGTTTTAATTTTGGTATATTTATTTACTGTAGTCATTTGTACCAGTTTTTAAATATTTACCATATTGTAGAAAGCAACGTTCATTTCAAAAGGTTTCAATATAACAAATCTATTGTCGTATTCCTTTAAGAGATGGAAGCGCATATTAGGTTGGATTGTTTAAAACTTCTTCAATATTAGGTTATATTGTGAGTTTTTACCTAAGTGGAAAAAAATGTTTTGATACGCTCTAACTGCCTTCTAACGTCTTTATTGTTTGCATTCTCCCCGTAATCAAGTGGACAAATAATAAGGATAATTAAAGAGGAATACAACAGATAAATGATTTTGTAAAAAAAAACTATATGTATACGCGTTAGTTGTAGCCTGCTATTAAATTATAGCTATAAAAAGAAAATACATGTACATAAAACAAATCCGCATATTTAGTAAAGCAAGAATAAAACAAAATCCCCATCATGTTATATATTTATTACAATACCACATTTCACTGTATACTTCATGTCGCATTCGTTGCCAACTTTCTCGTGCAGGTTGTTCGAAACGAACGAAGAGGTGCGCACAATGTTCGAGAAGCTCATGCATGACGGAAAATATGACATTGCGCAACTCCGCGCCAGCAAAGAGTTAGAGAACCACGTGCGGCAGGTGATGTACACGTTAGATGAAGCAATGACGTCACTTGAAGACGTTGACGTCACTATTACTTTGCTGCATAACGTTGGCCATTCACATCGGCGTCTTAAGGAGAGGGGGTTCAACCCAAGCATATTTTGGGTAAACTTTGAGTCGTCTTATTTTTTTTCTGAATTCTTAAACACTTCATTAAAATGACTTATATACAATGAATATTAAAGAAAGAATAGGCTACTAAGATTAATTCTGACGTATGTGGTACTAAAATACGCTCGTATTATGTTTTATATGACTGTATTTCTGTTGCAGATAGAAAAAAATTATTTAATGAAAAAAGAAAGGTTATTTTCTTTCAATTTTGATTAACATGACCTTGAAGGCTTAAGCTTCACCTATTGACAGATTGTTTATCTTGACCCTGAATTGTCCAAAATAACTGAGAATGGAACAATCCAAACTCCCCGCAGTGATTACTTCCTGCCCATCCAAGAACTCGGTGAATGAGCGATAGCTAGCTGATAGAGTTAATTAAATGACGCTTATCTTAAGGGTTAGAGCCAGACTCATCCGCTTAACATGACACGTGATGGGACTTGGAGTCCTAATCGTGACTGATAGGTTGTCGTCATTCTAATTAAACAATAAACTATACCTACTTTCTTTTCAATTGAGGTGTGATTTCAGCTAGATATCTAACTTAATTATCAGGGATGTTTTAATCGCCTTTGGATAGCAGAGATGATGGTCTTTCAAGTTCAAAGACAATATCAAATACAAGTTGACGTATTTTTGTGCTAACTTTCTAGTTTTCTGTTCATGTACGTTTTACTTGCAGAAGTCTTTTAATCACATTTATTCTTCATTTTTGTCTTATTGCACTTTCACAGGGGAATATAAAAATATAAAAGGTATGGGTCCATTACGTTAATTGCAATTCATGTTTACATCTGCACAAAACACCGTGTAATTCAACTAATGTCTGTTCAGGGATTTGCATGTTTACAACATTATATTAAACAAATAGATCTTGATACGAAATTACCTCCACAGTGATTTACCCACACAAACTCGCCACTCGTGAATCTCTGTATGCGATGTGTTTTCCACGATCACTAGTATACAGGAATTGCCAATGCTATATAAGGTATTTAACTAAATGCTTTTTAACAATGCATTTTAGGAAATTATCATTGGGATAACGCAGTATTCCAGTGTAAGAACAGTGACTGGGCTAAAGTAAGCATCCTACCGAGACAAACATAGTTTGCCTTACAAGTATTTCATACCAAACATCTGATGCTGAAAGAGCAACATTATCAAGCCCACAGAATGAAGATTTTTAGTGTGTCCCTACCAAACGTATTTTTACCAGTTTTGAACTATGTCTGCCAATTGAGATTCATCCTAGCGAGACTCTCTGTCATCGATGCTAACTTATCTGATAGAGATTTTTTCTATCAATTTTATCAATGCATGAAGAGGATAAAGCCCGAACAAAAATAATGTTAACCAATGTTGACCTTTGACCTGCACGGTTTGACCACACGTGTTATGGTTTCAATACGATTTTTCCGCGCGACAGTTAGTCTTATCGATTGGAACATTATGCCAAGTTATTTTACGATCCATCCATCCATATCGAAGTGAAAATTTTGACAAACAAAAGCTTGGGCAATTTTGACATTTGATCTTGAAGTCTGACCACACCTTTTATAACATACATATGATTCTTCGACATGACACTCCGTCCTATCGAATGTTAACATTTTTTTAACCCATCTCATCAAAATTTTGACTAAAGGAGGGGTCCAATTTTTCGGGTATGCATCCATATCTTGTTTTTCTGTATATTTTCACACATCTAATTACATATCTGGGAATTCAAAAAAGGGTAAGAAATCCGCTAGAAATCAAATAGTTAAATTTTGTTGTAGATGTTTAAAGTGGGTGGGGCAAATTCACCCCAATTTCAATTTCTTACATCTTTTGCATGTGTTAAACACATTGATAAAGATACTGAGTTTTTGTTGTGTGCCATACAACGACCTGCGTAAAGAAAGCATTTTACAATAAAAACCAATAGCCTAGAGTGCTCGATAGAAGAGATATTAACAATATCAAATGCTCGCTAATAATCGAGAAAAAACGATCTACCTCCTTTGCAGGATGTCTGACCACTTTTTCATTTTTTGAGAAAACTTTCATGAAACCTCACATAAACATGTATATATATATCAATGATTGTTAAAATCAGTGCACTTACTACATAGTTATTGCCCCTGATTGTCCCCGAAAATAGCTTTTAAATAATTTGTTTAGCGTCTATCTATAAAACTATGACTGCAAGAGATGTAAAACTTTCAATAAAACAATGAAAACTTGTCGGCATGTAAACTTGTACACCTGGGTGTTTTGACGCACACTTAAAATGGATTGACAGAGATATTGGCCCAGATTAATCGAAAAATAGCGTTTTTGAATATTTGTCACACTTTCCTTCAAAACTTTGACTACTCGAGCCATAGAACTTTTTATAAATGTGTGTAAGGCATATGAACTTGTGCACCTGGGTAATTTGATGCACATGTAATATGAGTTAATGAGCATTGATTATTAAATATATATCTTTGACTTGGGTCACGCATACTAGTATCTCTGAAACTGTGACTGATAGAATCATGAACCATTCTACGCATACTTGTTGGCACATGAACTAACATACCAGTGTATTTTATGTACATTGATCAAGGATTGACAGAGTTACTGCCCCTGATTGATAGAAAAACACTTTTTGGGGGATTTTTGGGACTTTTTTGTCTCGCACGAATCTCTGATACTGTGACTGCTTGAGCTGTGAAACTTTCTATTCATAACTGTACTTGGATATGTGAACATGCCCCTGGTGTTTTGACACATATTAAATGGATTGACAAAGTTTCCCCGAAAATATCGAAAAATAGCTTTATCCTATTAGCAACACAAGGGCACACCTGGAGGTAAAGTCTTA
>Ga0224511_10004028_pt1 | contig 10921 bp, 6 predicted proteins | sample SF_May12_sed_USG_2_FD_169988 | JGI IMG/M metagenome (GOLD analysis project Ga0224511, IMG submission 169988) | Sediment microbial communities from San Francisco Bay, California, United States - SF_May12_sed_USGS_8_1 | ecosystem: Environmental > Aquatic > Marine > Sediment | place: USA... | reverse complement strand
TAACTCATAACAAACAACGTCGTTTGGGCCGATAAAAGACTGAATCGTTTGTGTATTGCTGGCTACGCGCACTTGCAACGTTTGACAACATGCTTTCCCGCATTTGTCGGAGCATTGGACGACATTTCAAGCGTCCTGTCGATACACTAATTACTCGCTGATAGATCTATTAATGTTTTTTTGGCTTGCAGCATCCTCGGACAATATGGCTCGTCTGTGGAGTGTAGACACAGGAGAAGTGAAGAAGGAATACAGCGGCCACCAGAAGGCCGTCGTTTGTCTAGCGTTCCGAGACGAGTCCATTCAGTGATTATAGGTGTATCAATTATAGAGTAATAATACACATGCTTCCCACGGAGACAAACATACACACGTTATTTACCTGTTTGTAATGTGGCAATATGTAAACACCTGTGATGGAGGACTAGGCAATTATACAGTGGATTCAGCATTTCTACGTAATTGAAGAATCCATGAAATTGCATGTTGAAATGCTCGCATTGTCTTTTTCTGAAAGATAAGGAATTGTGTAAATTTTGGATTTTACTACTTTGATAGTGATTGAATTTTTAAAGACAAAGTTTCTTTTATGATTTTTGTTGATGAAACAACAGCCTGCTGTTTATTTCTTTGTCCACAAAGCACTGTGGACATTGTGCATACTTTTACATACCAAACATAACGCTGTTGTTACATCGACAATAAATAAACAGTATAACATAGTTATTGTCCAATTTGTGTTCAGCATGAATAACAAATATTATGTATTGATTTTATATGTAATGTATTATATTGTTAAAGATATCTGTTGAGCCTGCTTGCAGCGAGCGAGCTCGATATAGCTGTAACTTTGTTCGCTTTTTGTGTGTCCAAGCGTTCGTGCTTCCGAATTTGGATGAGTACAGAAATATACTCGAATTTGGCTTGTCCGGGCCGTAACTGTATAACACTTAGAAGGAAGAATCACAAAGTGTGTGGCTGACATTGAGGTCGAAGGTCAAAATTGAACAAAATTATGTTCGTCCCGAAAACAACCAGAATCTTCATTCTGCGCTCGACAATGTTGCCTTTCGGCAACATATTTATTCTACTAATTATATGAAATAAAATTAAAATGAAATAATGGTTTTGTCAACGAAAATACTGTTTTGCTGATACATTGTATACCGGTATCATTTGTGTACAGCTGAATGCTTTGGAGTGTATTCCAGTTATTATAGTTTTAATTTTTACAGCCATTTGACCAAGTACAAAATGCTTGGTAATATTATTATAGTTCGTTTAATAATTGAACTGGAACTTGATTAATTATGTTTACTTATTGATACTAATAATAAACGTAAAATAGATAAATTGCAAGTTTTAAACGAATTGCCAAACCGAAAACAGACATAGTACGCTACATGTACCACAAAATAGGTTTTGATGCTCAAAAAGTTTGGCAATAGGAAAATTGTTTTCTGTTCGTGTGTCACTCGACCAGACTACAGAAGAGTCCCCTTGAACACAAAATTTTATTGAATAATTGAACAGAAATAATTTATTTAACGTGACCATCGAAAACGTCCACATAAATAATGCACGAAATGCATTCAACGTTATTTGACACAATTTTGCCGAGGGTGTGTAAAATGTGCTGATTTTGAGGGTTTTTTTGGATCATAAATTGTATGTTATTTATATTTGGAAATAGAGTTTCGCTCATGCGCAAAGGGGCCTTCAGTGGTGTGGCATCGTTCATTACCATTGATAGGACTTTTTTTCTCAGATTCATTTTACATAAGCTAGCGTCATGACAGATTCCTAAGGACACTCACCACATGCATTTAGTTTTTTTTATTCGGGGTTTCTTGTGTGTGTTTTTTAAAAGCATTTTTTAAAAATCCTTTACACTCAACGTTGGTAAAAACGTATATTTTAGAGAAGTGTTGATGGAGATGTCTTATAAAAAATTCCATGTAATGAATGTCATCTCTTATATTGCTAGAAGTTGAAATCGAATTTAGCTGCATTGTAAGTTTTCCTACAGAAAACGGAAAAACTACACAATTATGCATCGATAGTAATGGAAGACCGACACACCATCAATGTCCTTTAAAGCGCATGGACAGAACTCGATTTTAAACCCAAACTTCTTACAATTCAAGATCCAAGAAGACCAGCAAAAATATAACTACGGTACACACTGATGAGAAAAACCCCGAAGTTGTTCTGCTGCAAACTTTGGCTGTCCTTTCTAACAAATGATAGTGTATACTCACTGTTATATATGCATCATGGTGTGAAAGACGATTTGACGTTGAATATCAGGGTAAATGGAGAAGTCTAGAAGCTTTTAGCCAAATAACGTACACGCCTGTCACATGATGATCTTCTAATGACACCATTTGTCTTCTGCACAGGATGTTCAATCGGTACTTTGCATTATCACTGAAGATAAAACTTACTCAGTCGGAATGTGTAAAAGCAAGTATCTGCATAAATGTCTAAAGATCATGCGTGATGATCGTGTTTGCAAGTTAGAATACAAGGAACTACGCACAACTATGTTTGCAATGGTAAAGGTTGTAAACCTGTACCAAATGTGCAAAGTAAGTAATTTTATTCGTAAGGTGCGTTAAGATAGAAACATAATATTTATATTCGCTTATAATTTTCTAAATAAACAAAAATGACTGATTTTTTTTCATATCCCGCAAGGTAACGACACTCACAAAATAACGAACGTTGAATAGTCGGAGCAATATCTATTGACCAACGGAAAAAAGCATCATCATTTCAACCATGTTTTAATAAACCTTACTCCCTTCTAACGGACACCTTTCTCACTTCGAAATTTGTGTTTAGATGGTCTAGGAACTAAACAAAATATACACACATGTTATAAATCAAAGGCTGAAATGCGAGGCGGTCCGTGCACCTATGATTATTTCAATACAAAGACACGTTCTTAAATAAATCGCCAAAATATTACCTTGCAACTGGTCGTCTGGGTAAAAGTCACCGTGTTTCGTTTGTAATTGTGGTCACGTGATATTTCTTGTTCACCCTCCTTGTATTTTTCCCATACTATGCTCTACGAGGATTTTCTTTGACTCTGAGATTAATTTTTCCTTTCATCAGTTTAATTTTGTTTTTCTTCTAATTCTCCAGCACTTTTTAAATGCTTACCAAGATGGCGGCAATGAGTACTAGGATGCGTCAACTTTAAATCATTAGATAGTTGATGTATTTATATGTACCGGTATGTCGTGTATATTGTTTTACAATTAAACCTATTATATAGAATTAATATAATGCAACAATTTTAATGCGAAATACACCACTATTTGCAGGGTATTATCAGGTTACATTATCGGTATAATATGTTCACGTAAATGGCGTATACTTTTAAGGCATTCTAGTCAGTAGTTACAAAGCGTTAACACGTTTTCTACTATCCATGTAACCGAAACATTTCCACGACAATAATTTGTAAACAGAAAATTGCATGTTAATTTATTTCAAAAATAGCTACCGATATAAATGGACCACTACGAATGATTACGGTTTCACGACAGAGAGATTCTGACCACTTCTAATAAATAATGAACTATGCCGGAATGAAACCTTAGTGCTTCCAAAGCGGTCTGCCGTGAATATGTGACCAGGGCATAATAAGGTTACATTTCTGTACTCATCCATAAGTCGTTAAATCGAAGCTCTTTCAAGGAAGTATTCTGTGAATATGTGACCTGGACATTATGCAACAATATAAGGCAATATATGAAATTGGCATTATGTAAAGATAAATGGCAAAATGCATAATCTTATTGACCTTTAAATTCAGAGAAATGAATTAATATTTTGTGTATTTGAAATTCTTCACAACACTTTTTTTGTGTATCTTTTGTTGTCCATTAACCGTTCCCATTTGCACCTGAAGTTGTTAAAATCAATCATAAATGCAACCCCATCATGTTGGGCAAAAAATACTGATCAATAAAATGTCAGGGAAATACAGAAATACAGACCATTGAAGATTTCTGAATACATTTAATTTAATTTTAGAATAGTTGAAGTTGATTAAAATTCAAATGGGCAGCACACATGTTTATTGAATGAAATTTTGAAGATTTGAAATTTAAGTTCATTATTTAAACGACATTAAATAAGGATAAAACAGTGTTCTTTTCATTGATGTGTCGTGTTAAAGATTGAAGACATTTACACAACAATATTTAAACTTGTGTCTAGAACATGAATGCGTTTTAGCAAACACACTGAAGATTGACAGCAGAACTTGCATTTACATTAATCTGATGGCTGCACGGAAATCACTAGCTTTTAAGCTGTTCCTTATCACAATAATCTGGCTTGATTTCAGATCAAGAAACTTGCAGTGTCAGAGGATATTTCAAACCAATGCCCTTGTGAATTGTATATGTCTGCATCCAAATCAAGTAGTTGAGGCTTTTAGTATGGTTTTCTACTGACAGCTGTATATTTTTCAACAGGATAGCTACAGTCTTCTTGAAACTTAGTCTTAGATAAAAGATAATGCAGACACTTTATTTTATTTTAGCTTTCTGATTATGTTTGAATTCAAATGGGGTGACAATGTAAATGCTTTTTGTAAAAACATTTAGGCAAATGCATTTCTCATTTTGTTTTGAAATTATTTTAAAAGGAACCGAATGAATATGCACTATTGTAGAAATTGTGAGGTGCAATTTATTGTTTTGCAGAGGTTTCGAAAATGCTTTCATTTTTTTTCAATCTCACTTTTCCTGGATTTTTTCAGGGAGAATTATTTATAGGAGACCAAAGCGGTTCTATTCACATCTGGGACTTGAAGACAGATAAAAATGAGCATGTTGTGAGTATGATTCATGGCTGACGCCTTCCGTTAGGAGACAGATGCCAAACAAAATATTTTATCTGCAATATATGTGCCTGGAGGGAACTATTTCTGACAACATGTATTAGGTGTAATTTAACAAGTGCTTTTCTCACCTTGAGTCTGTTTTTTACTGGGTTCACTCAAGCAACGGTTGTGCCACACTTAATATTCACCTATATACAGAAAAATGGAATAAAATAATGTCTGGATGTGAAACCTAGATTAATAAAATGTTACTGTATAAAATACAATATTGATAATGTCTAGTGTGCTACAAAGATTTAGATCTACCAAAGGTTTTCATTTAAACTTTCCGCATAAATGATGTCTAGAGTTGCAAGATTATTGCAATTTATACAAAAGTTATTATATAAATATGTAGCATAAATAATGTCTCGTGTGCAACACAGATTCACGCTAAATGTTTGTGATTGGTATTTTACCAGCTAGTCAGTAAGATTCGAGTCCATCAGTATTGACCCCATGGGAACCATGATGGCAGTTGTCAACAATACGGCAACAACCACAAACAGTAGTTTCCTTGAAAATCCTTCTAGAAACTTACACATGGAATTGAAAATACAATGTTCAGTATCAACTAGACTTTACTTCTTTGTGCTAGTCAATTTTTCATTAGTAAAATAATATTTAAATAGTGTTTTATATGAAACACAATATTTGTTTGAATACTTTGCGTTAGGCTGTTTTTCAATAGTAGAATACGATTAAAATAGTCTTATATTAAACACAATATTGGTTTCGCAAGAAATATATATTAATATTTATTCAAATATTATTCCATTTTGAATGATTGTTTTTATGGTTATAAGTAAGTATCAGATGCCTTAATCGATATATATTTTGATGTATACGCGTTGAACTACACTCTTTTAGTATGTTTCTAGCCCTTGATAAAAACCAGTGAGTGACATTTCGATAAACGCGATTGAGTGGTAATACAATACATATTGGTTATTCAATTGTAATTCTTAAGGTAACAAGACATGTTTCTTTGCAAAGAAGACATGCTTGCATAAAAATTCATTGAATTGTTTTTTGTTCACTCAGTAGATCTATTGTATTGAAAAGTAAATATAAATTCAATAAAAACTGTTGCAACAATGTAAAACCTTACTACTGTCTACATTGGTCCATTCAGGGCCGTTGCTACATCTGGACATTGACAGGAGGTCGCATTGATGACCCTACCATGCTGCACGAGAAGGCGACATTCAATGTTAGCAAGAGATAAGCACTCAAACGCTTGTTTAGTCCAGACTCAACGCAAGTTCTAAGAAGTCTTAAATATTAATTATGTATGGTATGATACAAAATGTGTTCTTCATGGCATAACAAGGACTCTTAAAAGTGATAAAATATTTCTAGAGAATATCGAATCAAAAGAGGACAGCGTCACAAACATCTTATTGTTTTGTACTGAATGTATATACATGTCGTCTTTGAAACAAGCTACGAAGTGCAATTTGGGGACATATACAAAATATAAATGTTTTTAAAAATAATTTTACATATGTATAACATTGACACACAACACAAATCTTGCAGTAAAGTTGTTCTTTTTGGACCTTGAAAAGCTGGTTTGGTTATCAATGGTTAATAATGGTGGTGCACATATACCATCTACATACATATATACAGCCTTTCTCCAGTATTTCAAAATGACTAAAAATGAACAAGTTAAATATTAAACCTAGTTTCAAAGATTACATATATGTGGTTCTATAGCTAACTAATTGCATACTGCTTATTAGTGTGAACACCGGTACGGTAGGGGACTTTAGGTTTGCCCTCCGTCCGTCCGTCTGTCAGTCAGTCAGTCCGTCTGTCCGCTAAAAATCTGGATCCTTTGATAACTTTAAGACTATTAAAGCTAGGCGCATGAAAATTTATATGTGAATAGGTAGCAACGTGTACAATATGCACATCATTTTGTTTTCTCTCCCTGTTTGTTCGTCTGTCCGTGTGTTCAGCGGTTTGTTGAATTCTGGATCCTGTGATAACTTCAAAATGATCAAAATTAGGTGCATAAAACATGGTGTGTCAATCAGTAGCAATGTGTACAATAAGCACAACATTTTTTGTCTCTCTCTGTGTATTTGCTCGTCTGTTCGCAATAAACAGGAGCGTATGATAATTAAAGATGTTTTGAGGGACTGGTAGGGGGCTACTCTATTGTCGCAATACTATCTAATGCTTGTTTGGATTGAATCAGGTTGTTAGCGACAACGCTGGCACAACTCCACAAAGATATGGAAGACCGCAGACCTTTCCCTACACACTGAGCTGAAGGACAGTACCCAGAGATGGGTCTGGGATTGCGCCTTAAGTGGCGACTCCCAGTATATCATTACAGGTGTGTAGGAAGTCACGTTCCAGTACCACCAACACTAAGCATTACGGTTTTCACTAATTGTGTGGAGTTGGTTCAAGTTGGTTCGATTTATTGCCCTAGAATATTATCTCTAGTTTAATCTAGGCTTAGAGCAGTCTGTAGTTGGTATTGAAATTCTCACTTAGTCTTGCAGTTTGTAGGTAGGCTTGATTATAGGTCTTTATTTTTACCAATATAATTTTTTTTGTTGGAATTGTTCTTATTGATTCCTTGAAAAACCAAGTAAAATGTAGAAATATGTTGAATTGGTTGTTGTAACGTACTTTATTTGATGTCAAGTATTGTTGATTATACTATGAATGTGTGCATTTCTTCATTGTCTTTTGTCAATAATGGAGAAGATTCTAGGACACTGTATAATTACTGGCAGATATTTAATTTTATTTTGGTTTACAGCATTCTCGAACAACATGGCTCGGTTGTGGAGTGTGGACACCGGTGAATTGAAGAAGGAATACAGCGGCCACCAGAAAGCTGTCGTCTGTCTAGCGTTCGGAGACGAGTCCATTTAGTGATTATAGGTCCTCTAATTGTACAGTAATATAAACACCATTCAGATGGAGACAGACATACACAATTAATGGATATTGTACTTGTTTGAAATGTGGCAAGATGTAAACATTTGTGATAGAGGACTAACGATTGAAAATGTCTAGATTCAGCGTTCCTAATTGAAAAATCCAAAATTGCATGTTGCAATTGCATGTTGAAATGCCCGCAGTGTCCTTCTCTGAAAGATTATAGATTTGTAAATTTTGGATTTTACTATTTTGATTGTGATTGAAGGTTTTATAGATGTTTAAGTGGAAATATTTTTTTCTGATGAATTGAATATTCTTGATTAAACAACGGCATGTCATTTGTGTGATTGTCCACAAAGCAATAAGGCCACTGTGCATTATTGTTACAAACAAAACACCTTCTTAAATCGACAATGAACTTTATAAGAGAATTATTGTCCAATATGTGTTCGGCATGATTAACAAAATATTCATGTATTGATTTTATATGTGATGTTTTATACTGTTTAAGTTATTTGTCAAGCTTACTTGCGGTGAGATCGATATAGCTATCACTTTGTTCGCTTTTTGTGCGTTCAAGCGTTGGTTCTGAATTTGGGATGGGTGGATGGGTTTAAATAACTTGGCAAACATGTTTCTCTTGATAAGTCGGAGTGCCGCGTAGTAACCGGGCTCTTACCCCACCATGGATTCATGTTTTTTTAAAGTCATTTGGCACATATGCTAACATGGATGAGACAAAGTGTCGGAAAAAAGAATCACATTTATACCTTACCTTGTGGTAGACATTGGAGTCAAAGGTCAAACTTTAACAAAATTATGTTTGTCCAAGAAACAACCAGAATCTGTCGCGAAGATCGCGAAGACATTATATTGTCCGCCAGGGAGGCGGAGCTGAGTTGTGAGCTGTGTGTCCGCCAGGAGAGCGGACGTACTTGACGGACTGTTGCACCGTCGGAATTTGTCGGAGCAACGGAGTTGTTAACACGTGATGGTGCTGTATATAAGGGACCACGCTTCAACTTACAGTTACTTAGCACAGGGATTTAGAACTGGAACATTTACTTTGGATTTATTACACTTTGGATTTATCTTTTCGTCACTACATACATTGGAATAAACTTATCTGCAATATTAAAATATATTACAAATTAAATTTTACAGAACTTCGTTACTGAGTTGTTATTTGTTTCGGATAAAACACCAATGTGGCTGAAAGTATAGTTTAAATAATTACAGTCCTCTATTTAGAATGATTCGCCACAGAATCTTCAATCGGCGGGCTCGACAATGTTGCCCTTTCGGTAGCATAATTATTGTACTGATTATATGAAATAAAATTAATATGAAATAATTGTTTTGTCAAATAAAATACTTTATTTTGCGGGTAAATTGTATACTAGTCCGGTCAAAATGGCGTACAACTGTATGCTTTGAAGTGTATTCCAGTTATGGTAGTTTCAAACATTTTACAGCCATCTGACCAAGTACAAAATACTTTGTAATAATTCGTTTAATTATTGAACTGGGAATTTGTTAATAACGTTAAAATATTGATCGTGGAAAAGCGCTGCAACGCTTTTCAACGCTTTTTACGTGACCCAAGGAAGTCACTAAAACTGTGGCTATCCTTTCTAACAAATGATATGTTATATAAACTGTTATACATGTATATGCATCGTGGTGTAAAAGACGAGTTGACGTTGAGTATCAGGGTAAATGGAGAAGTCTAGAAGCTTTTAGCCAAATAACGTACACGCCTGTCACATGATGATCTTCTAATGACACCATTTGTCTTCTGCACAGGATGTTCAATCGTTACTTTGCATTATCACTGAAGATAAAACTTACTCAGTCGGAATGTGTAAAAGCAAGTATCTGCATAAATGTCTGAAGATCATGCGTGATGATCGTGTTTGCAAGTTAGAATACAAGGAACTACGCACAACTATGTTTGCAATGGTAAGGATTGTAAATATGTACCAATTGTGTAATGCAAGTAATTTGTATTCGTAAGGTGCGTTAAAATATAAAGTGTTATACTATTTCTTTCATGCGTTGGGGTGCAATCGGATGGCATATTTAATTACCAGTTACGACAAATTCAAATCAACGCAGTAGCGGATCCAGGATTTGACCTTGTGGGGCGTGGACTTTGTCAACGTAGGGGGGGGGGTCATTGAAAGTGTTAACGCTTGAAGTATAAGTTAAGTTTCTGCATGTTTTGGCCCTATGTCTATCAAAATTTTGTTTTAATATGTATCACGAGCGAAGCTAGCGGAAAAAACTGAGGAAATTAAGCATTTTGGGCATTTTAAATCATAGGTCCGCGGCCGTTAGGGGGCGCGCCAGGTGCGCCCCCTGGATCCGCTAGTGATTAACGGGCTTCGTTTCTCGCTTTGAAATTTGCATTAGTATGTTCTAAATACCTACAAAACATTTATAAGCACGTGTTCGTTACAAATTGTGGTCACGAGATATTTCTTGTTCTTCTCCCTTGTATTATTCCCATGCAAAATTTTGTCGAAATATTTTAGTGTAGAAACATCCGAGCGTGCATTTGCCGAAAAACAGTAAGAAACGGGCATTTTTTTTCAACCAAAAAGGAATAATTTTCAATTTTTTTTATTTTACTAATAGACACACCATATGACATTTAAAAAAAGATTGCTTTTGATACGAACTTTCCGAATATTTCGGTGTTAATTGTGTTTAATTACTAGAAATGCCCTTTTTGGGATATAGTCAATTGAATATAAACAAAAATGGCCAAACAGACGTAGTACGTAACCACGTGATGTTGCTTGTTTTCAAATACTAAGATAGCGACAACTAGAACTAGGACGCTTCATCTTTAAAGGGGCATTGTCTGATCTTTTTATCAGCTATTTATCAGCTATTTTTTGAATATTTTTATATCAAGTAGTATTTTATCGTCAAAAAGAATAAAATAATAACATAATACCGAAACATATTGCAAATACGCCAAAAAATGTATTCACGATAATTACCGAATTAGTTGATGATTGCCCATAAATCTCGGTTATTGCAGATTAGATGGTGTGGTGTAGCCCACTCTCGGAAGTTTACGGAGAGTGTCGTTTT
>Ga0224511_10004027_pt1 | contig 10922 bp, 8 predicted proteins | sample SF_May12_sed_USG_2_FD_169988 | JGI IMG/M metagenome (GOLD analysis project Ga0224511, IMG submission 169988) | Sediment microbial communities from San Francisco Bay, California, United States - SF_May12_sed_USGS_8_1 | ecosystem: Environmental > Aquatic > Marine > Sediment | place: USA... | reverse complement strand
CAAAATAAACCCAGAATATGTAAAAGAACTAACTAAACCATAACACATTCAATTATCTATTGAATATTAAACAAAACAAAATAAATAAAGAAATGCAAAATAAAAAGGGTTTAAACTACTTGATTTTGTACTTTTTGACAAAATTTCACATCACATAATAAACAAATATTATAAATGATGTTCTATTAACATCGTTTTGGCCATACATCCATACTTTCGGGGAAGTCCCAACGGCTGACCCGGAATTGTCGTACGTGAACTAGATGAAATAATCAGCAAGGATGTTATAAAAAAGTTGGGAGAGTACAAAAATCTTTTCTTAATCTTGTTCAGTGGTAAATTATCTAAAAATGTATATGTAAACAATACATGTTTTGCTGAAATTGCGGCTTCCAGTTGAAGTTTAAGCAGTGTCGTGTAAATAATTTGCTGCTACTTTCACTTTCCCGTGAAGCGGTGCAGTCAAGCATTTTGTGATCAAGACTTTAATTAATCAAGTTTCGACAGCCAACATCACATTTCAAGCAGCTAAGAGATTAGAAAATATGACTGGATAATCAAAATATTGAAATACTATTCCATTCGGGAAAAATAAATATATTTTTCTAAAGTTGACCCGGAACTGTCGATGACCCGAAACTGTCGAGTTCACTGTATTTCATTTTGTGTAAAAAGACTTTGTAAAACGCATAAAACTGCATTTTTATGGCATACTGATTTTCACTTAATTCTTAGACAGTACATGGAAAAGGTTTATGAACGTATTCGGAAATAAACAACCGTGTTTCTCTTTTTAAATTAAAACGTACTTTTGAAGAGAACGAAACCCAAACGACTTCTTTTAGTAAATTATTTATTGATAGTCAAGCCCATAACGATTCTCGCGACCTAATATTTTTCGTTCTGTGTTCGTACAGCTATCCCAAGGAGAAGCAACTTCTAAGTGAGAGACTGTATGTTTTGCCATTTTCAATTCTTATGCAAGTATGGACTCGTATATAATGTGTTTAATGTTTTGTAAAGTAGTTTATTGATTTGCATGTTGTTTTGATTTGACTCAAACTCAATAAATGTGTTTGTTTGAGGCTTCCAACTAGAAGAACAGTGGGTTAAGAAGTTACATTGTATAGGCTCGAGGCCAGATGTCTAAGAAAACGTGTTTGTTATTTTTAATTAGTGTCCAGTTATCGTTTAGCTCCACCTAAGACATACGTTGCGTCACCTGCAAACAAGGACTGTTTAATTACTTTGTTATTTATCGTAAAACCACGTATTTCAATATTTTTATTAATACAGTTGCTGAAAATGCAGATCATGAAAAGGGAAGCCGATAGTGGACAGCCTTGTGTAACTCCGTGCTCTTTATTTATAGGATAGGTAAAAAATCTTATGAAGGTTACAACTTGTTATATCAGTGGAGAAACTTTTAACCCAATTTTGAAATGTGGTTCTGAATAAACATATGTCGAGGCAATTATCAGCCTCATTGTTTAGCTCACCTGAGCACGAAGCTTGTGTGGTCAGTGGTTGTCCGTCGTCTGTCGTCGTCCGTCGTGCGTCAACATTTGATGTTTACACTATAGAGACCACATTTGTGATACGAGTTTTGTGGAACTTGGTCAGAATGTTTGTTTTGACAATATCTAGGCAAAGGTCGAATATGGGTCATGTCGAGTCACCAGATCAGACCTTAGGACATTCTTGTTTACACTTTAGAGGCCAGATTTGCGACCCGATTTTGATGAAACTTAGGCTTAGTTCGAATATGGGTTAAACAAGAATTTCCTAAGATTTGTCCTGGTGATCTAACATGACCCATATTCGAACCTGGCCTAGATATTGTCAAAACAAACATTCTGACCAAGTTTTATAAACAAGAATTTTCTAAGATTTTACCTGGTGACCTACTTGTTAATCCAACATGACCCATATTCGAAGTAGACCTAAAAAGTATCACAAATGTGGTCTCTAGAGTGTAAACATCAAATGTTGACGGACGACGTACGACGACGGTTGACGGACAACCACTGACCACAATAGCTCACCATGAGCACTTCGTGCATTGGGTGAGCTATTGACGTGCTGAACACACTCTGTCCATTCCTTTTCTGTTACGTTCTGCAAAGCTTCACCGATCAGCTCGTTAACTTTATCCATGTTGAAAGACAGGTTGCGCCGAGCTCCGTAACCTAAAACAGAAATATAACATGTTCATTCCATGTGCATACATTGTTTATGTTAGAATGCAATACGTTCATTAAATTTAAATATTGTAATTATATTACCTTTAAGATTTCCCCATATTAGTTCAATGGGGTTAAGGTCGGCGTATTAGGGTGGAAGCCGCAAAGCCAAATGCCCGTGTCTTTCAAGAATTTCGTCGACGACAAACTCCGTCCGTTGACTGTGCCGCTTTCAGAGGGTCAACAGCTCTGTCTTCAGAAGGTCATTTTTATGACGCGTAAGCCACGCCTGTATGTCGGCCTTCTTCCTAGTCGTCGAAGGGCAGCGATCAACGTGTAAAACATCAACACTTCTTCACCAAATGTTTATTCAATTATTTTTACGAATAATATTATATGTTTTAAATATTACGTAAGTAAATTAACTTATTGTACAAGTCAAACAAACCTGCACGTTATGTTATGCAGCATTATCCATTACTTCCACAAAGTCTGCTGGCAGGCCTGGAATTAGCTTTTCCTGTACCCATTTAACGAAATTGACGTGGTTAATTTCGTCGTGGTAATCTCCTGAGGCTGACTTTGATTAAACAGCAGGTCCGCTCCAGGCACAAATCCCCGGTCGCCACCAGCGTGTAGCACAATCATGCGCGTTCCTGTAGCGGCAAAGAAATGTTATACTGACAAGAAATATACAATTTAATTATCTATTTTTATTGAACAAATTACTTTAAAATAACTCACTAAACAAACCTTTTGAAAATGGAATTTTCAATCCCGTGTCGTGGTTTTGCCAGCATTTGGCCACTGAGTGGTTGCTGTGGACGTATGTTTCGTCAGTGTAGACTACGTAGCACCCAGCCTGACGATATTGTCGTATTGTTCTCAGGTATGTGATTCGCTGGCGTTGTATGTCTTCGCGCTTCGTAAGGCGTTTCCAATTCGTCTGATATCTATTGTAGTAAAAGCCAAGTTCCTTAATAGGTCGCAGTACTGACTCACGCGATCCTTGGTACCCGATGACGTCTTTCAATTCTTCCTGAACGTTTGACAACGTTGGTAAAATTCGTTTTATACTGTACATGGAATTTATGGTCCGTCTGATTACACCTTCGTCAAAGGAATCATGCTGCAGCTTCTGGACACGCTGTCGCAGCGTCCGCGTTGCTGGCGGTATGTCGTGTTCCCTGACAACTTTGTAGAGCGGCGCCCTGCTCACCCAAGTCATGGCTGCAGTTCGAACACTAGACTGATTAAATGATATGGATGTGCCGCTTACCTTCCCAGCTTTACAAAAGTAAAAGGCATTTCTAATTATCCTGCGAGCATCTACACTGAACTTATATATTCAACCGAGGTCCATCACTGCAAGCCAACTGATTTTAGGTAGCTTTATTTTATACATGTTTAAACATTGATATTCACGATGTCCGTGTAGGACTTGAACCCGTGTCAAATTGGGAAAAAAGTCAACACCGCGCGCTAACCGACGCAGCTACGAATTCACATGTCTTTGGCGTTGCCAACATAGTATACACATTAATCTATCATCTGTGTATAAATCAGATAGGTTAAATCTCTTTCCATTACTTTACCTATTTTATGAACATAAACTAACCGGTGTTATGGGCACGTCTCAATGCGTGCCGGTATTTATCGTTATATGTATTTGCCGGTACCCGCATTTAAATCAGATGAAAACACTGCAACCGCATCATTTAAAAGTTAATTTAGCTAAATGACTTTATTGGTAATAAACTGTGACTGATGGTTAAGAATAGTTCCTAAAAATAATCCTGATGAAGAAAGATTAAAATGTTAAACATATATGCATACTCAAGTCATAAAGACGAGCAATTATACGATAAATGCAAACAATTTTATTACATTTCGAGGCGTTCTTTGAACTCGGGATGAGAAGCAATTTATGCAATATCTTAGTAATTATAGATTAAATTGGATTACAAATAATGAAGTTACTGGTTAGTGATGAATGAAGTCACGATATAAGTTTAATATAACAAGATACTTAAAAAAGTAAACGATGCAATGAAGAATTTGTAAAATCAAGCCGTGGATATGAGGGGCATGTACGACATGAACACATTTGAAGCTCAGAACATTTAATATGATAAGTTGTTTAATATAGTCAGTCTGCGCGTTAATTATTTTTCGACTTTAGCCCTTGGGGCTACTCAAATATAATTTTCTACAGCCCGACTGAAATTTAAATAGCCCAACATTTTTGTAGTGGTCATAATTCATACAATTCTTAATTAAAATGCGTTGACTTGCACTAATTTTAATTTTGGTTGTATTTTTTTTACGAACAAATAACTCCACAATGAGTGTTTTTTGTTAATTTGTTCCTTTGTTTAGAATTTTACTCCAAAATTTAAATCGACCGGTCGGGCTATTTTATATACACTTTTAATCGATTTCGGGCTTATAGACTAATTCACAGACTGAATATAGTACTTTATAAGGAACATGTACCTAACAGCTAGACAATTGGTGTATTATATCCCTTTAAAGCCACCAGAGCACAGTTTGGGCATAAACAATGGAAGGAAACTGAAGTGTGCCAAGAATCTAAATAACTGCATAATAAAGCATAAACAGTAGGTAACATTTGCTAGTGTTGATGAAAATTGTACACAAACCAGGATATTTTGCAATACACCATACAAATGGAAGGAAAATTCTTTTCTTGTTTATGTGACAAAAAATGTTTACCGCAGTTTTCATGCATGTTACATGTTTTTAAGTATGTTGGCATAATATTTTAAAGGGTCAAATATTCAACATGACATTTTTTTACTAAGACTAATGTAAAGATCATATTTTAGATAAGTACTTTCCGACCTTAAACTCTGTGCTCTTGTTCCTATTAAAAAGGATGTGTCAAAGATGTTCGCAGTTACCATACCGATCTTTGTGTTAAATATACTAGCCCAAATTTCTAAACCGCCACTCTTGAAACTACGGTATCTTTTAGCATGGTTATTGTATTAATTTGAAATTTTCAACAGAAGTGTATTATACGTTATTGTATCGATAAATGATAACACTTGGTTGATGCTTAGTGAGTTTACGCTATTATAACTAAAGGTCGTAAAACAGCTGTTTTGCACGTGACACACGTGAACATTTTCAAATGCACTTGATTTTTACACTAAACAGACTTTCTTGATCAGTTTCATCATAAAAACATAAAATGTAGTCAGAAAATGTTTGGTAAACTCTGGAACGCCTAAACAAAAGATACGTGTTATTTTTGTATTTTTATCATTTTATAATTTTTATTCATTTTTTATGCACATACAGGTATATCCACACTATAATTTCGCTCATTTAGTTGCATAAGGCACGTATGCTTAACAGACACCACCCGACTTTCTAGCAACTGTGGCAGACGTATCTGGCAACCGGAAGTGCTGCCGACCTTGCTCATCGCCCGGAACGACGAGTCATAACAGCACGCCAAGATATTCACATAAAACTTTCTTACATTCGGCGGCGCTTGGTAATTGCGATGAAAGTCTCAAATCATTTCTGGGATTCATGGACGTCACATTTCCGCTTCCTCGCCTCACATACAAACACAGGGGCACGCTGCTTATGCAAAATAATGCACGTCTTCAACAAAGGCTGGTCTTTAGATGCTCTAAGACAATAACTTCAGAGTTCTTGATTGGTCAGCGCGTAGTCCTGAATGAGCATGTCTGGGCTGAGCTAGACCACCGACGCGGACCACAGCGTGATAATGTTTCTTATGGAAGCCGGCGGAATTTATTGCTGAAATTGACCTAAAATACCTCCGGAAGTATGCAATGTCAATGAAAAGCAGATGTTAGGCAGTTACTCAAGCAAACGTTGGCAAACCCGCTATTAACACTTTGTACTAAAATGGTGTTACTGATTTGTGAAAATGAATTTCAGCACATCGGTGCTATCAAATGAATATTTTTAATTAAATCGCTATGTTTGAATAAATATCTTTTTACTGATACACATGACATAGATTCATTATTATTTATGCAAAATTTCATGAAGGTCCCTTTCAAGATGCTTGAGTTTTTCCCACATTCACTTGGTGGCGGTTTAGAAATTTGGGCTAGTATACATAAGTTAATGTTGCGATTATCGAGTCTTTTAATTTGGTTCAGAATAACTCTGATGAAAGGGCAAGCCCACAGGAAGCATAGCCTACACGAGCAGTCTCGGTTTTATTGAAGCTGTTCATCAGTGGTGATGAATGATGCCACAGCACAGACGCCCCTAGCGCAAAGCGGAACTCCATTTTCACTATGTTTGCAAAACATGGTTGTTTAAAATATGAAAATCTTAAACGCTGTGATCGCCGTGAGAAAGCTAAATGCGCGCCGTGAGCGCACCTTGAACACGATGCGGCAACTTGTTGCGCGCCGTAGAAGCGTCATGGACGCTATAAAGACGCGGTGGGAACGTCGTGTGGACGCTGTAGGGACGCTGTGAGGACTTTGCGTACACGCTATTACTGACAAATTTGATATTTTAAGCGCATTTTGCGGCGACCCCACATCGTTTTCTGAACGCTGTACAAATGCTGAAGCATCGCCGTTTTGTGTGACAGGGGCTTACTCTATCATTCCCGTAATCAAGTTCAAAATTGTTAAGTTAATATATACTTACGGACAAAAGTCAGGTCCGGTTTGGATTTCCATAATATCTTTTGAACGCGTGAAGTAACGACCCTGCAAATTGGCCTACTTTATATCGACTGTTTTTCAAATTAGTTTTCCATTATTTTGACAGTCGTCCGCGCTATAACAATGGATTAACACATCGGGTCGCGCTTTTTACGTGTCTTCTCGTGTATACAGTGTTGTGCATAATTTGATAAAATGATTTACCTTATTCTCTTGTGTAACTATATCCCTATCGGAAGACATCAGATTTATTGAAGAAAATATTGATTTTTATTATAAAATGATGCTTCCAAATAAGCCACATGCGCGCGTTATAGGCCAACTTGAGGCTGGTGCAACTGCTGCACATGTAGCCCGTCAATTTTGGGGTGAATGAGAAAACAATTCGTCGGTAACGAACATAATTCGCAATGCATGGCGGCGTGGAAGATATTGCACGTTCCGGACGGCCGCGTGAAACGACATTACGTCAGGATAGGCATTTTCACCTTACCCGGTTACGTAATCGTTTTGCCGCCCGAAATGACACGGCACGAAACACAGCTGGTCGTAATCGACCTTGCATAAGTACCAGGGCAGTCGGGTTACCTTGCCGCCGGCCATATCTTGGAGCAGTATTAACTTCCAATCACAGGCCTCTATATTCATCTACGGGTAGCATGGGCGTTACCCTATTAAAGATGGCGCTTAAATCAAATTTCTAAATTCTTTTATTCATTCTATGCATAATGATACCCTCTTTCTAACAACACCGATTTTATGAGTGTGCAATAACAAATAAAACAGATATTATGTTTTTAAAGATGATAGGTCTGTATCTTTATACCCTTATAATCGTTCAAAAAATCTTGCAATATGTTAAGTATACTAAATCAATTAATCTTGCAAAAGAAATTGCCGAATTGTGTGACAAATACGGTAATGTGGTTTTGATTGCATATTGAACATCTTAAGTATGTATTTTCAAATACGTTCGTCTTTTCTCAATACGATATAAACCGTGACGGGTAAATAGTCTCAGTTTATTCGCGTGAGTTCATGCCCCAGCACGATACATTGCACATTAAAAAACCACGGTCATTGTAACTGTGAAATTAAATTTGCTACCCGTCGATTTAAAAGTGAGCGCTGTCTATGGCTTCAGACGTTGTGACTTTTAAGGGAGGAATTGCAAGTGTTAGTTCGAGATCAGATTTATTTGGGGAATCTAAATCTTCAAAGATGCAGAGTCGTGTAGTTTACGGCGCGCTGTTGGCGCTGGTTGTGGTGGTCGTGGCTCTTGTTATTGCTCTAGCGGTTATTGCGACAAAAGACAACAGAAAAGAGTCAAGTAGTGGTCAAGGGAATCCGAATTCCGAGGCCCAAACTGGCGTCTTCATAGATCTTCCCACTGTTGACTGTTCATTCGCATCAACAGACCTGGAAAAGGCCAACTGTGTTTTGGACAGTTATCCCATGGTTGATGGGTAGGTACTCTTGAGCATATTTACGTAACTGTTAAGAAATCAAGTATATGGTCCAGATTTCTTTGACGGGGAATAGAAAACCACTGGTACATGTCAGGAAAAACATAATATAAATTGAATAGATGTTCAAAGAAAGAATGTTGTAGATATGTCAAGTTTAAGTGCACCATGACAAAATGGTCCTTACAAAATCCAACACACAGAACAACACAGAAACACGAAGAACACCAAGATGCAACAGACATTTAAAAAAATACTATTTTTTGTGTTGTTCGGATTTTTTTTCTGTTTTATTTATAATTTCCTAAATGATTTTTCCAAGAAATGTTGAGTTTCCGCCTTAGTACAGTCAATGACTTTCATTGGGGTTTAAACCAGTTTTAAGCTGGTCCAGATTTTTTGGATGGGGAAACCACTGGTACATGCAAGGAAAAAAACATAAACTCTTGTAACGTTTTCTTGTTCTTTTAAAGCAGCTGTCCGCCAGAATATACTAAAAAATCAGTAGTTACATTTTTTCAAAATATATCTTCAAATATATATAATAGTTGTTAGAAAATATACATATTTTCACTTTTTTGCTTTGAAAACGATCTGGATATTCCTTCTTTTCTGCGATCGGGATATTCCTACAATACATAACGGCTACAGAGTTAGTAACGCAGTAGATTATGCAAAGAAAAACAATGTTTTACCAACGATTTGTCAACTGAATTAAGGGTCAGTAATAATAGATTTCTCCACTGAACCTAACTTGACCATTATTTACCGTTAATTTTAACATTTTTCATTTTTTATTTTTTGAGCATCTGGAGGACATCTGCTTTAATAGAAAAACCAATCGTGCAAAGCAATGATACAAGTTCAGATCTCGCCGTGATGATATGAAGGCTGAATAAAATACTACTGTTCGAAATCAGAAAAGAACGCCGTGATACTGTTTTAGAACAACTGCACCATGAGCCTTTCCAGTTACTTGAAAATGACGGATGCGAGAGTTTCTATTAATCGCATGGCGTTACACTGTCCTATACGCGCACCTGCTGCATGTAGTTGAACAATACGCGCGTACACTTGTTTCTACAAGCGTTATTAATAGCTATTGGTTTATGTGAACAAAACCGAACAATTGAACAATTAGCCACCACTAGTGTTGTTTTGTGTTGCTTTGATTTAGTCGCACTGGATGTTTCAAAACGCTAAAGCAGTCCCGCACAAGTTATGCTTGAACCGTGGCATTGTACGCTTATGTTACTGTTCGCCCAGTACTTTCAAAACCTCATTTTGCTTTGCTCTAAAAGCGCAGACGCAACAAGAAATATATTGAGTGACTTTTTGTGAATTTAAGTTTTTCCCTATGTGTCACCCGCGGGTCATAGACAAAATTAAGTACGTTACAACAGCTTCGACAGTTGCTTTTATTAACCAGGTTTTCAACGAAAATCCTGGTTATTAGATTGGCGGGCGTGCGGGCTGGCTGGCGGGCGGGCGTATCCTAAATGGCGTAAAACTGAGGTTTCCGCTCAATAACTTCAGTTTATTTTAACCGATCTTAATGAAACTTTGTGAATAGACAGCCTATACAATGACCTAGCTTGTGATTGCGTTTGGGGTTGGTCGCGTCAAGGTCAAGGTCGCTGTTACTAAAAATAGAAGAAATGTTTCCGCTTAATAACTTGAGTTTGCTTTAGCATATTGACACCAAACTTACTGTATGCGTAGCTTACATCAAATCGCAGCTTGGGATTGCTACCCAGATGTCTAGGATTAAGGTCAAGGTCACTGTTACTAAAAATAGAAATTCAGTTTCCGCTCAATAACTTTGGTTTGCTTTGGCCTATTGACACTAAACTTGGTTTATGGGTAGCTTACATCAAGACGCAGCTCATGGGATTGCTACCCAGGTGTATGTGATCAAGGTCAAGGTCACTGTTACTGAAAATAGAAAGTCAGTTTCCGATCAAAAACTTTAGTTTGCTTTGGCCTATTGACACCAAACTTGGTGCATGCAACCAATGCAACCAAAATAACGGGATCATTTTTTCTTCACTGCCATCTTTCATTTCTTATTCATGACACATCAATACTTGGTTGAATCATTGAAAACCTGGTTTCGTTTCGTTGCGGCGCTTCTTGTTAGAGCTTTTGTTTTAATGGTTTTACGTCTAGTGTTTGATTTTAGAGAACCTTAAGAGTAAAAACGTATATTCTGGCATCCTCTAGGCTCTGACAATCTTTGGTTGTTAAAAAATAAAAGAATTATTTTTGGCCTAAATTAAGCAGGTTTATGTAATCGTAATTTATGGGGTAAAAATCATCAAGCTTCAGTGAGAAATTTGCAATTAAATTAAGAACGCTTTCAACTATTTTACTATGACTCTAGTTTAAGTTAATGAGTATGTGGACTTGAATCAGTAGAATCTACTGCGATGTTCAAATTCTCAACTGGAATCCAATGGATCCCATTCAGTAATATACATACAGATTAAAGCTCAGATAAACAGTTAAACAATTATGATGAACAAAATTTATTAAAATTGTTGTTCTTTTCAGACATAATGACATGCCTGTCCGTTATCGAT
>Ga0224511_10004026_pt1 | contig 10922 bp, 6 predicted proteins | sample SF_May12_sed_USG_2_FD_169988 | JGI IMG/M metagenome (GOLD analysis project Ga0224511, IMG submission 169988) | Sediment microbial communities from San Francisco Bay, California, United States - SF_May12_sed_USGS_8_1 | ecosystem: Environmental > Aquatic > Marine > Sediment | place: USA... | reverse complement strand
CATTAGGTTCGAACTGTTGACGATCATTAGGTTCGAACTGTTGACGGTCATTAGGTTCGAACTGTTGACGGTCATTAGGTTCGAACTGTTGACGGTCATTAGGTTCGAACTGTTGACGGTCATTAGATTCGAACTGTTGACGGTCATTAGGTTCGAACTGTTGACGGTCATTAGGTTCGACTGTTTCCCAAGCTTGCTCTGATATCAGAATTGTAAAATTGAAAAAAAGTCTCCCAGTCCTCATGTATTGTGATGAATGTAAATTTACACGATCGCCTAAATCAATAAGTAGGATTGCCTCTACAAGGTATCAGGAAATTGTGTAAATATTTGTTGCAATTGAACATTTTAATACTTTTGTACTTTTGCGTAACTTATTATTTGTTTATTGCAATGCACATAGCCATTTTGCGTTACAGTTGTATATTCATATAATGTTATGATTATGCTCTTCGACTACGGAGAATATAAATTAAAAAATAACATAAATGTACTTGACGGTAGCCCTATTTTCGACTTTCCGTAACATAGGGCCTACCGGTAACTTTCAGAATTAAATTAATTGCTTAATAGATGTTAATCGTCCAAAATATGTCATAAGTTTTTTAAAGGCCCTTTTCATTTACTTTCGACTAAATTTAATTCGGAATTCTTTTTAATTAAGAAAAACAAGCTCTCTCGTTTGAAAATTGAAATGCAAATACTAATGTTGGATGTATTTTCCTTTCGCAAAGTAATAAATTTATATGGATACATGTATATAGAGATGAAGCTGAAACGTTTACATGTAACAAAATTACGACTCCATGGGTTATGGTGAAATTTCCGATCATTTTCGTTTATATTTTATTACGTTAACTTAACTTTACTATAATTATTCAAAATATAATTATTTTTTAGAACATTTACTAACCGTAATATCAAAGCCAGTAAAATCACAACGACAAATCCAACACAGTTTTACCACGTTAACTTAAAAACACGTTAGTGTAATGCTGTACTTTATTTAGAATTTAATCGTTTAGAAGAAAATTTACTCACCGTAATTAATTTCAAAGCCAGTAAAAATCACGACGAAGCCCACACAGAATGCGCATAGTAAGACTGAAGATGTCCTAAGTCGAAACGAAATAACTCTCATTTTTTCTATATGGTGTAGGGCCAAAATCTGCTCCTCATAGACTTGTGCGTCCGTGTGTTAACATTCAGTTAGAATACCGGTTAAACTGTGTTCTTGTATTGAATAGAGGGAAATTAAATGACAACATGTTACACCGCGATACATGTGTGTAAACACGAAGTGAAACTAGATATCCGCACCCAACGCTCTCACATAGAACCATGCAAACATTGAACTATGGTCTGTGCAACGAGATAACTGCATTGAAATTAGTTGTTTCTCTATTCACAACTGCACTTAAAGGGACCACATCTTAATCTTATAAGTTGTTCGGTACAATGTCCACCCATAGACGGTTCCCCCAACTGCCAATCATCAACATTTCTAACAGTAAATGGTCATTGTAATCCAATGGATTAGAGTTATGAATGTCAGGTGACTATCTGACTCAGCCAATACAAACGAAAGCGTACTTCCTGTTTGTGATTAACCATATCACTCGAACCAAAAATGTACAGGAAAGGAGGAGATTAAAGTTTTGCGAAACCGTGCATTGGATAATGGATCATGAGCAAAAATTGTTTCGCTATTATGCCCCGCCAGTTAATATATTTGTGTTGCTCATTTTAATCTAACATCAATCATATTGATATTAAGTAATGTATGTTCATACGATGTTGACATTGCGTTGTAATTTAAAAAATCAATTGATATGTTATAATCTTATAATTTAGAAAAACACTGTACTAAATTATGTATGATTTCATTATCTGTTATCCGTTAACGTATACGTAAATATATGAACTGTTATATAAACTAAAGGTCTTGATATTTTATTTAGGTTTTAGCACAATTGCACTTTTCTTCTTGTACATATCTTTTAGTTTTGTTTGTAGTTGCGTCCTATTACCACTTTTATGATGACATGACTATTTTAATTGTGTGAGCAGGGACCTCGCCATTGTGTGTGCTATGTTTTGTATTTCTGTATCTGCAGCTTTTGCAAATGCTTACCCCAAATAGCCTAATTCTTAAATGTAAATAATTGAAACGTTAAAAGTGGCATCATGACTACCGGATCTTCCATATATGTAAATGTATACGCATATCATACGACATTGGTGTGGCATGTTTCATTACCACTGATGAACACCTTCAATAAAACCGAGGCTGTTATTTTTCATCGCTTTTTTGAATAACTCACAAAACATGTGTTTTTTAGTTAATGTCAACATTTCATTCATGGGGATTAAAAATATCTGTGATTAAAATAATATGAGTTTTAAAACATGTAAAGGGTAAGATGTTTAAAATATGTTTACCTTAAAATGAAAAACATTCAAACTGTTAATGGTCAGATTCTGTGATGGCATTATGTTACTGATTTTTAAAACAAGCAAGTATTGGCGCCGATCATTCTTACGGAACCGTAACACATCATCTACAACAACACTTATTTAAACGATTACATAAAATTATTATGTCTATAAGATGTTTGCAGTAAATATTTGTTAAATTATACGTATGTACAAACGTTGATGCTTATCAGTATTTAATTTGAAGTCTACTACAAAGACTACGACATGTATACGTTACTAGTGTCCTTTCCGTTTTAAAACAATTATAATTGTTTACTAAATTTCGCGCACTATGAAGAAGCTAGAAAGTGTCCCTTTAGAAATCATAATAATGTATGGTCACTTTATCCCACAATAAATGTAGCAGATAAGAGGCATCTGTTATTGAACAAACTATCGATAAGACTTCTTAAGCCCTCAAAGGCGTAGCCATCTTTGTAAGTCATTGGAATACACATTGCTTTGAAAGTCATTATCTTAATTGTTGCTACATAGTTGAATGGACAGATCCGCAACTGTCAATCATTATCATTTATAACAGTACATGGTCAATTTTAATCCAATAGATTAGGATTATATTGTCAGATGACAATCTGACCTAGAAAACACAAAAGAAGGACCCCTTCACAAGCCTTCACAAGATCAAAGAAAATCTACCGTATTGGGCGGAGCTTAAAATTTTGCCGAACGATGCATACGCACATATGCTCCTAATAAGTCAGTGAATGAAATAAATTTGTAATTATATATTTATGAAATCAAAATACAAACGAGTTCGATCGTTACGGTTTATGTAGTTTCATAATTATTACTATTCCTTGATTATGTAGATTCTTTATCCTAATTTTATTACCAATCTTACTAATTTGATGTACAAGTATGTTTTAACTTTGACACAGAATGAAAGCTACACACTACCATACCCCATCTTAAAAGTCTGTCTGGGTAATACCTCGCCCAACTCAACATTTTATAACCGCTTTGCATTCAACGCCATCGCTTGACGTTGACATTTTATTCAAATTCAAACGAGTACTATTTTGCAAAAAAATCTTTCTGTCGAAAACCATGGCGTTACTGTCGATACATATACTAGACACACAAAACCCGTAGTAACTGAAAGGGTCTTTACCATGCTTTACATTCGTTTTAAAAGTATGTCTTTCAGAGAAAAGCGTATTTAAACAATGGTGCGTGGGCCACGTGCGTTACCAATGTTATGTTAGAAATAATAATAATAATATTATTATAATTTAGTTATTATATTATAATATTGATTGTTGGTCAAACCTCGTAAATTTCTTTCAGTTAATAAAATAATTTTCTTAAAAAGTGAGATAATCGTGAGAGCAACTTTTAAGAGTAATGTAACATTAGGAAATTTTATTCTAACACGTAATACACTGAACCTAATTGCTAACGCCCCCTATATTCTTTTGTCAATATCTTCAATGGATATTATCGGATTCAAATTTTTCTTCAAAATATCTAAATCAGCACAGTTGGAAGGATTTACCGATATTTCTAAACCAATACATAATTTAACTTCTTACTGTTTTTATAAGATCACCCTATTTTTGAAATTCACAAATCTGCGAACCGTAATTTCAGTACAAATTTAACCACAATATTAAACTGTGTGTATTTTTTTTTAATACAAATAATGTTCAACCCTAACAATAATTTACTATTTGATCAATTGCATTCTTAATGTTTATGTTACCATGGTAACGATTTCTTGCATAAACGTTTGCGCGCCTAAAAGGCGCAACGAAATGCATTCAATTTAGCACAAAACCGACTAACAATTTCAGCAGCGTTTCTTATCATTTCCATTTGATAACAAACTTCATATGAACATGCCTGTGCTGGTAGAGTGTCATTTATTGTTGATTTTGGCGCACCTATTATGTGCACTTCCGGTCAGTGCGGGATGTGTTTATTGATGTTTAAGTGACGAGCTATTAAAATCCAGCATAATAATTGTCTGTAGATTGTCAATGTTCGATAAGATATATTGTTATCTACTATTCTGGACATATTTTATTTAACAAAAACAACACGCGTCATATAAACGAGGTCATAGTTAATGACGTAATCCATGTAAAACAAACGCTTCCCGAATTAGATTTTGTCCGGAAATAGTATTTGTTTGATTGTTTGTAATGCCTCATGTTATATGAAATATATAAAATATTTTAAGCATCCCGTGCTCAAATTAGCTTATTTTGAATTTGCAACATTAATAAACGTCAATCGTTATAAAGACCTTCTGCGCGTGCATAAGTTTCGGTCATTAGTTGATATATTTTGTGTTTTTTACATTCATCTTAATATTCTAAATCACTTACAACCAGTTTTTATACATTTTAGAAAAAAGATGGCTAGCGTAGGGACGTAACGTCAAAATCACATGTGACGTCATAATGTAACCGAAGCTATCTAAATTCAAAATTTTAAGAAGCATTTGAAAGACGCTTTGTGAAAGTACACTGTAGTGAAATTTCATAATTTTACATGATCTATTAACCCTACAGTGTCGAATTGAAAATGGGGGCGTTGGAAATTTGTTTAAGTGTATATCTAATCAGGAACGGGTATATAAAGCAGGTTGATTGTTGACCCAACTGTAGAATCATAAAAACAAGCCCGGTCACTTGACAGAGCTTTATCGGGGCAATAAACTCTTCAAGAGCCTTAATGCAAACAGTTGCACTCATTTTCGTTTGTGTTTCGATTGCGGAAACGACAGGGCCGTAGGAAATCAGTTGACGATGAATGGGAAACAACTTAACACCTAGTTTGTATTCTTTTTCTTTTGTACATGTATACATAAATTATGACATTGATGATAAAAGGAAAAAACCCGTTTGAAATAAATCACTATTTAAATAGCGCAATCCACGAGAGCCAGTCGTTAATAGTTACTTGAAAGCATTATTTTAAAGCGATATTTAAGAGTTTAACCCTCCCCCTTGCGTAACGCGAACGTCTTTATTTTAAGCCTGCGTGTTGCGTGTGGGCTGTTTTTGTCTGCGTATGGCATTTTAATCAACAAAAACTTAAAAAACAAACGATAAAGATACATTTTGTTGCATGCGCAGGCAATATCACCATTGCAAGCGGGGATCGATTTTGTTTTAACCTAAGTTGAATGTTTCAAGTTTTCGATCACATCATATTATTTTTAATCTTAAATATACATGTACATGTATTGGTGATTAAATGTAAAAAAAAAAACATAATTGAGCGAGAGCGCCGAAAAACGTTATTTGACTTCATCTGTTATTTTTCTTCTGTAACGGTCAACATATCAATTAAATGCCAATTAGAGGACTGTGTATCAAATAACAGAATAGTCTGCCTACTAAGTGCCGTCCCTTTGCGTACTGTGCAAGGCTCTGATTACTGCGTACCAAACGGGATGGAGGCTTCATCCTCAAGTCGAAAGTGTTAACCTCATACTGTCAACATTTAATTGCGTACACATTGAAGACACGCATTTGGTCTAAACATTTTGCAGTTCAGTATAACCCGCTTATAAGGAACTCACCGGGACCATGACAACATATACCTTATAACAAGAGTTCCTTATAAACGTATAGTGAACTGATTTCATGGTTAAGATTGGGCAATGAAAATCAGTTCCTTACATACCCGTAATTACTCTAAGTTTTCGGACACCCTATGTGTTCGGACACCCCCTATTTTTCACCGAAATAATTAATTTGCGTACCTTATGTTTCGGACATATGAAAATTTCGGATATTTTCCGTTTCCTTTGTTTTCGGACACCTACATTTTTTTTACCAGTGTTGGTTTAATAAGCAATATTTCAGCAGACGTAGGCCCTATATTAGTTGATGCGTAATAAGTACCATATAATCCAAAAAATTGTCCACGATTGTTGTTTTAGCGTGTGTCATTTTGCAGTGTCTTAAGGGTAATTTGCGGTTTATGACAGAGCTTACAAAACACCGTGGTTATAAATGTGAAGCCTTCTGCTATGTACATGTATGTTTATGTGTGTCTTGATCCTGTTGTTATTGGTACCTATGGTTTCGGACATTGGGGATAAACGGATTTATATCTGTAGCTAATGTTTCGGACACTAAAAATAATAATTATTTGTTAGCGTCCGAAAACTTAGAGTAATTACGGTATGTATATTAACCAGAAGTTCCGTATAAGCGGGTTCCTTATAAACGGACTGAACTATATCACCAGTCACAAACTCTTGACCGATCTTTGCCTATCCTGTTCCTCTTGTGTCCACAAAACAAGTCGCATGGAAGAACTTACTAACATCTTTAATATCTATTTACGTGTACAACAACACACATGGCAGTTTTACAGCGATATACTTATGTAGCTTTTACAACAAAGTTACTTTCATTTGGAGATTTTACAGCAACGACAAAGAAGCCGTTTGGACTCTGTGCGGAACTTGGTGTCACAGGCGAGGTAGATGAATGGGTTGATGACGTTGTTGAGGATGAAGATGCGCAGAAAGAGCTGGTAGACCATGGACTCGGCCCTGTCCAGCCGGTCCAGGAAGCCCTTATCGCTGACCGTAGCCAGCATGAGGGCCATGTGGGGCAGGAACGCGATGGCGAAGGCGACGGAGACGGTCAGTAACATGATCGTCACACGGACGGTCGTCCGGGAACTCTTGCGGCTCTGTGAACTAGACGTCTTCACTGTCGGACGGTTTGATGTGACGAGTGTGAAGGGGGATAATGGTTTATTGATTTTCTCGATATTATTATCATTAGCAGTCCGAATTCTGTTCAGTCGAACGTCGGAATGCGCTCTGCTCACGGACGGCTTGGTAAGGTCTTCTTTGCTCTTGGCGTGTAAAAGATCTAATGACTTGCGCCAAAGAGCACGTGCACCATTACTGTGGGTGCCATTCTTTCTGCCGTGTGGGATACTTTCTGTCGAGGCCGCTAACGCTGTAGCCGTTGAAGACCCGACAGCTAGCTTTGAAATCGCAGATGTGCGTCTCTCATATTTAACAGCAACGACCGCGTCCGCTGCCTCCGACTGGGATGGCGTTTCCATTTCAGAAAGTTCGTCTACAGAATTTCGTTCGTTGTTTCGCGTTGAGCGCGCAGATGATATAGAGTTCATACTTTTAACAGTTTTTAGAAACTGGTCGTTTGTGCAGAGTTTCTTAACAATCATTGAATACAAAACTGCGAACACGGCGATGCATACAATAGTTTCCAACATCAATGCAAAATAGAATATTTCAAATCCACCTTTTAACTTGGTTTTAACAAAGCACTCCTTTCCCGTCACATTGCCAACTCCAGTGGCAACGTCAGTGGCGTCAAAATAAATCGGCGCCGGAATGGCAACAAGAGCACTGACGAACACAGTAGCGTAACATATGATCAACGTTTGTCGAACAGAGAACTGCGTCTTGAACGGGAACACGATTTTCCTAAACCTTTCAACCGCGATCACGACGAGAAGTAAGCCAGCGCTGTTATTCACAAAGTAGTGGAAATAACGAAGCACTTTGCACACGAACGCTGACGTCATGAGGTACGGCAGACGTAGACTGGCGACCAGAAACGGCACGCCAGTCACGCAGGCCAGCAGATCGGTGACGGCGAGGAAGAGGATGAAGTAGCGGTGGTTGGAGCGCCGGAAGCGGCTCTTGTAGATGACGATGACCAACGTGTTGCCAAAGATGCCGGCTACCATGCACATCACTACAAACACCAGCGCCGGTATGTGAAGTTGAAACAAAATGTCATTGAGCTCGTGGATAGTGTACTTGGTGGAGTTGGCATCCTTCTCGAGAAAATGCGACACTCGTTGATACATTGTAGCGTTCAGACGTAATCCGTTTTATTATATATCTGTGTGAATAATTTTCTGTGTTTTCACAGTAACATGTTTGGTATGAATAATTCCATCGTGATATTGTTTATTTCCTTATTTCAGTTTCACGTGAAGTCTTTATAACCTAGTGATTAATACTTAATCTAAATATAATATCAATAAGAAAAACTCGCAAACATATTAAATCACTTCTTAAATCCTAACAATAATCCTCCACTATCTATCCCATTGTCGGAAACGAATACTTGTGTCAACTTCACTTGTACAGAACAACAACATATATTGAACCATTTCATGAAGGATTTCTTGATGGTCATCACATTGTTAGGGTATACTTTAGGCGAAAGGAAAAAACTGGTCTGGTTCCGGTGACCCGACCCTCCATGTATCTATTGGTTTCGCCCGACCCTAAACTTTTTTCATTTGAATACGAAAACAATTGGTCTGATTTTTCACTCAATATTCCAGAAAATTTCTAACAACGTTTTAAAAGCGTTCATGTAAACATTCTGAAAATATTTGATAATTTTAACTCCAGTTTTGAAACTATGATATGTTGTCTTGATTGAGGAAAAGTAAATTTTGAAAATAGAAATACATCGTATGTATCAATTATTTAATTTTGAAACATTGGATATTCAATATTTTTGTTTTTTTGTTTGGAGTGCTGGTTTTTTTCTAGAACAGAGCTGTAGGCTATAATAATGAACTATCAAACCTAGAACCATTTGATTTAGAGACTGATTCAGTAGCACAGTATGAGTTTCAGATGAAACATTCTTTTATTTACTGGGTTACCGGTATTGCCAGCACCCACTAAATCTTGTGGCTAGGATCGAACCCAAACCTCATTTTAACTGTCTTTAAATGAAACAACTGTACGAATTATCGCAGCCCTATAGAATTCAACGTATAGCATTCCTTGCGACTACTTTTTACGCTGATATTCATTCAACTTTATAATGTTCTACAACCCATGATTTTGCCATAGAATTGCATAAATACTGTACTAGTCATAGCAAGCACCCACAATAGTCTCGTTTATAGCGAGTGATATTTTCAATATATAACACTTACAAAAAGAAAATATTAATTAATAAATATTAAACCTATAGAGTTAAATGTGCATACAACCCCTCCACCTTGCAGCTTTGTTATACATGTACTGTGCATGTTGTTTACAATGCATAAAAAGCTTCGTGTTGAGCACACATGCGACTTTAATTACACAAACTATAAATTGACATAACGTCATTATATCATCCCTCAATCAGCATCAGTAATAAAAGGATTCCCTACCCACCCTTCCTTTTTTTTTGGGGGGGGGGGCATGTCACAGGAACCAGACATATTTTATTATTTGGCCTTACTGGTAAATCTAAAGTAGTACATCCGCAATATTTGTAATAAACTTAAGTGTGCAACTTTTATGTGAGGCAAACGTATACGTGTATTACATGTAGGAAATATTTGATGCGGTTGATTGTTTAAATATTCTTATACATTGCAGTTGACATGACCATTCGTTAACGAGCATCAACTTAAGCCTTGGAAGCTTTCATGACACACACGTATATAAACTCAGTTTTAACATTGCTTGTAAAAATCAAAGTTGATGCTCAAATTTAGATTTCTTTATATTCATAAAGAATAAATGAAAAATAACACATAATTATGCGATTAGTTTGATTTATTTTCCGTGCGATATACAGTTGCATGTTTGTGAATTTTTAGGGTAATGTTAAAAAGACCTATTTTCTCAGAAAATTTAGTTTGCTATTTTGCTACTAAATATCAGAAAGTGTTTAAAATGCCCCGATATCTAGATGTTTTGTAATTTTTGTATCACTACAAACTCTGTTTCTAAGGAGATATCGCCATACGTATCCGGTGTTGGGGATGGGGTGGGGTAGTTTCTCAAGTGTATTAATCATTGATACAAGGAAATAAGTCAAGTTGATGTATACGTAAAGATTATACACTAGTCGATATTGTATAGTGAAGACACAATCTCATGTTTATGATGATATAACAGTGTATTGAATCTCTTAGTAACATTGCCCATCATATCTTGTCAATTATCATTAAAAAGTTCCCGGAAGGAGCAAGTCACAATAACATGCAAGCGTCAGCTGCAGCATATATTGTGATATTTGTTTCTTGATAAATTCGCGAGCAAAACGGGTGAGGTTTTTAAAGGTAACTTTGCATTTTCTCCATTTTGGCAATAACAAAATTAATTCTTTCTTGCCGCACGCGATGGTCGTGGTGGTGGTTAGATGGGGTGGGGGACCTGCCTTTATCCCCTAGTAAAAGTTATCTATAAAAGTGATATTTTAGAACGGTTATTTTATGTTTTCATTAAAATTTGCATAAGTAAAAAATATATGTCCTAAATCGTTAATGTCCATGACTTGCGCCTGACTTATGTAGTCAGTGTTGACTTTTGGTCCAGCAATATACAGTTGAAGTTGATAAGCTTAATTTCCACGGGTGCAGGACTTTATGTACCATTGCCTTTATGTACCGGGACTTTATGTACCATTTTTGGATCTTATGTACCATATATAGGATATATAAGGATTATG
>Ga0224511_10004025_pt1 | contig 10924 bp, 5 predicted proteins | sample SF_May12_sed_USG_2_FD_169988 | JGI IMG/M metagenome (GOLD analysis project Ga0224511, IMG submission 169988) | Sediment microbial communities from San Francisco Bay, California, United States - SF_May12_sed_USGS_8_1 | ecosystem: Environmental > Aquatic > Marine > Sediment | place: USA... | reverse complement strand
AACATTTCATTGCCAGCTGTAAGAGGAAGTACCATGCGTAGGGGACTGAAACAATTTTGCAAACTGAACATTCCTGGGGTTTTCACAAAAAAACATTGCTTAGTGCCTTCATCATCATCGTCATCGTTGTCATCATCATCATCATCATCATCATCATCATCATCATCATCATCATCATCATCATCAGTCTAACCAGGAAGAGTGTTTGAGGATCCCATCCTAGCCTTTGGCCCACACTAGCATCTCGCCTCTAGACTGGCTAGTTTGGTCATGTGTATTTTCAGTTCTTACCAGACAAGTCCTGCTGCATATTTTTGTGCTGCTAGTACTGTGAGACTCAAGACTATGCAGTAAGTGGTAGCCATCCACTGCTCGATACGCAGATCATTATCATGCATGAGACAGGCATTGTGTAGGAGCGCACTTTCAGACTATTCCCCATGATCTCCCCAAATCTCAACACACATCGGACATACCGAGGTCCTTTATGTGTACTGATACTGGTTTTTGTATACGCTCTAGTGAAAAATCAGTTAGTTTCTTGTTTGATCCTACCCGCCTTTTTAACTTTGCAGTTGTGGTTCGAAGAGCTACCCATCGATGTTCTCACAAACGTAAAAGAGATTGAACAGCGTCTCGGCTTTCTGCGATCTCTCAATGTCCCTCGTTATAACTGCTGTCTGCGATACTGCACTGAACAGTACCTCTATGGCTACTATCTCTATATTTCTTCCTGTGTCGAGGAATGCCTCTCAGATGGAGAACAGTTTTATTTTTGTCTTTTTTAACAAAGCAGATGATACTGCATTTGTTATTCGCTTCAATGTTTTTACACTCAAATGAATTTTCTAACAGCAGATGGACAGTTTGTTCTTGGTAATCACCACATTGTTTATCGGTCTTCGCTATATAAGCAATGTAATTTCAGTTTCAACTGTACTCTTAGAAATGATTTCAATTGTCGGCGTTTTTGTTGACAGCTAGCGGAAAACGATTTGAGATAGAACCTATCGGTATTTAGCCTGTGTATACTGCAACATCAAAAGGGTCTAAGGAAGCAAAATCAATTGTTTACCTGGATAGTACCTTGGGGCAGAGAACTGCAAGTCTGTCAGACTGTGATCACCCGGACAATAATTTCCTGTCAGTAGTTTTCTGCGCGTTGATCTTTGCTGTAAACGACCAAACCTAGAGATCCATTTCCCAGCACCTTCTGTCATTAGCCTGTTAAACTTGAAGGGCAGTGTCCAGTTGCGAAACTCCCGCTTTGGCCATGTTTAGATGGAATAGTTAAAAAGCCTAACTGGATGGATTTCAATGCGGAGTTGACCTCCTGGCCGATTAACGTGCAACAATTCAATCAAAACATTGCGGAAATACTAGCTTCATGTTGAAGCAGGGTAGCGAAGGTAAGCTATACGGTTCGCTCCCGCTGAGGGTCCAAACGAAGCACTGTCTTTGAGGTTTTGTGCGGCGTGCTGATAAGTGTACCTCTAGGTTCTATTATTTGGACAGACCAATAGCCATACAGTGGTCTATCACTATTAAATTATAATTCCCAGAGTTTGAATTTCTGAGTCTGTTCTCATCCGGGGTACACCATGAGCTTTATCACGTCACAAACTTTATCCTTTCCTCCCTGATGCATTCTATATAATGCGCTAGTATTCATGCATTTCTGTTGCTCAAACTGACTTCTGTCGATGAAAGATGCGGTCCATACAAGTGAAAAAGTGATTATACTGTGCTTTCTCACCAATCTTCTGATTTGCGCATCCCTCATGTCACTGCTCATGTCTAGCAGTCTTTTGTTATTTCGAGTTGTGTTCTCCTGAACATTTTTCCAAGGTAGCATAACTGCTAATGAATATGGATAGTACACAGTGTCAGGCCTATCTGTCAGTCAATTGTCATATATTTGCAATGAAGTAGCTGGTCTTGAGTTCTGTGTTGGATTGTATTTTATCCGAATTGTAAATTGGCAAGGCGATACTTGTTGAGAAATACTACTTGCATCTGTGTCGGGCTGGCATGAGGTTCCTTCAAAATAGTTTTTTCTCATTTACCCCAACTACTGCGGCCATGTCCCTATAAGTAGACTTGTTATGCCCCTGGGATATTTTATAATACAGTACTTCCTTATTGAAAGCCGGCCCTGACAACGACTGAAAGACTGCTGAATAAACTTCCTTGTTGCCGTGTCCTTGCTCTATGTTTCTTCCCTGTGTCTGGAATTTGGATTCGTTGACCAGTTTAGCTAAAGTTCCTTATTGACACCATATTGAAAAGCATTCTTGGGATGCCACTGATTCATCCTTATAGCCTATGTGCTCGTCGCAATTTTTGACAATGGTATTAATTCTTTGAGTGGTTTAGTGACTTTAGTCACCCTACAAGACATCCTGGTTGTCTATCATGTCCACTTTCATTCGTTGTTTGTTGCTTCCGTCCTTGGAGACACACTTGGTCAATATACTCACTGTTGTATTTCAGTGTTGAGCAAGGTCGTCACAAAGCACAGGCCTAGAAGCTGACGCTAGCCAGGTTGTGAGTGACTGACTTTATTCCCTCCCCAGGGACCCACATAACAAGAGTGCATGGGTTGGGGTATCTCTCAACGTGATCACAATTTTTTGCTTCATTCGGGAATACAGTGATTACACGTTTTGAATACAGTGCCAAGCTATATTGTCTTATGCAAACATGAATTGATGTTCTAAAAAAAGCATCAGTTGTTTTTGGCGTTGCAGTGATGATGACAATGATGTTTTCTATGGGATATGGTATGGGGGATCCCTTCTGACTGTGTAGGATGCTGCTGAGTGACAGGAAAACAATGACTAAGCCCTGTGTTTGTGTTCCAAAGACTACGAGTTTGATTTCAATACTCTACAGGAAGTGACCTGGTACTACATCTGATCATCAGAGGCACCCAATCTCGTAGTTTGATTTAAGGCGCATATCAATCAGTTACGCTTCAATCATTGGTCATGGGATTAAGTTTAATCGTTTGTCTTACTCTACTATCCAAGTGATTGGATCATGTTTTACCTTGCTAGATTATCTGTCATCCACGAGCTGGTACGGAGCACTCCTGGTTTTTAACCTTTTATGCGGTGTACCAGATCCTGTCAAGTTGGAATGGACATATCCGCATAGAATTGTCAGCTCACAATTCACTGTGAATAATTGAAATGCCTTGATATCCCGATACCTCCATACCTGCGTAATTTTTTGAATGTCACCACACATCCGGTATTATGCGATATTCCGTATGTATGCGGCTCACTAGCCAATGCCTTGCCTGAACCTTTGGTTTCAATCCATGGAATTCGGCCTGTCCGGTTCCAAAGTATGCATAAATGTGCATTAGACTATAGAGGGACGTCTTGTGATGGCCTTCAAGTTATATGATGGTTAACAACAGGAGGGGAGATTCTCACAGTCCTTACTTGGGTTAACTTCTACCCGCATATCATCACTGTTAAGTGGCAGGCACCTGGTTTCTGCGATATCGAAACTATATTACAAACCCGGACAGGACAGATAAAATGCACTGAACACCATCAGGATCTAAACTGTTTGTTGTGATCTTCAATAGTATTGCTTTCTGCATCAATATTGCTCCGATGTCATACAAATAGGCCAACAATCACTGCTGGCTCACTGCCTCAGTTGTATCGGGTCATCAAAAGGAAACCCCTGCCTATCCTAAAACAGCTTCATTGCTTTTAGCATTTTACCCATGCATTCCAATGTCAGCGGTTTCCAGGTCTATGGTCGGTGTCAAGTCAATAAAGCCATGTAGAGGGCTCCATTCAAATGTTGCAGGATATTGCTTTGCTTGATGGCGCTAATAATAGAACATGGCTGGTTATATATGGATATCATTGTGTGTGATGTGTCATGCTCTTTCTAATTTTGTTCATCTACATCGATGCCCATACTAGTATTGATCAGCCAGAAATGCTAACGAAAACTGCGATCTATGGCACTCTATCAAATATTGCTATGAGAATGCTGGTAGTATGACCTCCGGGCTATGCTTCTCCATCACGCCTATATTCTAATGGCATTGTTCCCAACAGGCGCTCAGTGCCCATCACAAAAGTGGTTCATTGCCTCTGCCTCAGGTCTCTGAACCTCCAGGGACTCATCCATGTGTCCACACGATGTTGGTAGTGGCGGGAATCGTTACATAATATTTTGGAGTAGCATTCATTAGACCATTGACCGTGGGAGCTGAAGAGGATTACCTAACCAATGAGCATGACCTGGCGTACTTGACAAGAAAAAAACTCTTGGTCTGAGATTGACATTGGCAGACAAAGATCACTGTCCTTACATAATGATCCAGGCCAATGATTCCGTTATCTGTCTGGTGTCGTCAATGATCCTCTACCGTCAAGCCACTCGTCACAAGTTCTCAAAATGGAAGTGGGGACATATCTAAAAGCAAGTAACATGAAACAACGCAGTTCTCTGTGGTCCAGTGTAAGCTGTGCTTTTGTTAGTCGAAGTCCAATAGATTGACAATACAAATCGTTGTAAGAGAATGAGTAATTCAACATTTTGCTTGAGTAGTTTTACATCTCACGTACACATTCTGCTTACTCGTGACAGTAACTTAGTACCTCATTTGGAGTTGTCATTCTTTGTTTGATATTTGAACGCATATCCCAAAAGCAAAACAACCATCGAAAGTGCACGTACATGTGTATGAGCTGTCAGTTCTTAGAATCACTGAAGGAGCATTTGCGATGTTTGTGTTGATAGCCCGAGCAGCTCGTAAAGCCATGGGTGGGTGTATGCCGGTACTGGTACCACCCATTGTCATGGTTTATGGAGGCGGATGTGCCATGGTGGGTGTGAGCGGCGTGCTGGTACCCTCTTGTTGACAGCTGGTATTGGAAGCGGCTGTGTCTATGTGTACAAACAATAAAGGGTGTGTGTGTGCAACGGCCGCTGTGGTTTGAAGAGGCGTATGCAGCTATGTGGGTAGTGTGTGGAGCTGCGAAGAGGAGACACAAGAGTCTGTACATACGTAGTTATTGTTGGAGGTCAACCACCATGCCAGCCGACAGATTGTAACTTTATTGATTATCAGTGTTACTGACCCTTTAGCTAATCATTCTCTGCTTCAGACTGGATTATTATAAGAGATCTGGTCAGCAATGCCCTCTCGTCTCACAGAGATACTAATTACTTATAGCTTGGCATCAATGTCCACTGTCAATGACCCGGCGTGCGGGCGCCTGCCGCTGTTGTGCCACAAGCTCAACTAAAATATCTGTTTTCAACAGCATTAGAAGAGCTTTATTCTTTTGGAATTTATGAAAATACCCACTGGACAGCAGACAGTTACAGGCCCTAGGGCTCTGAATGGGTTCAAAGATAGTATTTTTCCTATATTGTATCCATCCCTAGAGGTTTTTCCTCGGTCAGTAGTATATGAGGATTTTATAGAGATGTTTTAGTTTTAGCTTTGGACCCCTCCATCATAACTTCTGCCAGCTGTTTTGGGTGACCAACACCGCTGTACACATCATTACATAACAGTAGAAATAACCTGCCAAGAAGGGGTGTAATATTGGCTTAGGCCAGTACAAACTAATAGGCGACAATAGCCTGTAATAAACTCACTCTTTCATTAAGCTGCGATGCAGTTGCCAATGACCACTACCCAGACTACTCGTTGGATTCTAGCTACACTAAACTTGATTTTGTTTTAAATTCTCATGTCTGCATGCCTATTGTCCAATCATTGCTGTCAAAGTATGCATTTACTTTACTTTACTTTACTTTACAGTTAGACTGGTGACTTGCTCCCAGTATAATTTTTGTCTTTGAACTAAATGGTGGGCTTTGTAAAAGCTTATGTGAATCATGAACCACTTATAAAGGGCGTCGCTCATTCTTGAGGATGCTTGAATGATATTTTACCAGAGGCTACCGAAAGTGCTGAGTAATGCAGGGTACACCTGCCTGGGTGACAGTATTAGATCACATGTACCCAAATTTCGGGATATGCAATAGACTTTGATGTGAATGGACAATGCTTAGCTGTGAGACCGATACATCACGCTGCAGATAAGCACAGATGGAAAGGCTTTCAGCTATATCGGTTATCAACATTATCTGTGTCTCACTACAAATGTTAGAGTAGGAGTGTGGGCAACCTGCCAAATGATTAGAAATGATAATAGTCTTATAATTTCTCACACTGCTTTGTTCCTGGCAACTCACATCAAGTGTCAATGGGGTGTAAGAGAGTAGGCGGTGTAATGAAGCTTTGTGAAAATGTAAGAGTTTCTGTTAGTACTTGGATCACACTTTCATGTGATATTTTAGGCTCACTCTTTTCAGTATTTCTAAGATTTTTTGTGAGCTGCTAAGCTAAATAAGTCTGCCATATTCTGAACTTGTACTCAACAGAAGGTCACAAATGTGCCCGAGCATTCATGAGCTCGGAAATATTTGCAGACTAGGCCTTGATCGGTGATTTCAGTCTGACGATATCAAATTGAGTTTCCAAACCAGTATAAAAAGTTATCCTTGGTACGGAGGGGGGCATTGATGATGGTCATCACTTAGTGCTCACGCACCATTCAGCCAGGACAGTGGAGGTCATGGCTTAATTACTAGCCAGACAAGCAATTAGCACTCAATTATAAGCAAAGGCCTTATGCCTCCCTATTAGCTCAGCCCTCAAGGTCTAGGATTAAACTAGGCTTTATTATCCCTCAGCGGCTAGCTATAACAGGTTGATTCGATACCTCACCTGCATTATGTCATTACTGAAGGCCTGCGGATATAGGCAATATGTGTGAAACTGCTTCTTCGTGTGGCCAGCGATTTCGCGAGAAGGTTTAGAAGTCTAAAACCTAAAAACATTGGCTGAAAGGCAACTCTAAGTCATGTATATCTAGCCATTTCCGGTGTAATTTGACGTAACAAAAAAATTTACTCGCGCGAATTCTTTGTTCTCTCTGACCGAGTCATGTAAGTGCAACACGGTCTGATATTACAGAAGCTTATTAACCCAACAGGGCTCGATAAATTAGATTGCGTGCCTAAAACAAAGCAGTCCCCTGTTGACATTTTATTACAATGTTTTGACATCGGAATGACATTTCAGCATTTTTTCGTCTAATCAGTTTGTTACATAATAGCTATGTTGTATCCGCTTTGCTGTCGGTTGACACCGCCACTAGGATGTGACTGTTTCCAGCCATAGTAGGCCAAATCTATGAAATTAAACTGCACAGGAAATAGTACCATTTCCTGTAGGCTTTTGTTCAGAACAGACAGGTTGAAGGCACTGCGCCCTGAGTTCTTTGTGCATCGATTATGTAATCAGACTTATATTGTACTGCCCATGTTGGCTTCTCTCCAGATAGTCTTTGTCAGCATCAATTCTGACCATCTGGTCATTAACCATTCACCTTGTTCTGTTGTACCTTTAGGCTCTGTGTTTTATGCATTCCAGTTAATGTTGTTTTAATATTTTCACCGAAGAACAACAACCGAGAGGTTCTGAATACCTAGTGGCAATAACAGGTGTGAAGGGCTGTACTGTTGCTGGAAATGGTTGGTAGAATAGGGCCAATTACTGGTCTATCACGTCATAAAATCCTTTGGAAATTAATTGTGATGATCAGAGCCCAACCATGAAAGAATGCTACTGCCATATATCAATGAGTAAAGGGTAATGACTAGGAATAATGACTTGGAATAATGGCCTGGTGATGGTTTGATTGGAATGGCAAATCCATACCAAACAAGTTACCTGCTGGCCAACAAAACTGCCGCGTGTACACATTTTACTAAAAGTCTGTGTCTATTGAGAACATGACTGAAATCCAGTCCTAAACATCTATGTATTTTGAATTTTCTGTCATCAAAATATAAAATTAGTTTGCCTGTTGACAGAATGAATCCAGTGTCTGATCATAGCGTGCCTTTATCGCAAAGTACTTTATTGGAATGACACACTCCCAATAACAGTCATTGGACACCTGCATGCAAATAACAACGCATCACAAAGAATTAAACATGTCACGGTGCTGACTCAAAGCGAAACAAAGTGAGGCAGTTACAGCTGTATAAGTCCATTCTCACTATAATTCTCATAGTGGATTCGATAAAACGAAAAAGGTTGCACTATACAATATAAATACAATCATTGGTTGAATCGTGGGGTCATTGAACTGGTGCTGGGAGAAAGGACTTCCAGATATAGTCGACTTCAACTAGAAACAGAGTCAAGTACAGGTTCCTTCTGATCTTTTCCCTTGTAATCTCTGGGGAGGTGAATGCCTTCCGTTTCCCTAACAACCAACTGCTGGTGAACCAGGTGGAGCCCCAGTTTACAACAATGCAGCATTCTACACCAAAGAGTTAAAAAACATCTGCTCAGTACTACGGGTAGCTGACCTCGCGAGCCCATGGGTGTGACTCGGAACGTTCTAGCTCCTCTGGGCCATTATGGAAATTATGATTTTGTGTAGATCATTAACCCGACAATATGTTTGATGACTGAGCTCTGTCAGCGATTATCCTGCGGAAAATACTATAAAATTGCTGCGACGTAAGCGATTTGATGTTGTAATTGTAATCGCGTGTAATGCCTGATTGACTGAAAGGAATGCACTTATACGGCTGTGGCCGCCTCCAATGTCTGACGTAAGTGGCAGTTGCTACACAGTCTAAGCACCACGCAGTGTCACTATTGAGTAACGTTGAGCCGCTCCGGGATCTGGTTAGATCTTCTACATTTTTACATGCCCAACTAATGATTTGTTATGGCATGCAAACCAGGATGACGGCAATGACCTGCACAATATTTTGATGCTTGTCACAGCTGTGACACTCATGTCCTCCATAGTATGGTATGGTATTGAACCAGCGCACTGCGGTCTGATACCGGTAAAATGAGCTTTGTGTTACCCTCCGCATGCTGACCGTTTATTGGGTAACTCCCAGTACACCAATCATCTTGTTAAAAAAACAGAAGCTTCTCGCCGGAGGTTGAGTCTTCAGGGGATTAGAGTTGGATATCAGTACCAACTTTGCATGATCGCTGTTTTTTATCTTATGAGGAAGTCTGTGTGGAAGTTGGCAGCCTGCTAGCGTTTCTATTCCATGGAAGAACTAAACCTTAGTGTTTGAAAAGTGTAGGTCATTCGCCGTTGATCAAGGCCCAGATGATAATCTCATGGGGTCGTTCCCCTGGAGTGAGATCAGTCACCGTTAGAGCGATAACTGCCGAGCCGCCTTGGCCCAATGCCAGCACTTGTTTTGTCTGGCTGAGAAAAATGGTGCTCAGTAATAGCTGTCCCAGGTGGCTATTATCAGATTATCATAGATCTCCAGAGAATAGGCACTACCAATTGGCAATTAGTCAGTCATGCTCTGTCCTATCACGGAAATCCAGAAATCCAGCCACTAGTAGTTAATTGGGTTAATAGGCTTCATTAACCTAGTTGTTACTATTGCAGACTTCAGATCTTTAAACTGTCAACAAAGCCCATTATTTCACAACTCTCACAAGGTATCATCTCTCGCTGCCAATGAGATACAAAATCATGCAAAACTACTACTCCACCATGCTGTACGATAGCCATACTACTCTTACTACACCCACTGCTCGATGACGGCCCATCAGTCTTTCACAATTCTATAGCACCACGCTCATTTCCATGTTCCATGTTCTTGGTGAATGACATTTTAGTTAGTCAACTGTCAGTAACCCGGCTAGTCACTAGTGCATCTTCAGGTTCTGTTATCTAATCCTGATAGTGTGACAGTGTGCAAATCCGCGTAACCACTATTTCCATCATAATTACATGCATTTAAGGAGCTGAAAAATCAGTGGGAATCAGTCAGCCTAATCATTCGGCCGACTGGTCTCGTCTTTTTTCAGTCCTGCCAAGTAATGGGCGCAAGGCCAATGGGCTTATCCGCTCATACGTTTTTCTCAATGATCCTGACCAACTGAATTCTGAAGTTATCTACACCTGGAACTCTTCTCTCTAACCGTAGCATTAGAAATGCACCGCTTTATGATGTAATTGGTTGTAAGAATTCAATATCACTGCGGATGTCTATTAGAATAAAGCAAGCGCAGCAATCCCTAATTGGCGATAATAAACAAGAAGCTGAGTGATTCACATATGCCACTCTATCAACAAAACTGATTCATCTAGATATAATAATCAGGCAGCGAGAGAGAGCTTGTGTATGAATGTAGATGTATCACAAAGATATTCATATGAGTGAAGTCACTCAGTCAAAACCGTAGAGTTTTCCTCTAACTGTAGCTAGCTCTAGATAGCTCAAAACTCTCTGTTACTACTAGGGCAGACGGGTGTATTTCCATGCAAAACATTTTTCTAGAAAACTGCGTTGAAATTTTTCAATAAAAGGTGCTCTGACTAGTTGTTACAAAGCTCGTCAACTGATTGTTCTAGCCAAACACAGCTGCTGGGCTGCTTTACATTTTACTGAAGGTCCACATGCAGGAAATGTAGTAATGGTTCGAGTTGTATGCACCCATAGAGTCATAGAGTTACCCTAAGTCTATGTATACACCCCAGCATTTCTGGATTGATCAGGCAGTATTGTACCCTGTTGATAGCAGATGGGCTGGTGTTTATAGTGGCCTTGCCTTACGCATTCCATTAATCAACACCACCTTATGGAAGTACTGGTGATTAGGTAAAAGGGTTAAGAGTGCACCCATGTCCTGCGTAAGTTTATCTAAACAATATCGTATGATCGACTTAGTACAAGCGATTGCGCCGCCACCTTATTATAACGGTTACTGTCACTTGAGTTTGAAGTTGTAATTCCCTGCATTAAGTATTAGCATGTCGTGAGGGTGCCAGGTGGAATTCATCCATTGGTTGATAACTACCTTGTT
>Ga0224511_10004024_pt1 | contig 10926 bp, 11 predicted proteins | sample SF_May12_sed_USG_2_FD_169988 | JGI IMG/M metagenome (GOLD analysis project Ga0224511, IMG submission 169988) | Sediment microbial communities from San Francisco Bay, California, United States - SF_May12_sed_USGS_8_1 | ecosystem: Environmental > Aquatic > Marine > Sediment | place: USA... | reverse complement strand
TTACATGATATATACACTTTTAAATATTGTTTTACCTCTTGCCACTAATGCATTATCAAACAAAACAATTGAAGCACAAACCAGAGATCTGCTCGCTATCACAATAATATCATAATAAAGAATTGTTAAGATCTAAGGCTGGACATACCCATATCGGTAAAATGAGAGAAATCTCAGCTCAACACACTATAAAATTAGGCTGATATATTCAATCTTCCTATGGAGCCATTACATTACCCTCCTTCAAGAAGATATGGATTAAAGTGTTGACTTACCATTGATTTTCCTGGTTGTATAGGTAACGGAGCTCTTGCTGAAGAGTGAGGAGACATATTGATAGGAGAGTTCTGTGTCTGCTAGAGATGTTATAATTGTATCCAGTGACTGAGCCTGTGCAGCAGAAAGCAGATTTATCACCAGCAGAAAACAAGAAACTGTCGCCATTTGGTGATTTGGCGTGCTCCTGCTATGACACCAGATATATAAACCGTAATCCAACAACTATCCTATCCAGTCTTATCAAGTACTACAGTCACATTGTGCGTTACAGTAAAACCCATCTCCTTATATTCATTGGAGCCAGTATTATACAGTTTACTCTACTGAAAAAGTGGTGGGGCTTTGTGTCACCCAAGCTAAGAATTAAATCGTAAAAACAAGATACAAAATCCCATATACACACAGTATTTCTGCAAAAGCAAGTATTAGTAAGTATATGTGATGATGGTGATGGGGGTATCTGTTGTTTTGCTAGGATACATGAGTACAAAATGATAAAAGTATAACAAGTCAATTAGCCTCCTTTATATCTAATCATTTCTTATCTCGTTTATGCCCCACTTTTCAAAGTTAGACTCTGGTTAATACGGGAGACTTTGTCAGAACGCATCAGCGAATTAAGGGTGGCGCTTCCTGTAGGCCACCATGACCCATGACACTTGTTCACCAGTTACGCCTACTAATCACGAGTGCTACCTTGTCTTTATTGTATCATGTGCGGAGCTCGAAGCACATACTGACACAAGGGCAGGAGGCCTCGGACGACAGGAATGCCACATCCTCCTAAGCCCGGTTTCTTGCATCAGGTTCATGTTGCCTACTATAGTTTTCTGGCGGCACGTTGTTTACCAGGTACATTGTTCGTCAATGACAGGATTTGACTTCAAGGATACCCACCCTTTTGTCAGACCAATGTATTCCACCAAACAGAAAAGAAAGGGAGACAGCGTTCTGAGATCCTACCGCTATGGCAAATGAAAAATTCTGAGAATTACATGAGTTTAGCGGTATATCAGTGGTAGGAGCACAGAAATACCCTCCACATGCCATTCTCAAGAGCTTCTGCATTATGTAACAGTTAATGCTATATGCTTAGCTCGACTTAGTCTTACTCTAAGTACATTAGTTACTTTTACTCTTTTTAAGTTCTTAGTCTCCATAGTTACTGATTCTATTAGACCAGTTGTTACTCATGAGACATGAGTCACTTACTAACGTTACCGCTAGTGGAGGATTGTTATAGAACCAACGATGAGCAAAAACAAACAGAACTAAAATACTGAACAGTTTAATCTTGTGTCGAGCTCAGGGTGTCACTGTTAGAGATAAAGATCACTGCAATTATCAGCTGAATTACATGCAGTACAGATGAGACAACAACTACAAGTCAATGTGCTGACAGCTGAAAGTGAAACTGAACATTACTAACTAGGTCACAGTGACACTGACAATGACTCACTCCACTGAGTCCATTGTAACTTGTAAGGGTGCAACTCGACTCAAGTCACTGACTCAGTGGGTGACTCTAGCTCTAAGTCTAACTGACTGCAAGTGCAAGTGCAACTGCAAGGTTTTGTGTTTTTTTTTAGTTATATCTAATCCAAGGCCTAGACGGGAGTCTAGACTTCTAGTTCTACTAGTACTAGTACTACTGATAAGGGGGGGGGTTAAAAATAGTTAGGTTACTATTCTATTGTAATGTATTCAATGGCGAGCACAAAAATATTTGGAATCGGTGTCTTGGTCAGTGAGCATGATTGTGATAAGCAACCTCGTTTTAGTTTAGTTATGACTATGAGTATTGTGGAGAGGGAACCAAGTGGTTTTACTTTTAGAATCACTGTAATTTCAAATTTGTAAAACAAACAGCCCATCACTACAGTATGCTAGCATTAATTTGGTTAGCCACTTATGACATATAAGATATAATAATATATATGAGGTTACTGGTTAGTTAGTAACTTAGCTGGTCGCTTAGTTGGTCACAGGTCAGGCAGTTAGTTATGGGATCTAATTCTAAATGGGTGGCGCACGACAGCGCGACACTAGTGTAGCCTTTACTTTAGTGTATAGTATAGGTTGAGCGCCACTGGTATTAGTCGTTTTATCATGTGAATGCTGCCAAAATCGCGTACAATTGCAGTTACTAATGTAACGTATATTGTACGGTACGAATAGTACTTGTAGTTTTGTCAACAACAGAAAAGCCGGGCAGCAGGCGAGGTCCATCCCGTCAGAATGTCCGGCATATCCAGAAACGTACGACTCTGGTCGTGTGCTACCACCACGGAATATTCCGTGGCTACCACCCTACGCGTTGATTGGTCGGATTTGGCCTAGTTTGGTCTATTTAGCGAAGCCCCTTGCCGGGCTTCGGCGATTCCTACCTCACTCAACAAAGACATGCTCATCCGCCCATCTCTTCTTCCGGTACTCCAGCATTGCTTTTTGAGTCGTTCAGTTGGTTTTAAATATCGCTCATCAACGACGGGACGGATGTCTCGGCACGAAGCAGAGGGGGTAGATGGTTTCAAATCGGTGTTGAGCAATGTTCCGGAAGATAAACTAATCGTCTATTTTTCAGCCGTCAAAAAGGATGACGGAATTCCATGGTGTCCCGACTGTGCCGAAGGTGGGACTGGGTAGTGGTTGAACAGTTGAAGTTGAATTAAACTAAAACTCACAGTCAAACTGGACTGACTGGTACATTGAGTATTGTAGTGTATGTACTAAGTGCTGACACATGAGCTTCACGGAATGGGAGTTACTCCCTCATATTAGTTCATTGAGCTACTCATTGACTGAGCTTATGTTAACTTTAAGTTGAGCCATAACTAATATAAATAAAGTGATGACGCCGGTCTCTAATTTGAATTTGGCATGGCAGAGTGCCGGACAATACCATTCCATTGCCATTGGCATTACGATAACCACTCATTACCTTAAGTCTCAATTCAAGTAAGTAGCATGACCTGCTCAATCCGGTGGTAATGCTGATTTGATTGGAGCAGTGCTTATATTCTGGGAGGGCGCAGAGGGATGGAGTCTGGACATATACTTGAGCAGGAGGGCTCTGGTTGAACCACGTTCCTCCACCATAGGGAGTAGCAACCTACATAAAACTGGAGTAGCTTCTTACATTCAACTAGCATTCAACTGTTCTGGATGTTGTTTTGACACTTTCAGCCGATCCGGTGGTCCTGGACAGTCTCGAAAGTCTGGATGAAAACCTACACTTTCTACTTCTCAGAGTGGATCGGCCATAGTGAGTTCCACTAAAGACATCCCAACAGTATAGTCGGGCCTTAACTCCCTTATGGTCGGTTCAAACCAGGAACATTCTTTGTCAGCGGTCAAAGGTCTTTCAGAGCTAATCGTTCTTCCCGCCTAATGACGTAGCTTAGCATGTTATCGTTGTTACTAATCATGTGATCACTGTTACTTACTCACGTTATCGCCTTTGCCAGTGCCACCTAAAAGAAATATGGCGACCTGACCGGAAATAGCTCGCACTGGTGATATTGTGATCTCTTTGCAGTAGTTGGTGTCTCTTTGAAATAACATCCGAAGCTTTATTGTTTTTAGTGTTCAAAGAACGATCCAAAAGAATGCTTTTGCTAGCCGCCTTTGATGTTAGTTAGTGTTTTGCCGGGAGAATGATCGAGCTTACAAAGAACGTTCCTGGTTTGAACCGACCATAATTCAGCTGACAACACTATTTTTCAACTGTTTCTATATTGTAAGTGCAAGATTGGTGGTTCAGGAGTCCGGGTATATAAGAGCAGAAGGCCTCCAGCATATGATACAAGCTTTAGCTAATTTACTCATTTTTGTTTGTAATGTGTAAAGGGGTTATGGCAAGGCCACAAGTTTCTTCACTTGTTTTCAGATTTTAAAGCCTACCATGAACAAATGGGCCCAATACCCATCTCAAATGGAAACTTAGATATAGCCCTATCCAATGCGCACACTTAGAGCCCGCGGTGACGCACTTTTTGGCCTCAAGATAGGAAATTAACACAGTTGGTGTTTGCATTGATTTTTCGGCTTACGCGCTGATGTTTGGAAAATCCTCTTGCAGGTGTATACTATACCTGTAGATACGCAAGTCCAAAAAAATGTTCAAAAATATAGAAAAAGAGTTTCAGAGTGTAGTTTGTCACCTCTATCAGCTACCGTTAGTGTCATTGTTGCACAATGATAGAGGCCCGGACGCAACGACCTCTATTGAGGGCTAGGGAAAACCGGCAAAGCACTTCTTATAACTTCAGTTTTCTCCAATATTACGTTCAATTTTGAGTTCTACTCGATGTTATGAGGGAGTAAAGATCAGTGGGTTACTAAGTTTTAGTATTTAGATTCCAGTTTATTTCTATTTGGGCCGTTATTCGAGTGACCGATATTAGCTTTTTAGAAAAAGACCATTGGCCATCACTGCAATGAATGCAGAGTTAGCTCCCTTTAAGAATGAGGAACACAACTCACGAAAATGCGTCTACCATTGACTGTGACATAACCTCAACCAAGTTTTTTTTACTTCATGTGCAGTTGGAAAGAAGCCGCTGATAACATCTTTAAACAGAAGCACAATGTGACCTGTTTACCCACCCTGATGAGGTGGACCCAGGTAAGTTATCACATGATGGCCCTGAGACTTAATGGAACAAAGATTTGCAAATAAAAGCTTTAGAAAATCCCTAAACCAATCTTTGATATATTTACTGTTTAAATAGAATCATAGCCCCGTGTTTAGGGTCCCTGTTGGTATGGATTGGTAGTATAAAATCTGACCTGGTCGAACTTTATTGCCAGGTTACCTGGATCTTCGAGCGGGTGGGGTAGTGGATGAACGTAGCAGTATAAGCCGGGGTAAAGCCGGCGCGGTTCTTTGCATGATGGTGCGTTCGGGATATCCTTTTATGCCCTGTACCGGACCCTTAGTTATGGGTCATCACGAATGGACAATTACAGTTGATGAAAATTGCAAGTTTTTACTTAATTTATCATTAAATAATGATACTGGAATTATAAATAATTTAATTACAAAGTTTTGGTAAAATAACGATCGGCTGTCACAAAAATTCATAGTCTGTATCATGAATCGACAAGTCGACTCTCCTGACTACTCTCTACTCTAGTCTAACTCTAGACTAAATGGCTCAGTAGTAAGTTCTGAGTAACTCACGGAGTTTCTTACGTTCTCACTCCCCAGTCACTTGTCACACTCACTGTCACTGTAACCCACTGTTTGATTAATAACTAGTAACTTACAAGTTAGAAATTACACAGTGCGTTACAGTGACAGTGACTAGGGAGTGAGTTTCACTTATGGAATTATGGAAGTTAAGGTTGTTGATATTATAATATATTGTTATTGTTTATTCTTCATCTCGCGTATCATAAAATGATAGTATTGAAATGTTACAAAACTAAAAACATAATCAGATAAAAAGCAGTCAGTTGTTGAAAAAGTTCATATGGTGTTTAAAAAAAACTACGTTGTCTCTTAATTGTACGGCACTTGCTGGGTCGGTTTGGCATGGTTATTCTGGCACTGCATGGTACGTTTGACGTTAATTTTTATTATGCTTTTATTTAATGGATGTTTCTCGTTTATTGCAATTTTACTAAAGTGAATCATAGAATAGTTTACCAAAAACCTCATTCAATGTTGTTAGCCCCAGAAGCTTCAGTCGGCTACTATAGCTTACTTCGGGTAAAATTGCTTTGACAGCTGCCTTTTGGATTTTTTCTATATCGGATTTACTCTTTGTCACTAAGTAGGCAATGCCAAACTGGCGATGCAGAAGCGACCACTGGCATTATGTTGCTTTTATAAAAAGTCAGAAGACCTTCATTGTCGAGGCCAACTTTTCCGCGATTGTCTCATTAAAAACAGTTTACTATTACATTTTGCTGAAATCGTATCTACATGCTTATTAAAGCTTAGTGTGCTGTCTACAGTCATCCCTAGGAACTTGGCTGTGTTTGGTGGACTTACCTGCTGAACAGCCATGTCAGATAGCTTTTTCTCGGATAGGGCAACATTAAGGATGGTCGTTTTGCTCTGGTTCAGGAGCATATTGTTATTGATCGACCACATAGTAACTCATGATGCTTTAGTGTGTCTAAGTGGCTTGCACAGACTTGTCTTGTATGTGCATGTTAGATTTAGATTTTATTTAAAACTGCTCATGCTAGCATGGTTTTCAGTGGAGTATGCTGTAACATCAAATAGGGAAGAAAAAAAAACATTCACAACACGCATCGAAATACAAGCTGATTCTGGCCATGTTTTGTCCTTGTCAGCGGTTTTATTGCTCTACCCTTCGGGTTTAATAGCAGACAGTTGTTACGTAGTGGCTAGATCTTTTCTGTGTGATCCGGCTTCGGAGCACCTTTATCTTTTCTCTACACAACAGATTCAGATCTTTAAATTGAGAACAGGCTAGACGTTCAGCCATTCGGAGAGAGTGCTCCATACTAGTGTGCAATAATGCAGATGGTTGAGGGCCGGCTAATGCCTGAATAGCATGCCTTAGATCAGATCTTAATATTATATGATTTATACGTGCAAGCTGTATCAGAGCTGAGTTCATCCTTGAGCTTGATCTTTGTATGTGGTTTTGCCATGATAGGCTGGTGTCCATCACCACCCCCAGATTTCCGACTTCCTTCATCTGCTTAAGGGTTGTTTGTCCTATTCGTAGGCTGTTGGCAATGTCAACAGCTACTTTCTTCAGCTGCAGCAGTGATCCACAAAGGTTATAACCTGGGTTTTTGCCATATTTATTGACAGATGGTTCTTTACCATCCAAAGCTCAAGGGCCATCAGGTCAGACTGGAGCATAGTAGCTGCACTTTGTTAGTCGCCCAGTTGGAATGATGCCAGTATTTGGGTATCCTCAGCATACATCACAACCTTGCTGTTAATGTGTTGTGGCAGGTCATTTGTATATATACTAAATAACACCGGCCCAAGACAGCTCCCCTGTGGCACCCCACTGCTTGTTGGCAGGAACTCTGACAATGTATCATCCTGTTGTACTGCTTAGGTCCTAGCTGTTAGATATGACCAGAATCAGTCACAGTAAATGCCACATTTGGTCATTTTGTCCAGTAGAATCTTGTGATCTACCTTATCAAAGGCTTTCGATAGGTCTACCAACACATCTGTAGTAACTTGTTGCTTATCCATCCCTTTCCATATCTGGTCTGTAACCTCCAACAATGCAGTTTTTGTTGAATGGTTTTTCCTGAACGCATGTTGGCGGTCAGCTAGAATAGAATGTTTATCCATATAGGTGAAGACTTACATTAGAATCAACTTCTCAAGCACACGTGATATTACTGGCAGTATAGCTATTGGCCGATAGTTACCAGGCTTCGATTGGCTCCCTTTTCCTTTGTATGTTGGTGTTTTGATCGCTTTCTTCCACAATGACGGAAAACTGTTGGTGGCAATGCTGGTGTTGAAAACATGCCTTATATATGGAAGAGTCATAGGAAGGCCCAGGTGAAGCAAGCATGTATTTATACCATCTATGCCCTCACTTGCCTTTCGTGGTAGTCTGTATATCGTTTTGATGATCGCATCTTCACTAGCAGGCTGGAGGGCGAATTTGTCCAATATTATATTCGGCAATAAATCAGAAGTGTTCGTCATGTCTGGATAGGCGGTACATGTATTGGCAAAGAATGTGTTCAGTTTGTCGGAAGACGGAGCTAGGTTATTGACCCGATTTGTTTTTCGTCCTAGTAATTCATTCAACACCTTCCACTTCTCCCTACCTGAAAAAGCCAGTGAGAAGCGATCGCCGTAATGTGATTTCTTTGCATTTCGAATATCATTCATAATTGAGTTTCGCAGGCCACGATACAAGTCCCAATGCAGGTCATGGTTAGTTCGCTGCGCTCTGATCTTCCATAAATCCTGTCTGCGCATTCATTCACGGATCTCATTTGACAACCAAGGAGATGAGTCTACTGGTATTAATTGGACTTCTCTCTGTGGTGCGTGAAAGTTGACCACCCTTTGCATGACTTCACTGAACTGTTCAGCGGCAACCGAGGCATCGTCAGTGTTAAGGACTCCAGACCAGTCCTGGATGGACAGGTCAATGATGAAGTCCTCCGAACTCATCTTTTTCATAGAGCGAATTTTCATCGTCTGCCGAGGCTGTCGCGGCAGGCGGGTTTTGATTATGATAAAGATAATATCGTGGTCACTTGCACCGTAGTTGATAACTCCGCAAGAAGACACATATCTTCTGGCATTTGTGATTACTAGATCGATACAAGTACTGCTTATTGACGTTGTGCGTGTTGGGTCCTAAATGAGTTGGGTAGGTGGAGCTGATTGGTCGGAAAACCCTGCTTCTCATATGGAAGCTCGACTTTGAATCGCAGGTGTTCCTCTTGCAATGTTATGCCATCCTGTAGCAAGTTCTTTATTACCTCATGTTCTTCAACCAATTTCATCGCTCGAACCTCCGTTGGGTCTCTCCGTCTCATTCTAAAGACTTTCACCTCCCTCCCAAATGACTTTGCTATCTCATCTTCTATGGAGGCACATTTCTAATTATGACCCCATCATTATCGGCTTTCTTTACGTCAACCCTCACGGAAGTGTTTCCTAGAATTGACCGATGCCACTTTCCCATGACATCTCTCTTATCATCCTCATGGTCAAACTGTATGAAGATCCTAGCCTCACTTGAGTTTTTTCGGCTGATGGAAATCATGTCGATAAGTTTAGGCCCAAAGTGTTTTCCTATGGTTTTTCTGACTTCATCTTGGCCGATGTTCTTCAGAACCTCTTCTCCAATGATTACCAAAAATTTGTTTGGGCAGAGTCTATTTTTCATAGATCCCATCTGGATGTTCTCCTAACAAAAGGTCTGCCTGGATCATTGGTCATAAACATAGGCCTGGTTTTTATATCACCTGAATTTCGGCTTGTTGTGCTTCAATGCCTGTATTGGGTAAATTAGTGCTCGCTGGTTGAATGGCTTTTACTTGGTTGATTTGGCCTTGTTCATCCGCATCACCCCCCTTACAAAGTAATCTTTGGATGATGCACAGAAAGCCGTGACTTAGTTCATCATATCTTCTCTCAAGAGTAGTCTTCCCTTTCATCAAGTTTTCTAATTCGTCGCTCAGCTTGTTTACCTTACTAGTAAGGATTTCGTTTTGTTCTGTCGCAATTTCACAGGTATTGCATCTCTTCATTCCATGTATCATGCTGGGATTCTGTTGTTTTTTGGTGCTTCCGTCACTATTTGCAATTGTATCATGGGTTCTGTTTGATGACAGGGAAATCTGATTCTGAGTGTACTGTATAAATTGTAACTTTTAAATGCAAGTCGAGCTCTTACTCTACTCTCTAGTCTAAGTCTAATATAATGAAGCTAGTATGTGTGCTACTAAACCTGATGTGATTCATCTACTAGAGCAAGTAGTTCTGTACTACTAGTACTGTTACTGATAACTGAGGAAAGAACCACAATGACAGACAGTTGCGAGGTAGGCAGTTCCAGGGATAAATACCGGCTGTGTGGGGGACAGCTCAATGGCATATTTTTCCATGGCACCCATTGCCAAAGATCTATACAGCGAAGTTGGAACCATTGTGCTAGTCGCATCATTTAGTAACACCCATCACATCATTGCTTGTGAGGAATTAAGATTTGGTCATTTTTACCTCATAGGAAAGCATTTAAATCAAACCTCCTGACACATGAGGCTATATTGTATACATACCAGTTTTGTTTTTGGTGTACAATTAAATTGTTTTTTTTTTATTTTCAAGAAGTATAAAAATATATTTGATACTCAGTGTCACTGACCATGCTAGCTAGGTGATAGGGTGATATGAATATAAGTGCACACCCTTTACAATTATTGTGATCAGTATTTTGTTATTAATCCCACGAGAGTGTTCATGTTCTCTGGAGCCGTTGATTCTCATGTAGCATAGTGATAAATGTGAAAACATCTCTGGTTGCTTATGTCTACAATGAAAAGTTAGAAAACATACTGCAGACATTTTTGGGGAGATGATGATGCACTACACATACATACCTCAACAGGGACTGGGGTATTCTCATTCAGTTCACAGTCAGTATAGAGATACTCGAAAAATTTTAAACTCTCACATTGGTTCAAGAAGATTCACTGATAAACAGCTAGGGTGTGGGTCTATACTGGAAAAGGGTGTGTATGACGGAAAATGTATAACAGTGGTCCCTTACAGACCAAATTCCTGTAACAGTTATTATACCACTTGTCACAGTAAAACCATATCACATGAGTAGGTTAATTGATATTGTTCCAGTATTATGCGAACATCTATACGTGTGGGAGTATTGGACATAGTAGAATTATTCGAGCAGGTTTTATTTCTCCCATGAAGTTACTACAAGCTAGTAATAGGGCCATAAGAAAAGAGTGTTTCTGCATGTGGATTGTGGTGTGGGTGAATAGAAGCCTGACTCAGTCAGTGACACTTTGATTCAGTCTGTAAAGTAAATGCCTCATACTCACAGTGCGCCGGTGTGGAACTCTGCTAGACTAGACTAACTGCCAGCTAGACCAGGTTATCTAGCAAATTAGTCACTTTGGTCCCCTGATTGACATGATTTGATC